>Ga0209633_10001744_pt1 | contig 21901 bp, 20 predicted proteins | sample Cruoilmetagenom1_FD_187290 | JGI IMG/M metagenome (GOLD analysis project Ga0209633, IMG submission 187290) | Oil polluted marine microbial communities from Coal Oil Point, Santa Barbara, California, USA - Sample 1 (SPAdes) (version 2) | ecosystem: Environmental > Aquatic > Marine > Oil seeps ... | reverse complement strand
CATGAGCCAATCTTACCTCCCTCCCCCTCGTGGGGAGGGATTGAGGGTGGGGGGCTTCTTAAAAAAAATGAGGGTGGACTTACTTTAACCCAATTCCCCAATCATCAAAATATTCACTGGATCACCTACGCTAAGTGCAGGCGTATCTGCGCCTCTGACCAGTAAACAATTGGCCGTTAAAAACGGGGTCAGTAATGAACTATCCTGACGCGGGTAGGGGGTGACATGAATGACGCCGTGCGCGTCCACTTTGGCATGGGCACGCACATATTCAGCCCGCCATGTGTTGGCTTTTAGATCGACGGTAGTGCGCGCGGCTGTGAATGTGTTTGCGGGTGTCGAACTGCCGCTGAGCGCCATGACGAGCGGTTTTAAAAATACATGGGCTGTGACAAGGGCCGACGCGGGGTTGCCCGGTAGCCCCAGCACATATTTATCGTCCATTGTCCCAAACCAAACAGGTTTGCCGGGTTTGACCGCGACTTTTTCGAAGCTTTTTTCATAACCGAGCTCAGCAAAGACTGCGCGCATATAGTCACGTTCGCCAACAGATGCGCCGCCGATAGGAACGAGTATATCCGCGCCTTGGTCTATTGCGGCCCTGATTTGTTTTTTGATGGCGTTTGGATCATCTTTGGAGATACCCATATTGATGGTATCAGCGCCCCAACTTTCGAGCAGCGGCGCGAGGCCGTAAGGGTTAGAGCTAATCACTTGGCCTCCAAGGGCAGGGCTTCCCGGCGCAACCAATTCATCCCCATTGGCGATGAGAGCGATGAGAGGGCGGCGGGTGACGGGCAAGTCTGCGCAATTGGCGGCGGCGAGAATGGCAAGATCGTAAGCGCCGAGTTTATTGCCTTTGCGTACAATCACGTCGCCCTTTGCAAAATCTATGCCGGCTTTGCGAATGTGGGAAGCGGGGGAAATAGGTTCTGTCAGGGTAATTTTTGCTCCATCCGCGCTAACATTTTCCTGCATAATAACGTGATTTGCATCACTTGGCACAGCGCCGCCCGTGAATATGCGCACGGTTTCATCTGTGCCCACTTCGCCGTCATAAGGCGCGCCCGCAGGGGCTTCGCCTATGAGAGTGAACATAGAGCCTTGCTTGTGATGGTCTTTCAATTTTACCGCATATCCATCCATGGCCGAGGCGTCGAGCGGGGGCAGGGTGACCCCTGCGCGCATATCTTTTGCGAGTACATGACCATGGGCATCTATGAGTTTAACATTTGTGGGTGGCAAAGGGCTTGCGGTTTTTGCTATCAAGCTCAGCGCTTCATCCACGGAAATAAGCTTAGCCATTTTGTGTCCCGCTAGTAGATTTCCTATAAGTGCCTGACTTGCCGCCGCTCTTTTCTAAGAGTTCCACCCGCTCGATGACCATGGCTTTGTCCACGGCTTTGAGCATGTCGTAAATCGTTAGGCAGGCAACAGATACGGCGGTGAGGGCTTCCATTTCAATGCCCGTTTGGCCCGTTGTTTTGACGCCTGCGCGTACAACAAGTCCGGGAAGATTATCATCAAAATTGATTTCCAGTTTTGCGCCCGTAATCGGCAATGGATGACAAAGCGGGATTAAGTCTGCGGTACGTTTGGTCGCCATTATTCCCGCGATTTCGGCAACGGTCAAAACGTCACCTTTTTTGGCCGCGCCTGATTTAACCAATGCAAGTGTTGCTGCGCCCATGCGCACACTGCCCTGCGCAACGGCAATGCGGTTCGTGATGTCTTTGGTGGACACATCAACCATGTTAACGCGGCCATCTTTATCAAAATGTGTTAAGTCCTTGGGCATATTATTTCCCTTTCGCGCTGTGCGCTCTTCGCCTTTTGTTATTTCTCAAGTAAGCGGGGCATTATTTCAACAAGATTGCATGGCCCGTGGCGGCTATCAAGCTGCTGCGAGATAACTTTATCCCAGCCATCTTTGCACGCCCCGTTAGAGCCGGGCAGGGCAAAGATAAATGTGCCATTTGCTGTGCCTGCCACGGCGCGCGAATTGATGGTCGAGAGACCAACGCTTTTAAAGCTGACCATATGAAATACATGGGAGAACCCATCGATTGTTTTCTCAAATAAAGGCGTGATGGCTTCGGGCGTGATGTCGCGCCCCGTCAGGCCCGTGCCGCCGCTCGTGATGACCACGTCAATATCAGGCGTATCAATCCACGCTTTGACCTGCGCGCGCACCAGCGGAATATCGTCCGTAATGATTTTACGGTCTGCAAGGTCATGGCCCGCGTCCGTGATACGTTTCGCGAGAAGATCGCCCGAGGTGTCATTTTCAAATGTACGGGTGTCGCTGACGATAAGTACCGCAATGCGCACTGGTTTAAATTCGCGTTCCATATTAATGCCGTGCATTATTTGCTCCATCTTTCATTGTCTTTGTAATCTTCGGCGCGTGGCTCTATCCACGTCTCGCCGTCCGCGCCCGTTTGTTTTTTCCAAAATACGGCCTCGGTTTTAAGATAGTCCATTAAAAAATCGCACGCTTGAAATGCGGCGCGGCGATGCTCGGACGCGGTGCACACGAGTACGATAGGCTCGCCCGCGCTCATCGTGCCCGTGCGGTGAATGATGAGGATGTCGGTGAGTGGCCAACGTGCTCGCGCGTCAGCTTCCACGGCCTTAATCCCTGCTTCAGTGACGCCCGGATAGCTCTCAAGATAGAGCATGTCGACATTGCCCGCTTCGCCGCGAACCCGCCCGATAAAACTGGCAATAGCGCCCGCATTACCGCTGCCCTTGGTAAAGGCATCTATGCGCGCGCCAGGTGAAAAAGGAGTGTCGGTTATTTCAATCATTATCCGCCGCCTACGGGAGGCAAAAACCCGATCTCTTCATCGCCATTAATGCCGGTGTCTTCGTGTACTAATACCTGATCGACCATTGTTTTCACCGATGGATCCAAAAGTGCGCCGCCGAGGTCATGAGCGCTATCCAGCCAGTTTTTTAGGCCGCTTACCAATATAATGCCTTGAGGTAAATCAAGCAATTCTTCGCGGCGGCCTACGCGGTCGCTAAGGTGTCCAAAATATAAAATGTTCAACATGTCACTGCTCTATTTATCTCCATGTTAAGTCTAGATTATAAAACTTTAACAGTAAACGCACTGCGACAAATAGGATTAAAACAGCCGTCAGTCTGCGTACTGTGTTTTCCGAAAAAACTTTTAAGGACAAACGGTTACCGATAAATCCACCAATAATGACCGCTGGAATGAGGAGCCAATAGGGCCCCATCATATCAAGGTTACCGTAATTATTAAGCTTGATAAATTGTCCGCCAAGACCAGAAATAGAATTAACCAAAATAAACAGGCTGCAAAGGGCAGCGATTTCTTTTGCTTTTCCCCAATTGGATAAATGCAATATGGGTGCGAGGAAAATACCACCGCCTATTCCGACAATGCCTGATAGAAACCCGAGCATACCGCCGATAATAGAGCTCGCCCAAAATGGATTGGCGCGTAGGTTTGACGCCTCATTTGGCTTCCCCTTAAAAAGCAATGAAAACCCTGCAAATAATAATGAAATTGCCAATACGCTTATAAATACTTGCTCAGGGATAGGCACACGCCCTCCAACCCAAGCAAGGGGAACTGAAAACACAAGAAATGGCCAGACGCGCTTTAAAGAGATAAGTCCTGCGCGGTAATAACGCCATGAATTTCCGCTTACTACCAGTATGTTGCAGGTTAGGGAAATGACTGGAATAATTAGATAATGGGCGCCTGATATTGCCAGCAAAGCCGTATAGGTCGAGCCGCCGCCAAATCCGACGCTGGCATAGAGTAGGGCGGTGATAAAAAACAAGATGGCTAAACTGATGACTTTCATTGCTCGGTACATAAGGGTAAAGGGAGGTTATGGATACAAAAAAACATCCCTGCATGATCATAAGTGGTGGTACGTCGCGGCGCTTTGGCACCGATAAAGGGCAGGCGCAGCTGGGCGGGAAACCGTTAGTCCAGCATGTGCTTGGCCGCTTGTCGGGGCAAGTGAGCGTCGTGGCGATTAACAGCAATGATGAAATTTATGATGAGCTTGATATTCCAGTGATTGCGGATGTTATTGAGGGCGGGCTTGGGCCGCTGGCGGGTGTACTAACCGCGATGGAATGGGCGCAAGGCTTGGGGGAGGCGCGCGTCTTGACGTGCGCCGTTGATACGCCGTTTCTACCGCTTGATTGGGCTGAATGCCTAGCTTATGTGCCAGGCGATAGAATCGCCGTTTCATTTAGTGGGGAGCGGGTGCACAATGTCTGTACCATTTGGCCCGTTTCGCTAGCAGCGGATTTACGTGCCGCCCTCGAAGGTGGGCAACGCCGCGTGGGTGAATGGATAGAGGGGTATCCCTTTGCTCATGTTCCGTTTGATGTGCGCGGTGATTTTGATCCGTTTTTTAATATCAACACGCAAGAGGACATGGCGAAGGCCGAGTGGATTTACGAACGCCTAGCCGCCCGTCACTGACATATGCCGCGCAGGGCCTTCAGATTTTGCGGCGCGCCTTATCTCAAAATCATGACGCTCGGGTTTGCGGCCAATGGCATCATCAAGCACCTGATCAAGCGGCGGCCCGTCGCCGCGTAGGGCGGCGCGTAAATCGGCATTGTCGTCTTGTCCCAGGCACATATAAAGCTTGCCCGTGCAGGTGACGCGCACGCGGTTACAACTGGCGCAAAAATTATGGGAAAGAGGAGAGATAAAGCCAAGCCGCCCGCCTGTTTCGGCAATATCAACATAGCGCGCCGGCCCGCCCGTGGTTTCGGGGGTATCGGTGAGCGTCCATTGCTGTTCTAGTTTTTCACGAATTTCATGCAGCGGGATATATTGATCAAAGCGGTTTTCACCCGTCTCGCCCATAGGCATCACTTCGATGAGTGTCATGTCTATGCCGCGCTCGTGGGCCCACTGCGCCATAGCGGGGATGTCATCGGCATTGTCGTTTTTCAGAGTGACCGTATTGATTTTTAGCTTCAGTCCGGCCTCAAGACCCACGTCGATGCCTTCCAAAACCCGCGTTAAATTGCCGCCGCGCGTAATGCGGTTAAAGGCGAGGGGGTCGAGGCTATCGAGGGAAATATTAACCCGCTTCACGCCCGCATCTTTGAGGGGCTGCGCGAATTTATGGAGCTGCGTGGCGTTAGTGGTGAGCGCGATTTCATCAAGGCGGCCTGCCTCTAAATGCTGTGATAAATGATTCACGAGGGTCATGAAATCTTTGCGGACCAAAGGCTCCCCGCCCGTCAGGCGGATTTTACGCACGCCGCGGGCGATGAAACCGTCAGATAATTTGGCAAGCTCTTCGAGGCTGAGTAGGTCTTTCTTAGGCAAAAACACCATTTTCTCGGCCATGCAGTAAAAACACCGCAGATCACAACGGTCTGTCAAAGACAGACGCAGATAAGTGATATTGCGGCCAAAGCCATCTGTGAGTTTTGAATCCATAAGCTCTTTTAGTGTTAATCCTGCCTATTTACCTGACTTAGGTCAAGTAACACACGTTCTTGTGCAGAATTTTGTATATTAGCAAGTCGTAATGTACTACAGTGAGACCCATCAATAATAAAAGCAAACAACATATAGTCCATAAAAGGGGAATTTTATGACATTAGTAAGAAAAACACTCATTAGCGCCGCGGCTTTGGCCATGGCAGGCGGCGGCTTTATCGGCACAGCATTTGCTGGTGATAAAGCTGACGACGTTTTAGGGACGTGGCTTCGCCCAAAACAGGGTTGGCATGTCGAATTTGCTATGTGCGCAGAGGCGCCTACAAAATTATGCGGCACTGTGATTTCTGGGGAGGGCGTTGATAAAAAAACGCAAGGCCCCGTGGTTGGCGTGAAAATGTTGTTTGATTTGGACAAAAATAAAAAAGGCACAAAATGGCAAGGCAAAATGTACGATCCTAAAGGCGGCGGTACATATTCTGGCTCTGTTAAAATCCTTAAAGATGGCCGCGTGAAAATGTCTGGCTGTATGGCAAAAGTCATGTGTCGGTCCGAAAAATGGACCCGCGTTGAGTAGGTAGAGTAAAATTCGCGAATTATTATCTAGCCGGGGCTCAAACCCCGGCTATTTTTTTACTGCGTAAACTGCTTTTAATCGGTTTTTATTAAAGCTATAGGCGAGCTGGGGTACGTTGTTTATATTCGTGGGGTGCACGGATTGGAACTAGGAGGGGAGCCTATGTCTAATATCAGTACATCCAAAGATTTGGGTGAATCTCGTCATGTGTGCATATTGGCATATGATGGTTTGTGCACATTTGAATACAGTTTGGCTGTAGAAATTTTTGCTTTGCCGCGCCCTGAAATCCAACATTGGTACACATATGAAACTGTTGCTGTTGATAGTGGCTCTATCCGCGGCGCGGGTAATATCGTGGTTGAAGGCGCTAGCAACATAGCGGCGCTTGAAAACGCTGATATTATTATTGTTCCGGGGTGGCGCGGCGAAAAAGAACCTGTTCCCAATGAGTTGAAAAACGCCCTTCATGCTGCACATGAACGCGGTGCCCGCATTGCTTCAATCTGCTCTGGTGTGTTTGTACTGGCGCAGTGCGGGCTATTGAACGGTAAAAAAGCGACGACACATTGGCGTTATACCGAAAGCCTACGTAAGCAATTTCCTTTGATCCGCGTAGACCAAAAAGTTTTATACATAGATGAGGGCAAAGTTCTTACGTCGGCAGGTTCTGCGGCGGGGTTAGATTTGTGCTTGCATATTGTGCGCTCTGATTTGGGCGCGAAGACAGCCAATGAGGTCGCCCGCCGCCTCGTTGTGCCCGCCTTTAGAGATGGCGGACAGGCGCAATTTGTTGCGCGCCCTATTCCAACAGCTTTTTACGGAAATATAGCGCCGCTGCTTGATGTTATTAGGGAAAGCCTTGATGAAGAGTGGGAAATAGACCGTATTGCTAAGGCTGCAAATACCTCGGCGCGTACGCTGCAAAGGCGGTTTAAGCTAGCAACAGGGCATAGTCCTCATATGTGGCTTACGAATGAACGGATAGAGCTTGCTAAAGATTTGTTGGAAACCACAAATTTAAACATTCAGCAGATTGCCGATGTGACGGGACTGAAAACGCCAGAAACTTTTCGGCACCATTTTAAGCGCTTAACAGGTGATAGTCCCACGCGTTTTCGGCGAAAATTCAACCCGTATAGGGACGGTTCAACCAGTTAAAATTAGCCTGTTGCGATATATTCGCGCAAAACGGCAGCTTCGTTTTCGGCGTCAGCAATTTTGCGTTTGACCACATCACCAATTGAAATCAGCCCTTTTATCTCTGTGCCGTCTAAAACTGGTACATGACGAATTCTGGATTTTGTCATAATAGCCATTACGGCATCAATGCTGGCATCAGGAGCAACACTAAAAACTTTTTTGGTCATAGTTTTGGTGACGGGTTCGTCGCGAAACCCAGTTTCTTGGGCCAGTGATTTGCGAATAATGTCCCGTTCGGATAAAATGCCGCACATATGCCCGTTTTTATCAGTGACCAGAACAACGCCAATATTTTTGGTGTTCAGCATACCGATTACTTCTCGTAAACTTGCCGTGTCACTTACAGAATAAACTGCATTTCCTTTGGCTGATAATATATCCAAAACGCTCATACTTGCCTCCATTCGCGCTTATAATAGCATAAATACCGTTGATTGTCCAAACTTGCTTCTAAGCTGGTTATTGAGACGCAGTTTTCTTACGGTTTTTTTAATCATCTGAGATTATTTTGGTTTTATTGGGAAAATATTAAAGGTGTGGGATGACTAAGTTTAGTGTAAATACATTCATCTGCGTAAGTTTGTGTTTTGGGGGCACCTCATTGTCAAATTTGGCATATGGGCAGGTAAAAGACATACGGCAAACGGAAATCCGGGCTAGTTCAAATCCATTTGATTATACTCTTGATTTGCTTGAAAATCCTGTGGTGGAGAAACCCGTTGCTGGGTTAGCACTCAGAAGTTACGTAAGGCCATCCACATCACAGTTGAAGGTTGCTCCGCAAAAACAACAAGTCGTAAACTCTCAAAAACAAAATGCGGTATTGCAATATCGCAAACAAATAAATGGCGGCGCAGTGCAAGCAGAAAATTTAATAGCGGGCCTCACTGCAAAATATGGCGCTCCTAAATCGGTTAGGGGAAATAATTATGTTTGGGAGGTAGACAACCCCGCACAGGACAGTTTGCAAGCTAATGTCGTTACAATTATCGTTACGGTAAATGAAAAAGGTAAGTCTGAGCTTGTTATGGATAGGAACCGCGGGGAAGATGGGCGCGCGACATGGGCCGTGCCTAAGCTTAAAGCTGAGCAAAATAAATCTGTACAGGCGTCCAAAAAATCTCAAGCACCCATTCTTGAGGAAAACCCAAATTAGACTCATGAGCCCAAATTTACGATTATTGAGAATATGGGCCATTGTTTGGGGCATGCTTTGTATTGTCAGCGGGCATGCCTTTGGGCAAGTCGTTGGACCATATCAAAATACGTCGGTAGTTACGATTAACGGAACTACGCAGTGTGGCGGCGGCGAGTTTACACGGGTGATCAATGTGCCGGCAGTTGACGTCTTTGTTATTGGTGATTTAGATGTAGGGTTTTTAGCTAGCCATTCTTGGCGCGGTGATATTCGCCTGGAGTTAACCTCCCCAGCGGGCACTAATGTACGTCTTATCAACGATGATACGAGCAGTACTGGTAACCCAGATAATGTCAATGTGCGTATGGACGATAGCGCAGGTACTGTGATTTATACTGCGCCGCACAATACCAATGATGGTTTAGTAGCGCCCCCATATGAAAATCTTGTCAGTCCTCATAATGCGCTATCTGTATTTAATGGTGAGAGCGGCGCAGGTAACTGGACATTAACAATATGCGATAACTTCCCTGGTGCCGATAATGGTCAGTTTCGAAGTGCCGAGCTATTTTTCACCGAGGCCATTGGTGCAGACTTGCAATTAACACTAGGTGCAAATGACACCACGCCTAATATTGGGACGAATGTAATTCTTACCTATACTGTGTCCCATGCAGGTCCTGTTACTGCCGACGGGATTTCAGTGAGCAATATTATCATGCCGAGCGGCCTAACATATGTTTCTGATAATGGCGGCGGCGCTTTTAATTCGGGGACGGGCGTTTGGACAGTTCCTGGCTCGTTATTGAATTCTTCGGCAAGTTTGCAAGTTACGGCTTTTGTGGGTGCATCGGGTTCATTTGCCTTAAATAGCGAAATTGCTACATCCAATCAGGCGGACCCTGATTCGACCCCTGGAAATGGGAGTATAACAGAGGACGACTTCGCAGCTTTGACCTTAGTGCCAGTGACGCCCGCCGTACCAGTGCTGTCATGCCCAGGCGCACCGTCCACCATGGACTGGGATAGTGAAGTTTGGAATGCTGGTGATATGAGCAATAGCTACACGGTGGCGAGTGAAGCTATCACAATAACTGTTGTGGATGCCAATAGTGCTTTACTTTCTAATGCAGGATTTGGCGGGCAAACGCCTGCGGAGGCTACGCAAGACACGGGAGGCTTACTGCCAGCGGAATCTGGATTACATTTTCTCGCTGATCAGCCCAATAGGGCAGGTACTGTAGATGTTACGATAGATTTGGGCGTGCCAGGCGTTGGCGTCGAAAAATTTCAAGTAAGTCTATTTGACATTGATAAAGGTGGCTTTGAAGATCAAGTTACGGTGACAGGTACATTGGGAGGCGTAGCCGTCCCGCTCACACTGTTCACGTCATCAGCAAATTCGGCCTCTGGCACTGTGGTGACAGGAACTGCAGGAGCAGGGAATACGTCGGCCACTGGCAATATGACAATAGAATATGGTAGTCCTGTTGATAAAATCGTAATTGGTTATGGTAATGGCTCTGGCGCTGATGCTAACCCTCCCCAACAAGGAATGGCAATTCATGATTTCAGCTTTTGTCCCGTGTTAACAGCGGTTTTAACAGCAAATAAAACGGCTGCCGTTTATGATCCTCTTTCAGAAGGGCTTTACATGGTGCCTGGAAATGATGTTATTTATGCTATCACTTTTACCAATACAGGTGATGGCGCTGCTGACGCAGATAGCGTTGTACTCATTGATGTAATGCCGACCGAAATTGAATTTTATAATGGAGATATTGATGATGGCGGCCCCGAGACCAACCCTGTTTCTGGTGCAGATAGCGGCAGTGGATTGACCTTCACTTACGCCACTGACGTTCGTTATTCTAATTCTGGAACGAAGCCAGCGAATTATGTCGCCTGTGCCTATTCACCTTCGGCTGGGTATGATCCAAATATTACTTTTATCTGTTTTAATCCCAAAGGCGCGATGGCAGCTGGTGCACCAGATCCAAGTTTTGAGTTAAAATTTCGCGCCCGAATAAAATAGAAAATAGCTATTTATCTTTCATTAAAACCGATATATTCGGTACGTATCACTTAGGCCTTCGTATCTGGGGAAACCTCTATGGCTGGACTTACCTTTACTAAATCTGCATTCGTTAAAGCCGCTATTGGCGATGAGGCTTGGCACCACAAGGATGGCTATGAGCCTGGCGCGGAGCATTTCCTCAAAACTTATTATGATGACGCGCAGCAAAATGATGCCTTGTCTTTAAACAAGGACGAATTGCTCGATTTGGCACGAGATTTTTGGATGTTCGGCAATTCTCGGAAAATAGGCAAAACCTCTATCAGTGTGCGTCCGATTAAGGCTGTCAAGTCTCTGAGTGGGCGTTATGATGTCGTCGAAATCATTACGGATGATCGGCGATTTTTAGTTGATTCCATTATTGGCGAAATTACGTCCCATGGCATTGACATTGTCGCACTTTTTCACCCGATTGTATCGGGTCACCGTGATGCAAAAGGCAATTGGCGTACATCTGGTGAGACTGCGCGCGAGTCGATGATACAAGTGATTATTTCCAAGCAAAGTCTTCAGGTTCGTAAAGTTTTGAAAACAGGAATTTCCGAGACCCTTAGCGATCTTGAGGCCGTTATCAATGACTTCAAACCTATGCTGACTATGCTCGAAGATAATATTTCAGAACTGTCCGACCAGCACGGGACTGTGGCCAATGATGTACTTGATGAGGCCTGTGAGTTCTTAGAGTGGATCAAGGATGGTAATTTTGTGCTCTTGGGTACGCGCAAATATGTTTATGAACGTGGCAAACGTAAAGAAGAGGGCGGCAAGGGCCGTTCTTTCGATTATGTTCGTCCCGCTATGGTAGCTGAGAGCTGCTACGGCGTTCTTCGTGACAAAACTCGGTTGGTATTGAGACAAAGTAATGAACCTGCCGTAATTTCCTCAAATGTAACGACATTTTTGGCGGATAAAGACCCTGTTACGGTTGCCAAGTCTAATTTGTTTTCACGCGTACATAGGCGTGTGCGCATGGATTATATTACGATTAAGCACTACACAAAAAAGGGCGTTGTGAAGGGCGAAACAAGGTTTGTCGGTTTGTTCACTGTCGATGCCTATGCTCGTTCACCCAAATATGTGCCGCTTATTCGCCGCAAGGTTAGCCAAATCCTCCATCGCTATGGCGCAGAAGAAGGCTCTCATAATGCAAAACGCCTTGAGTTCGTTCTATCGTCATATCCACGTGACGAGTTATTCCAAAGTTCGGAGGATGATTTATTTAGCATTGCAAGCGGTATTGCGCAGGCCTTCGACCGTCCTCGTACGCGAGTATTTGTGCGCAATGATCCGTTTAAACGGTTCGTATCTGTTTTAGTATTTGTGCCGAGGGAAAATTACAATACATTGGTTCGTCAGCGTATAGGCGAACATTTGCGTAAGGCTTGGGATGGCCGCGTATCTGCTTTTTACCCACAATATAGCGACTCGCCTCTTGCGCGGGTTCACTTTATTATCGGCCTTGATACCGACAATGATGCTGCGCCAGATCTACAAAAACTAGAAGCTGATATTGCCATGATTTCTCAGCCATGGAGCGCTGGGCTCCAGACGGTCGTAGAAAGGCGTGAAGACACTAATTTAGGCAACCGTCTCTCGTCTTATAAAACAGCATTTAGTGCAGCTTACCAGTCTCGTTTTGATGCTCAGCAGGCTGTTGATGACATCGAGGTGATAGAGACCTTATCAAAGGACGTGCCCGTCGATGTGCGCGTCTATTCAGATGACAATGATGCAAATGCCACCTTTAGGGCGAAATTATATAGCTATGACCAGCGCATGGAATTGTCTGATATTATGCCGATATTCTCTAATATGGATCTGCATGTTGCTCAAGAAACAGGGTATAAAATCACGCCTTCGGGCAGCAAAAGTGTATGGGTGCATGACTACGAAATGCGGCTCGGTTTTGTTCCAGAAGGTCGTTCGAGATTGAATGATATTTTTCATGATGCATTCTTGTCTATATGGCAGGGCCGTAATGAGGATGATAGGTTTAATGCGCTAATATTGCCGCAAGCCGCACCATGGCGTCAGGTGGCTTTCTTGCGTCTTTTGGCCAGATACCGTAAACAATCTGGCCTTGACCCGTCAGAGGATGTCCAAATCGCGGCACTTGCGGCGTACCCAAAAATTACGGGTATGTTATTGGACGTTTTTAAGGCCAAGTTTGACCCTGCCTTGAAGCTATCAATGGAAAAGCGTCAAGGCGACGTAAACAGACTTGAAACCTTACTGTTTGCAAGCTTAGAAAAGGTCGTTTCTCTTGACCATGACCGCGCATTGCGCCGCATGGCTTTGGCCTTACAGGCTAGCCTTCGTACGAACTTCTTCCAAAAGGACGCCGATGGGCAGTTGCATCCGTATATTTCTTTGAAAATGGACAGTCAGGCGCAGGAATTTTTACCCTCGCCAAAACCGTACCGAGAAATATTCGTCTGGTCACCACGTGTAGAAGGCATTCATTTGCGTTTTGGCCCTGTAGCGCGCGGCGGCCTTCGTTGGTCAGATCGGCGTGATGATTTCCGCACGGAAGTTTTAGGTCTCGTTAAAGCCCAGCAAGTCAAAAATGCGGTCATCGTTCCTGTTGGCTCTAAAGGCGGATTTTATCCAAAAAAACTCCCCACAGGCGGCGCGCGTGACGCATTCATGGCCGAGGGTATCGCCTCTTATACCCAGTTTATCAACGGTTTACTCGATATTACAGATACATATGAAGGTGCAGGTACGAAAGCCCCCAAACAGGTAATTTGCTGGGACGCACCCGACCCATATCTGGTAGTTGCAGCGGATAAAGGCACAGCTACCTTTTCCGATATAGCCAATGGAATCGCTGACAAATACGGATTTTGGCTTGGCGATGCTTTTGCGTCAGGCGGCTCGGTTGGCTATGATCACAAAGCCATGGGCATTACGGCGAAAGGCGGCTGGGAAGCGGTAAAGCGCCACTTCAGAGAAATAGGTAAAGATATTCAGTCCGAAGCGTTTGACGTAATTGGTATCGGCGATATGTCTGGAGATGTGTTTGGTAACGGCATGTTGCTCTCGAAAAAAATACGTCTTCTTGCGGCGTTTGATCACCGCGATATTTTTATTGATCCTGATCCAGATACAGCCAAAACATTCAAAGAGCGTGAGCGTATGTTTAACACGCCTGGCACCACTTGGCAGGACTTTAATAAAAAGCTGATTTCCAAAGGCGGCGGTGTTTTTGCGCGCAGCTCCAAGTCAATTAAATTATCGCCAGAAATTCAAAAACTAACGGGCCTTGGTAGCGATGAAGTGACGCCAAACCAATTGATGCAGGCACTGCTGAAAAGCCCGTGTGAATTGTTATGGTTTGGGGGTATTGGGACTTATATTAAATCGAACTCTGAAACAAATGCAGAGGTACGAGATAAAGCTAATGATTTGATACGGATCAATGGCAGGGACTTAAAGGCTCAAGTCATAGGCGAGGGGGCCAATCTGGGTGTTACGCAAGCTGGGCGCATAGAGTTTGCTCGTAATGGCGGGCGTGTGAATACGGACGCCATTGATAATTCTGCTGGTGTGGATTGCTCTGATAATGAAGTGAACATCAAAATCTTGTTGGCGGGCGCTATTGACTCTGGCGAACTAAAACCGGCCAAACGTGTGAAATTGCTAGAGAGTATGACAGACGACGTTTCAAACCACGTCTTGCAGCATAATTATGACCAAACAGGTGCTCTGTCATTGGCCGAGAAATATGCCAGTAAAGAGCATCATACATATGCGCGGTTTATGGAAACGCTTGAGGATGAAGGACGGCTTGACCGCACGGTTGAAGGCCTGCCAAGCGCAAGTGAAATGCAATCATTAGGCGACAATGACGGCGCGCTTATGCGCCCTGAAATCGCTGTGCTAAATGCCTATGCCAAGATCAAATTGTTTGATGATTTAATTGCGACAAATACAGCTGATGATCCTTATTATGAGGCCGTCTTGCATGCATATTTCCCTAAAGCCTTACAAGGCTTTACCAAGGCGATGAGCGAGCACCGTCTGCGCCGAGAGATTATTATTTCGCGTCTGTGCAACCAAATAATAGATGTTGGTGGCCCCGTTTTCATGGCGCGCTTGCATGAGCAAACCAACGGAAATGTTGCTGACATCGCTAAAGCATTCACGGTGGCTTATGATGTTTTGCAAATCGGCAGGATTCGCAAAGAGATAAATGCTTTGGATAATAAAATTGACGCGCAGGCGCAACTTAGTTTGATGGAAGAAATTTCAGTTGTTTTGCAGCGTGTTATAGGTTGGCTAGTTCGGCGCGGCGAAACAGGTGCAATTACGCACCGTATTGCGATGCGAACAGAAGGACTAAAAAGCGTGGATCAAAGCTGGGTTGATGTGTTGTCGACTTATGATAGCCGCCGCGTGGCGGCGCGCATCGGACGATTTGTGCGGGCAGGTATTCCTGCGGAACTAGCGCGGGATGTGTCTTTATTACGTGCAAGTGCGTCTGGGTTTGACGTAATTGCTTTGTGCAAAAAAACAGGTTGGCCGATTCGTAAATCTGCAGAACTATTTTACGACATTGGGGGCCGCTTTAAAATCGACCGATTACGGACTATGTCTATGAAATCGCAACCTAAAACCCATTGGGAAGGCCTCGCGCAAAGGCGTATTGAAGAAGATTTTTACGCCGCGCAGGCCCAGCTGGCCTACGCAGCCGCGCGATTACATATTGAGGGGAAAGGCACTGCAAAGGCATCAACCAAGACAATTATTGATGGCTTTGTGAAGCAAAATAGTAGCGTTATTCACGCTTATGAAGACACTTTTTCTAAAGTGAATGCATCTGGTGGCTGGACTTTGGCGAAATTTGCGATAATGAACGCGCAGCTTCGTGAACTATTTGGTTGATGGGTGACTTTACTTTCCATATTATTTAGGTATTAAGACAAAAACGTGACATTTAGTGTCAACGTTTCTTCATTTTGGGGACATTTTATATGTTATCACCGACGAGCACCGACCGTGGTCAGCCACTCATAGCAGGGCAATTTGACACTATCATTGCTGCGTTAGAATATGCTGCTACATGCGATACTGGATTTAACTATTATACTGGTAAAGGTGATCTCAAACACCGCCTTAGTTATAAAGAACTCAACGAGAAAGCAAAGGATGCCGCACTGCGACTTGTTGGTATCTCCGAAGTGGGAGATAGAATTGGTATTTGCGCGACAACCAGCCCGGATTTTGCGATCTTATTCTTTGCTTGCCAATATGCGGGGCTTGTTCCAGCGCCATTACCTCTTCCCGTAACATTAGGCGGTCGTGGGAGCTATGAGCGGCAATTGCAACGCATGGCCGATACGGGCGATTTCAAAGCGCTTCTTTGTCCAGCTAGCATGGAAAATATTATGAGCTCTGCGCTCAATGATAATGACGTGCCAGTAATTAATTTTGATGACGTTTGGGAGCTACCAGTAGGGGAAGAACTGCGCCCACACAAGGCGAGTGATCTTTGTTATATTCAATATTCGTCTGGCTCGTCCAGCTCTCCGAAGGGCGTGATTGGCACGCAATTATCAGTAACGTCCAATTGTAGAGGTATTACTGGTCCAGGCGGTGTTAATATCCGTGAGGGCGACCGCTGTACATCTTGGCTACCGCTTTACCATGATATGGGACTAATTGGCTGTGTGGTTTCGCCAATGATGTGCCAATTATCTGTAGATTTTCTCGATCCTTCCGATTTTACCCGCCGCCCGATCACCTGGCTACAGCTTATTAACGACCATAAGGGAACGCTCTCCTACAGTCCCACATTTGGCTACGAACTTTGTGTTAAGCGCTGGCGTGAAGACAGGTCACTGGATTTATCAAGCTGGCGTACAGCAGGAATTGGCGCTGATATGGTGCAACCGGAACCTCTAAAAGCCTTTATGGAAACATTTGGGCCAAGCGGGTTTACTGCGTCTGCTTTCACGCCAAGTTATGGGCTTGCAGAATCCACACTCGCAGCTACATTTGCGCCTGAAGGGCAGGGCCTTTTGTGCGACACCATTGATATGGACAGGTTTGAGCGCACTGGCCATGCCGTGCCTGCTACGGATATCACACCAGAAGAGCATAAGCGCACCTTCGTAGCGTGCGGCAAAATACTGCCCGATCACAAACTTGAAATTAGTTCTAAAGACAGCACCGAGATTGTCGAGCGCCAAGTTGGACGTATCTTACTAAAAGGACCAAGCATCACACCTGGATACTTTCGCAATGAACTTGCTACGCAGGCTGCCTTTACAAAGGATGGCTGGCTGGATACAGGCGATCTTGGCTATTGGCTCGGTGATCAGCTGGTTGTCACAGGACGCTTTAAGGATTTAATTTTATGGCATGGCCGCAATATTTGGCCGCAAGACATAGAGTGGGCGGCGCAAGCGGTAGCACCGAGTAGGTGCGGCAGGGCTTGTGCATTTGCCGTTGGTGGTAGTGGCGACGAAAAAGATATTATTTTGCTTCTTGCTTGCCGTACTCGCGACGAGGAAATTTTAGCCGAGATACATACAACTGTAAGCTCGGCCATTAGGCTTGAGATCGGCGCGCCCGTGAAACTTATCCTTGTCCCGCGCGGTTCTATGATTGTGACGTCGTCAGGGAAATTAAGCCGGGCGCGCGTACGTGAAAAATTCTTAAGCGGCGCTATTATTGATTTACAATCAACCGAAACAATAACGATAGTTGCCAATGAGCAGTCCAGCTAAGAAACCTATCATAGCACTGACGGGCGCGAGCGGGTTTGTTGGCAAGCGTGTGTTGGAGCTCCTCCTTGGAAAAGATGTACTAATCAAGGCGCTGGTACGGCCAAAATCGCTTGGAAAATGTATCCAATCAGACAAAATTAACTGGATCGAAGGTGAACTTGGTAATCCCATCAGTGAAACACGCTTATGCGCGGGCGTTGACATTGTCATTCACATGGCGGGGTTAGTTACAGCGCGAACGAAAGATGAGTATCACCAGATCAATGCCAAGGCGGTTGGTGAGTTGGCGCAGGCTGCGGCGAGAGCAGGGGCGCAACGTTTTGTCTATTTGTCCTCGTTAGCTGCAGCGCATCCAGAGCTTTCCGATTATGCAGGGTCGAAGCGGGCAGGTGAGGGCGCATTTGCGCGAAAATTGGGGGAAATGAAAGGTGTGGTCGTACGTGCGCCAGCTGTATTTGGCGCAGGGGATAAAGCAACCGCACCGTTTTATGCACTGATAAAAAAGGGCTACCTACCTGTGCCAGGTGGCAGAGCGTGGCGAACGCGAAAAATAAGCCTTGTACATGTTGATGACCTCGCTCATTTTCTCGTAGAAAACGCCCTCAATAGCGCTAGTGATGGCCGAACGGTATCGGTGGCAACTCGGGCTAGTCTTACATGGCCAGAATTTGCCGGGGAGTGCGCCGCAGCAATTGGTAAGGACGTCAAAATTATCCGTTTGCCTTTAGGTGTTTTATACATAGTCGCTTCGATTACGAGCATTACAAAACGTGTACTGGGTAAGGGACACTTAACGCTAGGCAAGCTACGTGAATTTCTTTATGAAGACTGGAGCATTGATGCTGATTTGCAAACTGGAACGGATTTGCAAACTGCGCTAAGGAAAACAATCACAGAGGCTTAAGCCCTCCTATGTAAGAGAACACATGTCTGAGTTTACTCATAAAGAAATATTTGATAAAATATGCGAATTTCTTGTTCCATATAATCCTAAAAAATTAATTGTCACTGAGCAAAGCGGAATTGTATCTGATCTTGAGGTGGATTCCACCGCCGTATTTGATTTGATTATGGGGCTAGAGGATCATTATGATATTTCTATACCCATGGAAATGGTGTCGGATATCAAAACTGTTGGTGAACTTGCCAATGCTGTTAAGCAACTAACACTAGGTAATTAGGTCTTAGCATGGATATTTTTTCGAAATTCGAACCTCTGAAGTCCCGCCATGATTTAGTCATGAAACTGGGTGTCGATCCGTTTGGCGTTACATTTGATGATATTGAAACAGCAACACGGGGCCGTATCGGCAACCGCCAAATCGTACTTGCGGGGACAAATAATTACCTTGGATTGACATTTGATCGTGACTGTATGGACGCCTCAATTGGCGCAATTGAGGCCCACGGCACGGGCACGACAGGGTCTCGGATTGCGAACGGATCATATGCAGAGCATCTGGACCTAGAGCAAGCATTAGCAGCCCATTCTGGCATGGCAAGCGCCGTTGTATTTTCAACGGGCTACCAAACAAACCTTGCGGCTATTTCAACGTTGGCAGGGCCAAAGGATGTATTGTTCATAGATGCTGATAGTCACGCATGCATTATTGATGGCTGCCGGCTTAGCGCCGCGCCGACCATACGGTTTCGCCATAATTCACCAGAGGATCTTGATAAACGCCTAACGCGGCAGGGGAAAATCGAAGACGGTATTGCTCTCGTTGTTATCGAAGGCATGTATTCAATGTTTGGCGATAAAGCGCCGATCAAGGAATTTGTTGACGTGTGTAAAAAACACGGCGCTTATCTCTATATTGATGAGGCGCACTCATTTGGGATTTATGGAGAGACGGGCTGCGGCCTTGCTGAAGAAGAGGGTGTCCTTGATCAGGTTGATTTTATAAGTGGTACGTTCTCCAAAAGCCTTGCTTCTATTGGCGGGTTTTGTTTGTCGCGGCACAAAGGGTTCGAAGTCACCCGCAATGCAATGCGTGCCTATATGTTTACGGCGTCACCCACTCCTTCAAACATCGCGTCCGCGAGAGCAGCGCTGACAAAAATTGGTGAGAAACCAGAGCTGCGTGCAAATTTAATTGCGCGCGCCGCACAGCTCCATTCTGGACTTGCTGCCATGGGGTATGAACTTTGCGCAGAAGCTAGCCCCATCATTGCCATTCGCAGGCCTAATGAAATTGTTGCCGCGACAGAATGGAATTGGCTCTTGGAGAACGGGGTATATGTTAATCTTGCAGTGCCGCCTGGGACGCCTCAATCTAGCTCATTGCTGCGCATTAGCCTATCTGCGGCCCACACTGAAAGAGATATTGATTATATACTTTCTACCTTCGAAGCTATGAAAAACGCGGGCGAAAATTTAATGGGACGAGTTCAACAGCTTATGGCCGCAGCGCAGTAGCGCTGACTTTATTTTTTTAAAGCGCCGCTCTTAAAAACCTTCCACGCCAAGACGGGCGACCAAAGTACGGGATGTTTACGCTGAGAGGGGGATAGTGCGATTGTTACCCCCGAGTGGGATTTTATTTTATGAACGGCGTAGTCGGCGCCTCCGGCGAATGTAAATGCTGAATTAAGCACGCGAATTGCGGCCATTGGTTTTCCAATAATACGCCGCCAAACCCAACTAGATTTACACATAAATTTTTGGATTTTCGTATGCGCTGGTAACTGATATTCACCATGTTCATTTGGCTTGCCAAATAGAGCGTTTGAGAGCCCTTCATATCTGCCTTGATATCGGTTTACGATTTCACGCGTACGGCCGTCTGATTTTTCTGGCCTGAGTTCAGTGTTATAGCTTTCAAAAAACGCGCGGCTCCAAAATGTGGGCGTATCGACTGGGCTACTCACCAAGGGAGATGTTAAGCTGGCAATATGTTTTATTGCGGACGTACGAGCATTTTGGACACGCTGTTTGATGTCGTTCGTTTTTGGGAATAACAAGACACAAGGCTGGGAAAATCGGCCCCAAATAACTGATAGCAGTGCACGTTTCGTGGATTTGCTTTCGAATGCCCTTAGCGATATTATTGAGTATTTACAAGTGGATACACTACCGTTTGCGTTCTCGTTTTCCAAATAATACACAGCAGGTGGTATAAGCGCATTTAAGATGGCCCGAACTGGGTTTTTGTGAGTTTTCCAGTAACTATCAACCAAGACATAGAAATCAAGCATTTTGTCTGGATCATTCATAGCTCGCAAAGAAGAGCCATAATATAGAAAGGCTTGTACTCTTTCTGGGTGACGCGCTTTAATTTTGGCGCACATACTTTCGACATTTTCGCTGGGGGTTAGCTGTTCCGCCTCCAGTATTTTCAATATGTCCGTGTCTATTGTCATGGTTAGCTCAGAAATGAGAGTGGCCGACTTGCTGAGACAGTGATCGGTTTATTCGTTATGGGTAAAAATTCACCATCAAGCACAAGTGGGTCATTATGGAGCAGTGTAAATGTACTCGATGACCAGCTATTAAAGCCATCATGTTTCAGTTTTTCCACGGCACTAACAGATTGGCGCTTTTTGATAAGCCGCGCCAGATTTCGTATCTTGTTGCGTGCGCCCGCCTTGACATAAGATGTTTTTAGCGGGCCATCGCCTAGCCCCCAAAATAAATTAAAACCGAGCATGGATTTAGGTAAAGTACTGGTAAGGGATAATATATGCTCGCTTTGCAAATGCTCTTCTCCAATTTGAAGTTCAAGCTGAGATGGCTTAAGTATCGTCTCACGGGTTTCAGTGCTGCCAAATAGAGCGCGCCGTAACGTAGTGCGTACTGCGGCTGAGCCATTTATGCCCGCCGTGTGAACCTTGTCGACCGTATACCGCGTTGCAGTAGCAATAGCGCCCGTGGATAATAAAAATCCATAAAACCTTTTTTTAGTGTCCTTGTACTCAACTTGTACCAATGGCACCGTCACAGAGTTTGAAGTATGTGGCGCTTCAATTAAGTCAGTTATTTTTGCAAGACTTGGTTTTTTAATACCAATTTGCATTGCGATTAAATTTGTCATGCCTCCCGCTAGCAGAACCATCTTAGGTGTATTTTTGAATGCAGGTAGCTGTTTGATTATTTCTGTTATCACGCCTTGAATAGTGCCGTCACCACCTTCAATAAAAATAAGATCAACATTTGTTTCAGCGCTAATTTTTACGTAGTTTGATAAATCGGCAAAGTCGTTCAATAAAAATAGTTGGTTTTCTGGTTTAGGCTTTATTTTTTGTAGAATAGAGCCACGTTTTGCGACCGTATGGCTTAATGGGTTGATGAAAAATGCAATTTTAGTCATGACTGTTTTTTATTATGCGTCATGATTATATTTTGCCCAAAGATTCCGTCTTAAGGCTTAAGAACCCGCCAACAAGAGCAAAGAATGCGAGCGGTAATGCAATGGCCCAGCCGACAGACAATCCGCCAGAGACTGCGAATGTCGATAGGGCGCCATCAATAATTAGATAAATAAACCCAATAAATATCCCAAGTACAAGTGCTTTATCACCAGTATCTTCTCGCCCTGTTTTTTGCATAATCGGCACAGCACATAATAATAATATAAAGGCGGCGAGGGGCCGCGTTAATCTATGCCAGAACCAAAATTTGTAAGCAAAATTTGGCTTGGAGCCAGAATTTCCTTCCTGCATAAAATGGCGCATATCTTTTAGGGGTAAATCTCGAGGGTCGGCGGCTAGT
>Ga0209633_10001743_pt1 | contig 21904 bp, 14 predicted proteins | sample Cruoilmetagenom1_FD_187290 | JGI IMG/M metagenome (GOLD analysis project Ga0209633, IMG submission 187290) | Oil polluted marine microbial communities from Coal Oil Point, Santa Barbara, California, USA - Sample 1 (SPAdes) (version 2) | ecosystem: Environmental > Aquatic > Marine > Oil seeps ... | reverse complement strand
TCGAGCCGCTCGACGTCTTGCATTCATTATGGATGGTGCTCAAACAAATCGCCGAGGAGCGTGTTGAGATCGAAAATCAATACAATCGGATCGTCCCTGACGCCGGCAACGAGGAGGCGCTCGATGCCGTCGGCAAGGTATTTGAGCTTCGAGAGTTTTTCGAGTGGCGGGGACTTGGATCGATCGATCATTCCGGTGTTCGAATCCGCGAGCCCTACGCCAAGTATGACGCCGAAAAGCGGTTTTCGGTTCCCGCCATCAGGATTGCCGATCCAAAATCATGCCAATGCGGTGAAGTGCTCAAAGGCGTAATTAAGCCGCGCGACTGCAAGGTCTTCGGTAAGGCCTGTACACCCGAAGCCCCGCTCGGCGCGCTGATGGTTTCATCCGAAGGCGCCTGCGCCGCCCATTATCAATTCGGCGATGTTGAAAAAATCGATCGATCAGGCGCGGCCTAACACCGTGACGAAATCGAAACCGCCAGGACCCGCGGGCAGACGCTTGGGAAAGATCAATGTCGCCACGGTTACTTTGGCCCATGGCGGCGGCGGCAAGGCCATGCGAGACTTGATCGATGATGTTTTCGTGCGGGTCTTCGACAACGAACTCTTGGCGCCACTTGAAGATCAGGCGCGTTTCGCACTGACAGATTTATCATCTCACGGCGACAGGCTCGCGTTCACGACTGACTCCTATGTCGTCGATCCCTTGGTCTTTCCGGGTGGCGACATCGGCAAGCTCGCTGTCTGCGGAACGATAAACGATCTGGCCGTCGGCGGTGCCAGACCCCTCTATCTTAGCTGCAGCGTCGTGATCGAAGAGGGCGTTCAGGTAGACACACTCAGACAGATCGCAAGTTCCATGGCTGCGGCCGCCGCCGATGCCGGTGTGTCGATCGTAACCGGGGACACCAAGGTCGTGGGGCGAGGTGCATGCGATAAGCTCTTCATCAACACCGCCGGCGTCGGCGTTATCCGGAAGGGGTTGGATCTGGGTGCGCATCGGGCAACGCCGGATGATGCAGTCTTGGTCAACGGCTTGCTTGGCGATCATGGCGCGGCGATATTGAATGCGCGCGGTGATATGGCCTTAACGACGCCGATAGAAAGCGACTGTGCTGCCCTTAACGGCCTCATTGACACGATTATTGACGCAGTTCCCGAAACACGTTTCCTGCGCGACGCCACGCGCGGCGGTGTTGCAACGGTCCTAAACGAGATTGCGCAAGCCTCCCAAGTGGGCATCGAGATATTCGAGGACGAGACGCCGATCCGCGAAGAGGTCAAGGGCTTCTGCGAGATATTGGGGCTCGATCCGCTCTATCTCGCCAATGAAGGCAAAGTCGTTTGCGTCGTGCCAAACGCGCAAACCGATGCGGCATTGGCGGCAATGGCCGAGCACCCTCTGGGTGTTGGTGCGGCAAGAATAGGGCATGTCACGCAGGAACGAGCCGGACGGGTCATCATGCAGACGACGTTCGGCGGCCGGCGTGTCGTCGACATGCTGGTGGGCGAGCAGCTGCCCAGGATTTGTTAGGGTCAGCGTTGCCTCGGGCCGCCTATCGTTTCGCCAAAAATTGTGAGGCGTTTTCGCCAAACCAAGATTTCGGGGCTGTTCTGAGCAAGCTGTCGGCTACTGGCTCTTTTTTAGTTTTTGTACCGCTCGTGACGGATCTTCCGTGCAAAGGCCAAGTCTGTTTTTGGGGGGTTAGCTATTAACTAGAATCGCAATCGACGCACATGGCCGGAGGAAGTCTGCTTTTGGCTAGAAGCTGACCTTTTGATGTACTGTCCGCTGCGTCCGCTCCTGACCCAAAGCGGCCATTCGTGGCATGAATTTGCATCCAACGCATGGCGACGAAAGCCATCGTTGATCGTTCAGCTCTCCGCATGAGTTTAGTTTAGTTGTTTAGGCTTCGAATTTAGCGTCAGACTAGAGAGGTTCAGCGGCGCGAACGACCCGTTAGCGTCGCGCAATCAGAAGGACCCAAATGCCCGGCTATCAATTGGCTGCTTTGCTCGGCGCTGCTGCATACTCGATTTATCTCCGACGCTGCCATCTGTGATCGCTTCGAATGTGATGGCGGACATGATTTTTTCAAGGTTCTGCGGTATCGCGAGGGTTTGCGAGGGTTGTGCGATAGTTTTGCGCAAACCCTCGCTAAGCCGTTGATCCGACTTCGACAAATAACAATGAAATTTAGGGCAAATCCTCGCACAACCCTCGCAAACACTCGCGCGTTTCGAATTACGGAGGTCGATGAGATGGGCGCGGGTTGACGATCGGCGGGTCTCGAGAAGCAGGATTGAGTATTCGTGGGAGGACGACCCAGTAATCCAACACGGTCCTGAGAACGCCTCCAGAACATAATGCCCACGCATTGCCCAGCCTTGGGCGGCATTTGGGCACTGTTCGTGGCTTGTTCAGGCAGCGCCAGACATCGCCGACACAGCGTTCAAGAATTGTTTTGCTAGGAATTACATGGGGGTAGATGGTGGGCGCGGTTGGGATTGAACCAACGACCCCTACGATGTCACCGTAGTGCTCTTCCGCTGAGCTACGCGCCCTGACGGTCACCCTCAACGGGTGGCCAATCGATCAAAGTGCTATATCGGGATTGATAGAGTGAAGCAAGCGGAGCGAGTCCACCGTTCTGCCCTGGCCGGTTTAGCTCGCGATCAATCGCTCGACCTCTTGAACCAAGTCGCGCAAATGGAAGGGCTTGGATAGCACCTTGGCGTCTTTTGGGGCTTGATTCTCAGGGTTGAGCGCCACGGCCGCAAAGCCCGTTATAAACATGATCTTGAGTTCCGGATCGATTTCGGCGGCCCGGCGCGCAAGCTCAATGCCGTCCATTTCCGGCATAACGATATCCGTCAACAGCAACGTGAAAGGTTCTTCCTTGAGGCGCTCAAAGGCGTCCGCGCCGTTGCCGAAGGAAATCACTTCGTATCCGGCCTTTTTCAGCGCCTTATCGAGAAAGCGCCTCATATCGTCGTCGTCCTCGGCGAGGAGAATGCGGTTGAGAGCACCGCTTTCGAGTTCTTCCACACCCATGCCCCGGCTCCTTTAGCGACCTTCGATGTATCAGGCCAATCTCGGCCATAAGTCTTAACATCCTACAAAACCGATTAAACAGTTGCTCACCGGGACTTGCAGTGAAAAAGCTCCATCATTATGAATGCCCGCGAGTGCGCCTTTTTGCCAACCATTTGCATCTCGACGCTGGACAGCCCCACTCTCGCTTGGCAGACTTCCGGCGTGCTGGGCGGACTGACATCATGATATCGGCCATCGCGGCCGTCAAATCACGGGTACTCGAACAATGTCGCGCGTGGAGGAGTCGATTATCGACGCGGAGCTAACTCCGCCATTCAGCGTGATCGAGCCTGAGAACCACACCGCCCCCCTCGTGTTCAACTCGCCCCACAGCGGCAGAACCTATCCCTCGGCATTCTTGAATGCGTCGCGTCTCGATCCGATGACTCTGCGGAAATCGGAAGACGCCTATGTCGATCAGTTGTTCATGCCGGTCGTTGGACTGGGTGCGCCGCTTATGCATGCTCATTTCCCGCGCGCCTATCTCGACGTCAACCGCGAGCCCTATGAACTTGACCCGGTCTTGATCGCCGACGATCTCCCCCATTATGCGAACACGCAATCGATGAGGGTGATCGGTGGACTGGGAACCGTCGCGCGGGTGGTCACCGATCAAGAAGAAATCTACCGCGAACCCATGAAGCTTGATGCAGCGCTCTACCGGATCAAGCGACTGTACGAGCCCTACCATGACGCTCTCGGCTCGTTGCTGGCGCGCTGTCAGAACACCTTCGGTTTTGCAATCCTGATCGATTGCCATTCCATGCCGTCAAATCCGAGCAATGATCGGCGCGGCGTGCGCCCGGATTTCGTCTTGGGCGACAGGTTTGGCGCGTCGTGCAATCCGGAATTGACGCAATTCATTATGTCTCAGCTGCGTGCCATGGGCTACGTGGTTGAAAAAAACCAGCCCTATGCTGGGGGTTACATTACCGAACACTACGGACGACCGGACAAGGGCATGCATGCTTTGCAAATCGAAGTGAATCGGGCCCTTTATCTCGACGAATTCACCTTGGAGTTTGCATCGGGATACGCGGTGCTGCGAAAAAACCTGATGTTGTTGACCTCGGCCCTGTTCAGCATGTCGCCTGAAATTGGCCGCGTGCCGCGTTGGGCGGCCGAGTGAGCGGTTTTATCCAGCGCAGCTAAGAAAAAAGGGCCGTCCGAAAAACGAACGGCCCGAAGTCTAGGGAGGAAACGCCCAAGAAGGGCAGCGGTAGCGAATCATTATCGATACCGCATTGCAATAATATGTCATTGCGCCGCACCAATTTCAAGGTTTTTCAAAAATTTTTACTGTATTATCAATGCGTCTGCGGTGAATTTACCAAATTCGATGTCTCGACAGATTCCGCACCGCAACACTTCAATTGCATCGTCAATCGCCTGCAATTTCATAAACATATGATTTTCTTAATATAAATTGGCCGATGTCGCATTCTGATAATCCCACTGCAACGGAATTGGAACGCCTTTTGGCGTTCGCCCATGATTTGGCGGATCTGTCGGAGCAATACATTCTTCCCTACTTTCGGGCCCGGGTTACGGTCCAAAACAAATCAGAGTCGGGTGTTTTCGATCCGGTGACCGAAGCCGACCTCAAGGCGGAAAAAGCCATTCGCGAGGCCATCACTGAGGCCTATCCCGATCACGGCATCATCGGCGAGGAGTACGGCGCCAAGGGCAGCGGCGCCTCCAAATGTTGGTTGATCGACCCAATTGACGGCACAAAAGCCTTTGTCACGGGCTCGCCCCTTTGGGGAACGCTGATCGGGCTGCTGGACGAAGGACGTCCCCTATTGGGCCTAATGAACCAGCCGTTCACGGGAGAGCGCTACTGGAGTGACGGTCAGAGCGCGCGCTACCGTGATCGGGTTTCAGGCGACACTCCAATAAAGACGCGCCGGTGTCCTCAGCTGGGGGATGCGGTGATGACGACGACAAGCTTGGACCTGCTCGAGCCCGGCTTCGAACGCGAACGATTTGATGCTTTGAGTGGCCGAATCCGCATGCGCCGGTTCGGGGGCGATTGCTATTCCTACTGCTTGCTGGCTGCGGGACAAATCGACCTGGTGGTCGAGACGGGACTCAATCCCCACGACATCGTCGCGCTCATTCCGATCATCCAACAGGCTGGCGGGATGGTGACGCAATGGGACGGCGGTGATGCAACACTTGGTGGCCGCATAATCGCGGCAGGCGATCGCGACCTCCATGCGGCGGCCGTGGAAGTTTTGACGCGCCCAGAATAAGTCCTGTTCAACCGCTGTCGCTGCCTGGGATAAAGGCGTCGAAGCCCGCCCAAAATTGCTCCCGCGGCTCATCGCGCTCCTGCAAAATCTCGTGACGCGCGCGATCTATGACGATTTGCGAGCCGGCTTTCAGCTGTGCGGCCAGTTCCTCGATGGCGCGGCCATCCACCACGCGGTCGTTGGCGGCGGCAAACATGAGCGTCGGCACGTGGAGGGAGGCGGGAAAATCAATATCGTCTATAAGCATCATCGATTTGATGGCTTCGTGCAGCCAGCCGATTGTCGGCGATCCAATGCCGAGCTGTGGCGCAGCCTCTAAAATACTCTTGTTGCGCAATAAGCGCCCTTCATCCGAGGTCAAGACGTTCCCATCGAAGGGCTCGCTTTCCCAAGATGCATCGCCGCCGCGCGGCACATAAGCATCTCCCAACCCAAAATACATGGCTGCTTCAACGATGACAGACGATGCAGCCAGTGAGAATGGTAAATCGTAGAGACGCAACATGGGTGCGATTGCCACGATCCGATCAAACCAACAATCCTGTAGGCGCGCGGCGCGCAGCAGAATGTTGCCGCCCATCGAGTGGGCGAGCGCGAAGTATGGCTGCGGGCAGTCGGGGAGTACGATGTCTTTCATGAACACGCTCAAGTCCCGGTCGTAATCGGTGAAACTTTCAACGTGTCCTTTTCGCGCATTGCTCAGCAGCCTGGCCGATGCGCCTTGGCCGCGCCAGTCCATACTGGCGACAAAAAAACCGCGCCGGCGGAGGTCGCCGATGGTTTCAAAATATTTCTCGATGAATTCGCCACGCCCGCCAAACACGCAGACGGTACCTCGCGCCTTTCCGGCGGTCGGCTCCCACACCGCATAGCGCAATTGAAGACCGTCATAGCCGGAGAAGCCGCCAACCGCGGCGCCAGTTGGCACCGGATTTCGCTGTACGCCTATCAAGTCCATCGGGACCGATCCCTCCAACCGCGCGACGTGCCGACATTCCCCTCGCCGGCACGGTTATATCAAGCTCGCTCGCGGCCTGAAACGCTCAATGGCACCTGGTCCACATTCGAGATGGATCATACCGCCACAATACAAAACCGGCTCCGACGAAATGTCGGAACCGGTTTGTCACTGAGCCCTCTATTGAAGTCAGCGTATTAGAGTCTGCCGCGGCGTCCACGGCCGCCATGGTCGCGCCCAATATGTTTTGCGCGCAATATTTCGCCGGAACACCGGTCAATGCGCAATCGGTATTCATGGCCGTTCCGACGCCATGCATTGATTACGAAAGCCCGATCGCGCACACGCAGATTGTGCAGACCACGCCAGCCATTGTGACGAAGACGCCGGCGAATTTGTTTGCGATCGAGGCAATAGCCGCCCCAATAGCGGCGGCCATGGCGATTGTGTTTGCGGTAATCTCGCTCGTCATAGACATCGTAGCCGCGGCCATGCCCGCGCGCGCCGATTTCGATATAGCCGTTTGGCCCTTGGATGGTGAAGCCGAAGGCCGGCTCCGCCGCCATTGCCGCGGGTGCGGTCACAACCGTGGCGGTCAGCAGAGCGCTTGCAGCGATCAAAAACGTTTTCATGTCGGTCTCCTTGCGGTCATCAAATCGCGTCGATGACCAGGAGCCTAACCGTTGGCGTCTGAACGCAGGTCCAAGGGATCCTTCATGCCCGGTTCATTTTTATCGTTCGCATGAACCAACGCCGTCTCGCGCGTTTTATCTTTACTTATCAACCTCTTAGAACTCTTGAATTTGCGAAGAGGCAATCCCATATACAGGATGCGCACGCCTCTTTTGGGTGCGCTATCTGAAAAATGTCCGGCCATGTGGCGGACATAACCGCATGTTGCTTCCAAGGAGGATATGTGATGCGACCTTTTGATCTCACTCCACTCTATCGCTCTACGATCGGCTTCGACCATTTGGCTTCGATGCTCGATTCGATAAAGACGCTCGACGGCGAGACGAACACCTACCCGCCCTATAACATCGAGCGTCTGGGCGAGCACGAATACCGCATAACGATGGCTGTCGCCGGCTTCGGTCAAGATGACATCGACGTTGAGCTGAAGGAAAACGCGCTTACGGTGCGTGGCGAAAACAAGGGTGACGAGAAGGAGAAAACCTTTCTTCACCGGGGTATCGCGACGCGAACGTTCGAGCGCCGGTTCCAACTTGCAGACCATGTCGAGGTCACAGGCGCCGATTTGGAAAACGGACTGCTGCACGTCGATCTCAAGCGTGAGCTGCCCGAGGCCATGAAACCGCGCACGATCGCGATCGGCGAGAGTGCCGAGCAGCAAAAAGTGATCGAGAACGCGGCATAGGGCCGCTTTCTCGCCCCCACCAATGGACGGGCGCTCCTTTTGGGGCGCCCGTCTTCATTTGCATCCCTCTCGGCCGCTTAAGGCTGATCGATCCACACTTCTTGTCTAAATCACTGAAATCTGGCACCTTTGGCACACGATAGGACAGCTATCCTGTCCTTTAGGCCGGGCGTGTCCAGCAGCGCGGGTTTTGGTCGACGAACGGGCCGATCTCGCCGCTATTGGCGCCGTCCGTGGAGGGGTGGCGAAACATCGCCGTTGTTCCAGATTGCATGGCCGGCCGGTATCACGTATCGACGCCGTCGCTAAGCTCTGGAACGCTCTGTATTTTACTGCGCGCGCTCTTCGAGCCTGTGGGTCATCGGAGAGAACGGAAAGGCTGTGCCGACCGCTCTGCCTACCGTAATATGGTGCGCGGCGGCGAGATAGAAGGATGCAACGGGTTTGAGAACAGCAGACGGCAAACGCCACGGCGAAAATCGCAATGTGAAAAATGACCAAGCGCAGGGTCTTTACAACCCAGCGCATGAGCATGATTCCTGTGGCGTTGGCTTTGTCGCCGATCTCAAGGGCCGCAAAAGTCATCGCATTATCGAATACGGCCTCGAGGCATTGCTTAATTTGACCCATCGGGGCGCCGTCGGAGCCGACCCCGAGGCCGGAGACGGCGCAGGTTTGCTGGCGCAAATTCCACACGACCTCATGAAGGAGGATTGCGCCCGACTTGGCTTCGAGCTTCCCGAGCTTGGTCAATATGCGGTCGGTCAGATCTTCATGCCGCAGGACGATGCTGCCCGACGGCATTTCGAAGGCATCATCGAACAGACGATTCTCGGCGAAGGCCACGAGTTATTGGGTTGGCGCGATGTCCCTGTCGACAATTCGTGTCTGCCTCAATCGGTTAAGGACACGGAACCCCGTCACCGCCAGGTCTTCATCCGGCGCGCATCGTCAATAGAAGACGAGGATACATTCGAGCGGCGACTCTATGTGCTGCGCAAGATGATCTCGGGCGCGATTTACGTAGAGACAGCGGGCAAGGATATCGGCTTTTACGTCGTATCGCTGTCATGCCGCACAATCGTCTACAAGGGCATGTTCCTGTCCAAGCAGCTTGGGGCCTATTACGAGGATTTGCGGGACGAGCGGTTCGAGTCTGCGCTGGCGCTGATTCATCAGCGGTTTTCGACGAATACGTTTCCGTCCTGGCCGCTGGCCCATCCCTACCGGATGGTCGCTCACAACGGCGAAATCAACACATTGCGCGGCAACGTCAATTGGATGGCTGCGCGCCAGGCCAGTGTCTCAAGCCCGCTATTTGGCGACGACATAAATAAGCTTTGGCCAATTTCCTACGAGGGCCAATCCGACACGGCGTGTTTCGACAACGCATTGGAGTTCCTGTTGAGGGGTGGCTACCCGCTCGCCCACGCCGCGATGCTGCTGATCCCGGAGGCATGGGCCGGCAACCCACTGATGGATGACAATCGTCGCGCCTTTTACGAATACCACGCCGCACTCATGGAACCTTGGGACGGGCCCGCCGCCGTGGCCTTCACCGATGGCCGCCAGATAGGCGCAACACTCGACCGAAACGGCCTGCGGCCGGCGCGCTATTTGGTCACCGACGACGACCTTGTGATCATGGCTTCGGAATCTGGCGTGCTGCCGATGCCGGAAGAAAAGATCATCCACAAGTGGCGACTGCAGCCGGGAAAGATGCTGCTTATCGACCTGGAAAAGGGTCGCATCATATCGGATGAGGAAATCAAGGCCGAGCTCGCCGGCGCGCACCCCTATCAAACCTGGCTCGATCAAGGCCAAATTCGCGTGGCTGATTTGCCCGATGCGGCCTTTGAGTCCCAGGGCACGAATGTCAGTCCGCTGGATTGCCAACAGGCGTTCGGCTACACGCAGGAGAGCCTCAAGTTTTTGATGGCGCCGATGGCTCACATCGGCCAAGAAGCCATCGGTTCGATGGGCACCGATACGCCGATTTCAGCGCTATCGAGCAAGCCCAAGCTGCTCCATACCTACTTCAAGCAGAACTTCGCGCAGGTGACCAATCCGCCGATTGATCCGATCCGCGAGGAGTTGGTCATGTCGCTGGTGACGTTCATCGGACCGCGACCGAACATCCTGGACCTTGAAGGCACATCCAAGCTCAAGCGCCTCGAGGCCCACCAACCAATCCTGAATAACAAACGGTTGGAGAAGATCCGCCGAATTGGCGAGATCGCCGACAATGACTTCCGAACGGTCACGCTGGATATCACCTACGGCGTCGAGGATGGCGCCGATGGTATGGCCGATGCGCTCGAGGCCCTGTGCGGGGCTTCAGAAAAGGCGATTGCAGACGGGTACACAATCATCATCCTGTCCGATCGATCGGTGAGCCCGGAAAGGATCCCGATCCCATCACTGCTCGCGACCTCGGCCGTCCACCATCATTTGATCCGCCAGGGCTTGCGGACTTCGGTTGGATTGGTGGTTGAGACGGGCGAGGCGCACGAGGTGCATCAGTTCTGCACTTTGGCCGGCTACGGCGCCGAAGCGATCAATCCATACCTTGCTTTGGAAACGCTGGCGCTCGTCCTTGATGACCTGGAAGAGGATCTCAGTCTCGAAGACGCCACCAATCGGTATGTGAAGGCGATCAACAAGGGCATCTTGAAGGTTATGTCCAAAATGGGCATTTCGACCTATCAATCCTATTGCGGCGCGCAGATATTCGACGCCGTGGGATTGCGGTCTGACTTCATCGAAAAATATTTCGCCGGCACCCATAGCCAGGTCGAAGGTGTGGGGCTTGCGGAGATCGCCGGTGAAACCGTCGAGCGGCATCGTTTGGCGTTTTCCGATGCTCCGATATACCGGAACGCTCTGGATGTGGGTGGCGAGTACATGCTTCGCGTGCGCGGCGAATCCCATGTCTGGACGTCGGATGCGGTCTCCGATCTCCAACACGCGGTGCGCGGCAACTTACCTGAGAAATATCGCGCCTACGCCAAGGGTATCAACGAGCAAGATGCCCAGCTGATGACCATGCGCGGCATGTTCCGCATCAAGGACGCTGAAGAGAGCGGCCGGGAACCAATTCCGCTTGAGGATGTAGAACCGGCATCGGAAATCGTTCGGCGATTTGCCACCGGTGCTATGTCATTCGGATCGATCAGCCGGGAAGCCCATACGACGCTCGCTGTTGCCATGAACCGGCTTGGCGCCAAGTCCAACACCGGCGAGGGCGGAGAAGAATCCGACCGATTTACGACACTTGCCAATGGCGATTCCATGCGCTCGGCTATCAAACAGGTGGCGTCGGGCCGCTTTGGCGTTACGACCGAATACCTCGTCAATTCCGATATGATGCAGATCAAGATGGCCCAGGGGGCCAAGCCCGGGGAAGGCGGTCAGCTGCCCGGCCACAAGGTCGATTCGGTGATAGCCAAGGTGCGTCACTCGACCCCTGGTGTGGCGCTTATTTCCCCTCCGCCTCACCATGATATCTATTCGATCGAAGACCTGGCGCAGCTCATTTTCGATTTGAAGAACGTAAATCCCGATGGCCTTGTCTCGGTCAAGCTGGTGGCTGAAGTCGGCGTGGGGACCGTAGCGGCCGGTGTGTCGAAGGCACGCGCCGATCACGTGACAATCTCCGGCTTCGAGGGCGGTACCGGCGCGAGCCCCCTGACCTCGATCAAGCACGCGGGCTCCCCGTGGGAGATCGGGCTTGCGGAAACACATCAGACTTTGGTGCTGAACCAGCTGAGGGGCCGCATTGCGGTGCAGGTGGACGGCGGCATCCGCACCGGGCGGGACGTCGTTATCGGCGCACTGCTGGGTGCCGATGAGTTCGGCTTTTCAACCGCGCCCCTGATCGCGGCGGGATGTTTGATGATGCGCAAGTGTCATCTCAATACTTGCCCGGTGGGCATCGCCACGCAGGATCCCGTGCTGCGCAAGCGCTTCAGGGGAACGCCCGAACACGTGATCAACTATTTCTTCTTTGTGGCAGAAGAGGTGCGTGCGCTGATGGCCCAGATGGGCATCCGCAAATTTTCCGACATGATCGGCCAGACGCAATGCCTCGATAAGGAGAAGGCAATTCAGCATTGGAAGGCCAAGGGACTTGATTTCAGCAAGCTCTTCCACAAGCCGAGCATGCCCGCCGACGTGGCGCTTTGGAACAGCGAGCAGCAGACTCACCATGTCCATGATGTCATGGACCGAACGCTCATCGAGCTGTCGCAAGCCGCGCTCGATAAACGGGAAGCGGTCAAAATTGAGCTTCCCATACGCAACACCGATCGCACCACCGGCGCAATGCTGTCGGGCGAGGTCGCAAAACGGCATGGCCACCAGGGTTTGCCGGACGACACGATCTTTGTCTCGCTTTCGGGGACGGCAGGACAAAGTTTTGGCGCTTGGCTCGCGGCCGGCGTGACCCTCTCTCTTGTGGGCGAGGCCAACGACTATGTGGGCAAAGGCTTGTCGGGAGGCCGGATCATCGTGCGCCCGCCCGAAGAGAGCAAGATCGTACCCGAAGACAGCATCATCGTCGGCAACACGGTGCTCTATGGCGCAATTTGCGGTGAATGTTATTTCCGAGGGGTGGCGGGCGAGCGCTTTGCCGTCCGCAACTCGGGCGCCATCGCCGTCGTCGAAGGGACCGGCGATCACGGATGCGAATACATGACCGGCGGTGTCGTTGTCGTGATCGGACCGACTGGACGAAATTTCGCCGCGGGTATGTCGGGCGGCATTGCCTATGTGCTGGATGAGAAGGGCGATTTCGAGCGGCGCTGCAATCTTGCGATGGTGGATCTGGAACCGGTTGCAGCAGAGCGAGAGGCAATCGAGCGCCTCGCCCATCAGGGGCCCGATTTGGAGACCCATGGTCTCGTTGACGTCATGTCCGATATGACGAGACACGACAGCGAACGCGTAAGGCAGCTGATTGAAAATCACCTGCATTATACGGGATCAACGCGGGCGCGCGAGATTTTGGACAATTGGGACGATTACCTGGCCAAATTCGTGAAGATCATGCCCGTCGAGTACAGGCGCGCGCTGCAGGAGATGTCCAAGCACCAGGATGCTGACAAAACCGGTTTCGACGAGATCGAGATCGGCTTGCGTGAGGGCACCTGAATTTATGGGCAAAGTTACCGGGTTTCTGGAAATAGACCGGCAGGATCGAAAGAATCGTCCGGCCTCGGATCGTGTTCGCAATTTCGAAGAATTTGTGATTCCGCTGGACGACAACAATGTTCGGCGACAGGCCGCCCGCTGCATGGACTGCGGAATCCCGTATTGCCATACGGGTTGCCCGGTGAACAACCAAATCCCCGACTGGAACGATCTCATCTACAACGACGGATGGCGGGAAGCTGCGAGCAATCTGCATTCAACAAACAATTTCCCGGAAATCACCGGCCGGATTTGCCCGGCGCCGTGCGAGGCCGCGTGCACGCTAAACCTCGAAGACGTGCCCGTGACGATCAAGACAATCGAATGCACGATCGCAGACAAGGCATTGGCGGAGGGCTGGATAGGACCGCAACCGCCGTTGCACACGACGGGCAAGCGCGTCGCCGTCATCGGTTCTGGACCAGCTGGTCTGGCTGGTGCCCAACAGCTCGCTCGCGCCGGCCACGACGTGCATGTCTATGAGAAAAATGCCAAGCCAGGCGGCCTGCTGCGCTATGGCATTCCCGATTTCAAAATGGAGAAGCACATCATCGATCAGCGGATCGCTCAGATGGAGGCGGAGGGCGTGACGTTTCATTGCGGCGTCCATGTCGGCGCCGACCTGCAAGTGGAAGAACTCGACTCCATCTATGACGCTTTGATGTTGACCGGCGGCTCGGAGCATCCTCGCGACTTACCGGTCGAGAACCGCGAGCTGGACGGTGTTCATTTCGCCATGGATTTTCTCCCACAGCAAAACCGCCGCGTTGCCAATGAGCCCTTGGGCGATGTCAAACCGATTGTGGCGGACGGCAAACACGTCGTGGTGATCGGTGGCGGCGATACCGGTTCTGACTGTATCGGAACGTCCTTCCGACAAGGGGCGTTGTCGGTCACGCAACTTGAGATTCTGCCGCGACCGCCGGACATGGAGAACAAGGAAATGACGTGGCCGCATTGGCCGCTCAAAATGCGAACGTCTTCCAGCCAGGCAGAAGGCGCTGTCCGCGACTGGAGCGTCATGACGACTGCGATCAGCGGGACCGACGGCCGCGTGGGGATGCTGCATTGCGTTCAGGTGGACGACAATATGAAGCCGGTCGAGGGTTCAGAGTTTGAGCTGAAAGCCGAGTTGGTCCTGTTGGCCATGGGCTTTGTCCATCCCATCCACGAAGGATTGCTTGCCGAGCTTGGTGTCGAGCTCGATGAACGCGGCAACGTCAAGGCCGACGATGTCGACTATCGGACATCGCGGGCAAATGTGTATGTGGCCGGTGACATGCGGCGTGGCCAGTCGCTTGTTGTGTGGGCAATCCGTGAAGGGCGACAAGCGGCCCACGCGATCGACGTGTTTCTTATGGGTCGGAGCGATTTGCCGCGTTAACGGGGCCCGCAGCCGGGCACAGTCTTATTTTCCATTTGAGCTAACCCGATCCATCCGCGATGGAGCTGCGGATTGATCTGCCACTCTGGCCGTCCTCGCGCCGCGGTGCGGATGTGATGATGCCTTGATCGGACGGACTGATTGGCTTGTCAGCTCGGCCGAGCCTCCGACCGTCAATCCCCAGACTGTTCCTGAGGTCGTTCCAGCTGGAAGACCGCGCGGTCGAGACCGCGGTCCGAATCCGCTGGCTGATTTCGGTCATCCGGCCGGTTTCCATCATCGCGTGCCATTTTTCAGAAGCAATGATGATCTCTGGTCCAAAGGCGTTGTCGGAGAGCCTGTGCGTGTATTGCACCAGAGCACTTGAATTGAATACCGCCAGAATGAGACCCGCAATCAGCAAAGCCCGGGCGACCTGTCGGCCGCTGATTGACGCAGCCGTATTGATGCTTTTTCGGTCAATTGACTTGGCGCGCGCGCGCCGTTTTTTGGGCTGCGCCTCGACCTGTTTGGTTCGGTCGATCAGATAGTTTTTTCGAAACTCCAACGCAAACGACATCAGCCAATTATCCCAACAACCCCATTAAAACTGAAAATAGATGAAGGGTGCAACACCTTCCGGCGCGACGGCTTCGATCAACAGCACGCCAAATCCCAAAACCAATCCCAGACCGATGGGGCCAAACCATTCGAGCCTGCGCGCGATGTGTTCGACCAAGGTCTCAGGCAAGAAGTGACCGGCCAATGAACCGGCAACCAGCGCAACAAGGAATGGCCCCGCGAACTGTGCGCCGCCGGTCCAATGGGCGAGGCCGCTTAGATAATCCATCGCCAGCTCAAAGTTCTCCGAACGGAAGAATATCCAAGCCAAGCACACGACGTGAAATGTAATGAATATGCGAACTGTCTTGCTGAAGATGTGTTGACTGGCCGCGCCGGCCGAAAGCAGTTGCCCGGTTGCGCCATGGCCAAAACCGACGATAGCGACGGCGGGAGCGGGCGCGCTGCGCAAACTCGCCAACAGCCGCTCGGCGGCCAAGACGGATCCGTGGATCATGCCCCAAACAACAAATGTCCAGGCGGCGCCGTGCCAAATTCCGCCAAGGAACATGGTGAGCAAGAGATTGCGGTAGGTCTTGGCGACACCATGGCGGCTGCCGCCCAACGGCTTATAGAGATAATCACGCAACCACTCGGAAAGCGATATATGCCATCGATGCCAAAACTCTCGGAGGGATGCGGCGCGATAGGGCTGGTTGAAATTCCATTTGAACCTGTAGCCGAGCAACGCCGCGACGCCGATGGCAATGTCGCTGTATCCCGAAAAGTCGCAGTAGATCTGCACAGCGTAACCGTAAAGGGCCAGCAGGAGGTCCGGGCTGCTGTACGCCGATGGATCGAAGAATACGATATCGACGAGTTCGCTCGCCAGATAGTTGGCGATCACCATTTTTTTGAACAGACCGATTAGGATAAGGACGATGCCCAGCGAGACCATCGGACGCTCGAGCTGCGGCTTTTGATCGAGCTGCGGCAAAAAATGCGCAGCCCGCACGATTGGGCCGGCAACGAGCTGGGGGAAGAAGGAGATATACAGAAATATGTCGAGCGCCGAATCCGCGGCCGGAATCTCGCGGCGGTAGACATCGACGACATAGGAGATGCCTTGAAACGTGAAGAATGAAATTCCGACGGGCAGGATGATCTCCATAAAGGGGAGGTCTCGCTCCAACCGAACGGCCAGAAGCAGATCGGCGAACGAATCGAGGAAAAAGCCGTAATACTTGAAGAAGCCGAGGATCGACAGATTCAGAACGACCGCGGTGGCGACGAGAATTCGCCTCTGGCGGTCGTCGTCCGTCAGGGACAAGAAGCGACCGGCCGCGTAGTTGATCAGCGAGCTTCCGGCAAGCAAGGCGGTAAACCGCCAATCCCAATAGCCGTAGAAGAAATAGCTCGCGCCAAGCAGAAATGCCTTCCGATATTCCGCGCGATCCTTGAGCTCCCAGCTGATTGCGAACACAACCAGGAAGAAAATCGCGAAATTAAGAGTTGGAAACAGCATTTAGACCACGTGCGGTTCGTACCATATTGCCGCGTTTGAGTTCGCATCATTTGTGCCGTTCCGGCTCAATTGGAGATTGACGCCACAAGACAAGTCGATTGGCCAACGATACCTCATCGCTGTGCGACCATTTTATGCGCGGTGAAGCCCGCCATGAGCTCCGTGTATAGGACCTCGGCAGAGCGGCGCGATCCCGCACCTGTAATATGAACATGGTCGGAAGCGGCCAATTTGGGATCCGCCTTAACCCAGCGATGGATGCCGCAGGCGCCACCCATCACGCTCGACCAATCCCAGAAGTGAGCGCCGCTCATTGAGGCGGCACTTTTCAGGGCTTGCCTGACGGCTTCCAGCTTCGGCGGCGGATGCCAACGCGCCAGACGCCGGTCGCGCGCGCGAATAAGTTTTGAATAGCCGTTTTTTTCGTCACCGGCCAAGGCGCGGCAGCCGCTTCCTATCAACGATGCGCTCTGAGCGGCGCCGCGCAAAGCGCGTGGAAAGCGCGCGCCGTCTGGTGGACCGATGACGAGGAAATCGGCTTTCGGCGCCATCAGCTGCAATCGATCTATCAATTTCCGAATGCGTTGCTCATAGGCCTGATGATCAAGGCCATCATTGAAGCCCTCGTTGGTGCCATATCCCAAGACAATAAGCTCTGGATCAAGCCGCGCGAGATCTGCGGCGACAAGTGAATTGTCCCATTTGCGCGTGATGTCTGCGGTTGCACTGGGAATGCCGAAATTGACGTAGCGCACGCCGGGCCTTCCGGCGCCGACCGCCCATGAGAGAACCGTGATCGCCCCATCTCCAGCAGCCCGCACCTCGAGTTTGGTTCCCTTGACGGGAATGCGCTCGAAGAGAACGCCCTCTTTGTCACTATGGGTCCGAACGCGTTTTGTCGTGTTATCGACTGCGATTTCGGCGCTGCCCTGGCCGGGGCCTGTCAAGAATGCGACGTCGGCCCATTCGAACGCGCCATCTTGGCTTGTGAGCGAAAGCCTGGCGCCGCGGCGGCGCGTCGTTAATTTGACGCCACTCAAACCATAGGGGCCATTGCCCTTGTGCAGACTGTTCTGCGCTGTCCAGCCGGAACTTTTGGAAAACTTCACGCCACGCGCCCGGTAGTAGCCAAACGGAAATCCGGGCATCATCATGCCGCGACCCGCATCACCGAACCGCCTCTGCAACAAATCACGTATGTCGCCGGTAAATCGATCCGATGCGATATGGCTATCGCCCAGATGAACGACGGTCACGGGTTCGCTGCGGGATCCTTCGTCCAGGCTGCGAAGCGCCGCGTAGAAGTTCGACAGCGCAATGGCGGCTTGGGGTGAACGCTTAGGGTTAGCGGCCAGCTGTTTGGGTGTGGCGCGCCTTGCTGAGACGCGCGGCGCCGGCGCGAACGTTCTTTTCAGCTTGGCGGCTTTGCGCGAGCGCGCGATCTGGTCATAGGTCATGGTGACGTTCGAAATGTCACCACCATCGATGCGCGGCAAAAATTTATCGCCTGCGTAAAAACCCAACAGCAGTGTCGCAAAAAGCAGAACGCCAAACCACCCGGCTCCATGTCGGCTGGTCTCTATGGATCGGCCCAGCGCCGCTGGCCGGCCTGCTTCATGATGTTCCCAACGCATTTACGCGATACCTAGTTGGGAAGGGCCCTCAGCTTCCTGGCCAGGAAAAATCGTCCGTACGGCCAGTCTTGGGTCTGAGCTGCTCGCCCTTGATCAACACTCGATAATAAGGCCGCTGAGACAGCGGCAGGCGCCGGGTAATGTTGCCGAGGTTGGTATCATTAAACGGCGATATTGAGGCTAGCGCCGTCAGACCGTTGTCCAAATCGTGCGCAATGGTTTCGCCCTGGGGGGAATAGCTGGAGCCGAGAACGCCGGCGGCGGAATCGACAATATTGGGCCGCACGATTTGAACGCCCGATATCGCCCGTCCCTCTTTACGCGCCCTGTTGGGAACGCCCGATGGCTGGCGATTGACGACGGTTTCGCTAACCGCTTCCTCAGCTGGCGCCTCGGCGCCGACCTGTGGCGCGCTCCGCACGTTGGGCAGTTTTTCGTCCACGGGGGCGCTCGGCTTTCGCCGTCGACCCATGGCTCGATCCTGCTCCGACTGGCTGCCTGCCAGGGGGATGTTGCGTTCGGATTTAGCCAATTTGAGATCGCCGCGGATCGCGCGTTCGACGAAGTGGGCGAGCTTGCGATAGCCGTTCATCGTGAAATGAACGCCATCGGCTGCACGCAACCTCTTGGTCTGGCCGCTCAAATCAGGTCCGAACGCGCTGTAGCGGCCAAACTGGTCGGCAAAGCCATTCCATGTGTCGATGAACTTGACGCCATTGACGTAGGCCTTTTCACGGTAGACCTCGTTCATCAGCTGCATTTCTTCGTTGCGGCGAGCCGTCCGCATGATGGGCAGTCCAACCCAGTAGACTGCGGCGCGCGCGCCTTTGAGACTCTTGATGAAACGGTCCACGCGCTCGCCATATATGTCACGCCACTCTGGCGTACCGACCTTGTACCATTTTCGATCGCGGCGGATCGGCTGCATGTCGTTGGCGCCGACCATGACAACGGCAATATGAACCGATTGGTTTTTCAAGATTCCTTTGATGCGGTTGTTCCAATCGAAATAATCGACGCGGACAAACCCCGTGGAAACCCGCGAATGCTTGACGACATCGATGTTGGCATCGGGCTTGAACGCCCTATAGAGCCCCGCCCACATGCCATCGCCCAAGGAATCGCCGAATACGGCGAGCCGATATTGATCGTTTTCGGGAAACGGCGTGACGTAGCCGCGTGAAAACTGATTGAGGCCCTGGGCGCTGCTCGAGCTGCTGGCGATCGCACAAATGGCAATCGCCGCCATCAAGCACGTCAACGTTTTTGTGACTAATATTGGGGTGTCTTGGGCAAATGTCCGCCCGGATACGAGAAACGCAATACCGACCATGTCGTGTCCTCAATCGTACTTACAGTCCCATATCTGCACACAACTTAGTGCGTGTAAGGGAATCACCAACCATAATCTATCTCATTGGTGCCCGAGAATGTTTGCCAAAGCGTGAATTCCCGTCTCGCTGTGGAAATTCGGTTGACGCTCCCGCTGCTAACTGTCCTTACGCATGGATTGAAGCAGTTTCAAACTCGGGAAGCCATCGGCCTTCAATCCCTTTTGGCGCTGCACGGTACGCACCGCTTCGCGCGTTTTCGAGCCAATTACGCCATCGATATCACCTATCGCGAATCCGCGCGCGATAAGCATTTTTTGCAATTCACGCCGCTGATCGCTGTTGAGCGGACGCACGCCATCTGGCCAGTCGCGCGCGAACGCCGGATAACCGCGGATGCGATCGGAAAGATGTCCAACAGCCAGCGCATACTTGGTTGCCGCGTTGTAGCGCATAATTGAGCGGAAATTTTGCACGATGAGAAATGCCGGACCCTTTACCCCCGCCGGCAGCACCAATGAGGCGCGGTCGCCAGTGCGCGGAAACGGCTTGTCGCGAACGCGTTTCAACCCCAATTTCCGCCATTGAGCGATCGTCTTGACCCGTTTGAGACTCGCCAGGCGCCGATTGAAGCGCTTGGGCAGCACAACCTCGTAGCCCCAGGTTTGTCCCATTTGCCATTTGGAGCGTTTCAGGTAATTCGCTGTGGATGCCAGGGCGTCGGGCAACGTGTCCCAAATATCGCGTTTGCCATCGCCATCATAATCGACGGCGTTGCCCAAATATGTCGTCGGAATAAATTGGGTGTGGCCCATTGCGCCAGCCCACGACCCGGTCATCCGCTCGGGCGTCGTGTCGCCGCGCTCAAGAATTCGCAATGCCGCAATCAGCTGCCGCCGGCCGAACTTTGTGCGACGTCCCTTGTAGCCCAGCGTCGCCAGAGCCCGGATTACATACTTGTCGCCGGGAAACGTTCCATAGTTCGTTTCCATTCCCCAGATCGCAATCAAGACGTGGCGATCGACGCCATAGCGTTTTTCGATTGCGTCGAGCAAATCCTTCAGCTCGACAAGCTTCTTTGCGCCGTTCTCGATGCGCGTGTCGGAGACCGCAAGGGCGATATATTGCGAGGCCGGCATAACGAATTCCGGCTGATGAGCGTCCTTTTCCCATACCTCGGGGTCGGGTTCGACACCCTTGAACGCCCGCACATAGGTCTTGCGTGAGATTCCGGCTTTGCGCGCGCGCGGCCAAAATCCATCAACAAATTTCTTGAATTTCGCATCGCCCGCCAGCGCCGGCCCATCGGGCGTGGCGACGACCACCATTAGGCACATCGCCACCAATCCGACCAAGAACAGCACTCCGGCGCCTGACCGGCGTCCGATATTTGCCCGAATGGTCTCGTCGGTGCAGATGGCTCTATGACCTATGCGCATCGTTTGTCTGTCACTTCGAATCGCGTCTGCGCGAATCTAGCAGGCGTTTTTTTATTGGCCTAGACTCTGATGACCGTTGCGTTGCCGATCCGCTCCAGCGTCTAGTTGGATGCCGACTTGATGCGGTTGATAAGCGCGCGGCTTGGGTAGCATGTCGGTTTGAGACCGAGTTTTTTTTGAAACATCCCAACTGCCGCGCGCGTTTTGGAACCGATAAGTCCATCGATTTTCCCTACATCGATTCCGCTGTCGGCGATCCGCTGCTGAAGCAGCTTCACATCGCTGCGGCCAAACCCCGACACCTTCGACCAGCGGCCCTCGAAGCTGTTGTCGCTGTAAATTCTGTCCGCCAGATGGCCGACATAGAGCGCATACAGATCGGCCTTGTTGTAGCGCTTTATCACGGCGAAATTGTTGATAGCGAGAAACGCGGGCCCCATCGTGCCTGCTGGCAGAACCAAAAAGGCTTGTTCCGCCTGCCGGTCTTCCTTGAACTCTCGATCGTACGTCCGCGTCAAGCCCAGCGCCAACCAGTCGTGAATTGGCCGCGCGTTGTCGGGTCCAGCAAGTGTGCAATCGAATTTCTTGGGCAAACGCACCTCATAGCCCCATGTCTTACCCGCCTGCCAGCCATTCTTGTTCAAGAAATTGGCTGTGGATGCGAGCGCGTCGGGTATCGTCCCCCAAATGTCGAGACGACCATCGCGATTGTAGTCGATGGCATATTCATGGAAATCACTCGGCAGGAACTGCGTGTGACCCATGGCGCCCGCCCAGGAGCTGCGCATCTTCTTCCGGCTGATATGGCCGGCCTGCAAAATCTTGAACGCCAACAAAAGTTCTTTGCGGAAAAATTCCTTTCGGCGCCCCAGAAACGCTTGGGTTGTCAAGGCGCGAACGGTGTAATGCGGGATCTTGGCCCTGCCAAATCCCGTCTCTCGACCCCAAATGGCCAGGATTACGCTCTTTTGAACACCGTATTCTTTCTCGATAGCCTCGAGCGTGTCGCCCCAGGTCTTGAGCTCTTTGCGCCCCAATTTTGCGATGCGCGACATGCTGCGCTCGGGTATGTAGCTCGATGGCCGGCCGAATTCGGCTTGTTGTTTATCCTGTTTCTTTGACTCCGGTGGCGCCGGCGCATTCGGGCCCAAATTGGGCAGCATCAAATCGG
>Ga0209633_10001742_pt1 | contig 21909 bp, 19 predicted proteins | sample Cruoilmetagenom1_FD_187290 | JGI IMG/M metagenome (GOLD analysis project Ga0209633, IMG submission 187290) | Oil polluted marine microbial communities from Coal Oil Point, Santa Barbara, California, USA - Sample 1 (SPAdes) (version 2) | ecosystem: Environmental > Aquatic > Marine > Oil seeps ... | reverse complement strand
CGCCTTCGGCCGCCAGCAGAGCCTCTTCGCCGGCCTGATAATGGGCCAGTGCGTCTTCGCCGACGACGATCGCATCGTCGACGATGATCCCCAGCGCCATGATCAACCCGAACAGGCTGATCATGTTGATGCTGCCGCCGGTGATGTAGAGCACCAGCAGAGTGGCCATGAAGGAGACCGGAATGCCGACCGCAATCCACCAGGCGACCCGTGTGGTGAGAAACAGATAGAGGATGGCGACGACCAGTATCAGCCCTCCGGCGCCATTCTTGACGAGCAGCATAATCCGCTCTTTGATCAATTGCCAGGATTCATTGTACACATGCAGCGTGATACCGGGCGGCAGCGTTGCGCGGGTTTCGGCCAGCCAGGCCTCGAAGCGCTGTGCCGCTTCCAGCGAATTGCCCTCTTCGGAGCGTCGGATTACCAGCTCGACAACCGGATGATTGCGCACGCTCAGTGTGATGCTGTTCTTTTTCGGTTGACGTTCGATATGAGCGACCGAACCCAGTTCGATCCTGCTGCGATCATCGCTGACGAGCGGCACCCTGGCGAAGCCCTGTTCGTGCCGGCGCTGGTCCAGAACGCGCAGTTCCCGCATGTTCTCCCGTTCACCGAAACTACCGGCGGGGACATCCTCGCTGAGTTGGTCGATGCGCCGTCCGATATCGTCCAGGCTCATCTGCAGTTGTTGCAGGGTATCACTGGCGATCTCGATCGACACTTCTTCCTCCGGCAGACCGTTGATGTCGACCTTATCGATGCCCCGGTCCAGCAGTTCCTGCTCGAATGAGCGGGCCAGATGCCGCAGTTCCCTGGGATCATCAGGGCCGCTCAGCAGCAGCCGGGCGACCGGTTCGTAACGGATGATGTTGAAGACTTTCGGCTCTTCGGCATCCTCCGGCAGGTTGCGGAATTCGTCCACCCGCTGTTTCGCCTGGTTGAGGGCGATCACCGGGTTGGTGCCTTCCTGCAGTTCCAGCGTGATCGAGGCGACGCCTTGAGCCGAAGTCGAAGTGATATGGCGCAGGTTGTCGACCGTTTTCAGGGTCTGTTCGAGCGGTATGGTAATGGCGGTTTCCACATCTTCGGCACTGGCGCCGCTCCAAACGACGCTGACCCGGATGAAATCGAGCTCGAAATTCGGGAAAAACTGAATGTTCAGCCTTTCCAGGGCAAAGATGCCGCCGATGATCATCAAAATCATCAGCAGGTTCGCGGCCACGGCGTGGTGCGCAAAAATCCCGATCAGATCGGCTTTATGTCGCATCGTCGACCGGCTGGTCGGGAACGGGTTCGGCGCGCAGGCCGGTGACGGCATTGGGCAGATGGGATGTCACGATGCGGTCGCCCGCTTTGAGCTGTGGACTGGTGACCAGCAATTCCGGGGAGCCGTGCCGGCCGATGCGTTCCCCCAGGCGGGTGACTTCGATGCCCTGCAGACGGCCGTCGACCAGAGTATAGATGCGATGGCTGCCATACAGCGCGGCGGCGGGGATGGCGACTGCACGGTCATGCGGTGGTCGTTGCAGCGCCAGGCTGAGGCGGCTGCCCAGCCGCAACTGCCCGGCGCCCCGGTCGATTCGAAAAAATGCATCGATGCCCCGCGGGTCGGCCTCTCCTGCGATTCGGCCGAGGGTCAACTGCAGCGGTTCGCCGGCAAAATCGCCGGTTGCCTGCAGCGTTTCGCCGCCGGCGACAGTGCGCTGCAATTCCGCTTGAAACGGCGCCGGGATCTTGGCGCGAATTTCCAGCCTGTCGCTGGGATACATGCTGAGCAAAAACTGGTTTGCGGTCACCTGATCGCCTGCCGCCACATCCACCTGAGCAATATAGCCGGCAAAGGGGGCGTGAATTCGGCTTCTTTCCAGATCGAGCCGGGCTGACGCCAGCTCGGCTTCGGCCTGCTGTAATTGGGCGTGCAGCTGATTCAGCCTTGCCGTATGATCGTCCAGTGCCAGCTTTCTCGCTGTCAGCACCAGCGCCTGGCGTTCATAGACCTCTCGTGCCTGGTCCAGTGCCGCCTCGGAGCCCAGCTTCCGCCGTTTCATCTTTTCGGCCCGTTCGACCGCCAGTTGTGCCAGTTCGAGCAGCGATTGGTCGTGTTTGAGCGCTTCCCGGTCGCTGGCATAGCGCAGATGTTCGCTTGCGATCCGGGCGTGGAGTTCATCAACCCGGGCCTGCGCCTGCTGCACCTTGGGTTCGAAATCGCGCGGATCGAGCGTGAGCACGAGCTGGTTCGGGGTGATGCGGCTGCCTTCCCGCACCAGAACCTGCTGGACACGCGCCCGTCCGGGTGCTGCCGCCTTGACCAGGTCCGGAGTCTCTACCTGACCGTACAGTGTCAGAACAGGCGCCAGGCGCTGCGGCTGTGCGGTGACCGTGTTGACATACCAGATGCGTTCCTTGGGCAGTACCTGTGGCTGCTGCGGTCGTGTCGCTTTCAGGCCGATAAAAACCGCGACCGCGCAGACGATGATCGCCGCGGGTAACCAACGTTTCAGGGTAGGGGACATCCGCTGTCGCAATCGTTATAGATAGCGTGCCAGCAGACTGTGACCGTTGGCGGTGGAGGGCAAGGGCACCCTCACTTCATACCCCCCGCCCGGTGCTTCCTGCATGGGGGCGCCGTTCATATCTTCCATGCGTTCGACGACGATGTCCCGGTTGCCCTCCGGGCGGATCAATTCAAGCCGGTCGCCGACCGCGAATTTGTTTTTCACCAGCACCTCTGCGGTGCTGTTTTCTTGATCATAGCCCCTGATTTCGCCGACGAACTGCTGCCGGCGGCTGCTCGAATAACCGCGAATATAGTTCTGCTGGTCGTGGCTGTGATGGCGTTGATAGAAGCCGTCGGTATAGCCGCGGTGCGCCAGGTTTTCCAGTACCCCGAGCAGCTCCGGCCGAAAAGAGCGGCCGGTCATTGCATCATCGATGGCCTGACGGTAGGTTTGCGCGGTGCGCGCGACGTAATAGTATGATTTGGTGCGGCCTTCGATCTTCAGGCTGTCGATGCCGATATCGACCAGCCGCTGGACGTGCTCGACCGCGCGCAGGTCTTTGGAATTCATGATGTAGGTGCCGTGTTCATCTTCCATTACTGGCATCAGCTCGCCCGGCCGGTTCTCCTCTTCGAGAAAATAGACCTTGTCCGCCAGCGGATGACGCTTGGCCCCGCCGCACTCCGCGCTGCTGAGGTCGGCCGGCGACAAGGCGGCGTCGGCGGCCACCATGACGCCTTCGGAGTTTTCGCGGGCGGGGAGGGTTTGGTACTTCCAGCGGCAGGAATTAGTGCAGGTGCCCTGATTGGGGTCGCGGTGATTAAAATAGCCCGACAGGAGGCAGCGCCCCGAATAGGCGATGCAGAGAGCGCCGTGGACGAAGACTTCCAGTTCCATGTCAGGGCACTGCTGGCGGATCTCCTCGATTTCATCCAACGAGAGTTCACGGGAGAGTATGATGCGCTCGATGCCGGCCGACTGCCAGAAGCGCACGGCTGCATAGTTGACCGTATTGGCCTGCACCGACAGGTGGATCGGCATCTCCGGCCAGGTCTCCCGGATCATCATGATCAGGCCGGGGTCTGCCATTATCAGGGCGTCCGGGCCCATCGCGATGATCGGTGCCATGTCCTTGAGAAAGGTCTTGATTTTGGAGTTGTGCGGTATGACGTTGGTGGCGAGAAAAAACTTCTTGCCGAGGCGACGTGCCTCCTCGATGCCGGTCGCCAGATTGTTCTCGAGAAAGTCGTTGTTGCGTACTCGCAGGCTGTAGCGGGGCTGTCCGGCATAGACCGCATCGGCGCCATAGGCGAAGGCGTAGCGCATGTTTTTCAGTGTGCCGGCGGGCGAGAGCAGTTCGACCTGTTTCATGGAGGGCAATGACAGCGAATTCCGATGGAAGTGATCCATTGTACAGTAGCGGAAATTGACGGGGAAAACTTAAAGGGGGAATCAATTTTGACCACCGCTGTCAAAGAATGTTCAGCTGTATATAATTTTAACTGTGGCGTCAAAAAAACGGGCGCTTCGGTACAGCTTTGTTTTTTACTACCAGTCAGGATCTTGCCATGCAACAGCTTCTTCTCGACCTGATTATTATCGTCCCGGTCTTTTTCATGATTTTTGCAATTATTCTGGTCGAATTCGGTGACCCGGAGATGCGCAAAAGTGCGCAGGAGTATCAGGAGCGGTATGGTGGGCGCGGCTTTTTTCATCGCGCCGGCCGACGCGACCTGTTTTTTTCCTGATTTCCGGCTTGCTTTCCAAAGAACCGTGATTGTTCTCGGGTCGCTAACGATTTGCGCGTTGAAAGCGATGCCGCAGATGGAGATGTTGGCGCAATACCCGTGAACGAATGTGAACGATTTGGTGCGCACGGCGCACCCTACGCTTGGTTCCGGCGGAAAAGCGGCGTAGGGTGCGCCGTACGCACCATTTCGAGCTTGACAATGGCTTGATATCATTGTGAATCGAACCAATGTGGATTCATTCACGGGTATTGGGTTTAGGCTGGTTGCGTTCAATAGCGCTCGGCGTTGGGGCGGTATGCATTCCCACGGAGGACCGTGGGAGCGAGAGGAAACGCGCCTTATTTGCCCATACGCCGCGCAACCGCAAACGGTGCATAAAGAATCAACAGCGAGAGCGTGCCGATCGCCTCGATTGCCAGGAGGTAGTACGGCCAGGGACCAAAATAGTCCAGCAGGCTCGGATGAGCCGGTTTTTCCGCGAGATAGCCGAAGTTGGTTCCGTACAGCCAATTGATGAACACAACGAGCGTCATATAGCCGTTGGTAATGATCCAGATCCAAATCACCGAACGAACCGTCGGCTGAACGCGATTTGTCGCTGTGAGATAGACGGCGCTGAGTACGATGCCGGCGTGAGTCAAAAAGAACTGAAACCACCAAAAGCCCGGAAACGAGGTGGTCAGGTCCGGCGTCAGGAGCGCATGCAGGCTGCCTCCCAATCCCCAAAAGTAGACCAATATGCAGGCCCAAGGCTGCAGACTGAACAGCGCCCAAATTGCGGCCAACAGGGCAAGATCGCATAGATTGAGCGGCACTACCAGATAGCCTTGGATCCATGCGACGACCCATCCGGATACTCCCCCCAGCAGCAGGTTGAATGCGAGGACGATCCTCGTCCAGCGGTCGAAACGGCCGGCAAAATGCTTCGCGGCGATGACCAGCAGTACAGCGGCCGTCAGCGTCAGGCCCAACACCGCCAGGTGGTCCGGCCTGAATGGGTGAAACAAACTGTTCGTATTCATGTCGGTGCCTCGGTTAGGTGGTCGATCAGAGCATCGACATCCGATTGATCGTTGCGGGTTGCATGCGCCTGGACTGCGGCGTGCGCGAGCATCGGGTACTGTATCATAGGGCTATTGGAACAATCATGTTCTTCCGAAGCATCTGATGGGGCCTCCAGGCGGGCCAGCCGGACAAAAAAGTCCTCTTCCGCCATTTGAAGGGCTATGTTCATGGCATTTTGCCTGTAAAATGACCCGTCAATGTACGGAACGCCACTAAAGAGGTGGGTAACGGTGCGCAAAAACAGGACAATCGATCGAACAAGTCCGAAGCGTCCGCCAATCGTCATTGTGCTGTTGCAAGCCGTGGTGGTGTTTGTGCTGCTGCTCGCGGGCATGGGATGTACCGACGCTACCGTTGAGTTGGGCGAGGCCGTTTATCCGCCGGATAGGGTTAGAACGGAGTGTGCGCCTGGAACCGCCGGGGGGTTGGCTGGCATCCGGTCGAACGCCGGCCGGTTTGGACGCGATGCATGGTTATTTGATAGAATTAAAAAATTTTCAACCGTTTTCTGCATTTGATGCCTTTGTGTATGCGTACAGCAATCATCTTTAACGACGCAAAACTTGCCGTTCTCGATGAATGACAGGATGATCGCATGGCCGGCCGCTGGCACGTGCAAACGATAGAAGTCCCTCTCTGTTTAGAGAATTGAAACCATTTCTTGACTTAACCGCTGGAGAACAATCAATGTCTATCAAAGTCGCAATCAATGGATATGGCCGCATCGGACGGAATATTTTACGTGCAGTGTATGAAGCCGGACGTGCCGATGAGATCGAGATCGTCGCCATCAACGATCTGGGCGATGCCAACACCAATGCGCATCTGACGCAATATGATTCCGTGCACGGAAAATTTCCGGGTGAGGTTGCCGTTGAGGGTGATTTTCTGGTCGTCAACGGCGATAAGGTTCGTGTTCTGGCCGAGCGCGACCCGGCGAAGCTGCCGTGGTCCGATCTGGGCGTCGATGTCGTGCATGAGTGTACCGGCTTTTTCGCATCCAAGGAGAAGGCGTCGGCTCACCACCGGGGTGGTGCCAAGAAAGTGATTATTTCCGCGCCGGGCGGCAAGGATGTGGACGCAACGATCGTATACGGCGTCAATCACGGCGTTCTGAAACCGACCGACACCGTTATTTCCAATGCATCCTGTACCACCAACTGCCTGGCCCCGCTGGTCAAGCCGTTGGTCGATGCTGTCGGCATCGAGCACGGCTTGATGACAACCATTCATTCCTATACCAACGACCAGGTTCTCATCGATGTGTACCATTCCGATCTCCGGCGCGCCCGCTCCGCTACGCAGTCGATGATCCCGACGAAGACCGGTGCTGCCGCTGCCGTCGGTCTGGTATTGCCGGAACTGGCCGGCAGGCTGGACGGGTTCGCCATCCGCGTGCCGACCATCAACGTCTCCATTGTCGATCTGACATTTCAGGCTTCCAGGAACACATCGAAAGAGGAGATCGACGACATTCTCATGAGTGCTTCGAAAGGATCGCTGAAAGGCATTTTGGAGTACAACGACAAGCCTTTGGTATCGATCGACTTCAACCACAACCCGGCCTCTTCGATCTATGAATCGTCGTTGACCAAAGTGATGCAGGGCACTCAGGTGAAGGTATTGTCCTGGTATGACAATGAATGGGGATTCTCGAATCGTATGATCGATACGACGATCGCTTTGATGAATGCCGGATAAGGCGGCCTCGTTTATGTTCAGGAGAACCAAAATTGTTGCAACGCTGGGCCCGGCGACGGATAGTCCGGGTGTTCTGGAAGAGGCGTTCAAAGCCGGTCTCGATGTCGTTCGCCTGAATTTCTCTCATGGGACGGCGGACGATCATCGTAAGCGGGCACAAGCGGTTCGGGAATTGTCGGACCGCTATGACCGGCATGTCGGCGTGTTGGCGGATCTGCAGGGCCCGAAAATACGCGTTGCCCGGTTTCGCAGCGGCAAAGTCGATCTCAAGGTCGGGCAGCGCTTCGTTCTCGATGTCGGGTTGGCCGCTGATGCAGGCGATGAAACCCGGGTCGGCTGTCTGTATGAGGACCTTCCGAACGATGTCAAGGCCGGCAACCGGCTGGTGCTGGATGATGGACGCGTTGTTATGGATGTCGACTCGGTGGAAGGCGGGAAAGTGATCTGCACCGTGGTGATCGGCGGTGTGTTGTCCGATTACAAAGGGATCAACCTGCAGGGCGGCGGCCTGTCGGCTGCGGCGCTGACCGACAAGGACCGGGAAGACATCAAGACAGCGGTCGATATCGGGGCCGATTATATTGCGGTCTCCTTTCCGCGCTCCGCCGACGATATCGAGGAAGCGCGTAGCCTGATGAAGGCAGCAGGCGGCCATGCCGGCATCGTCGCCAAGATCGAGCGGGCCGAAGCGCTTACTGTGATCGATGACATCATCAAGGCATCCGAAGCCATCATGGTGGCCCGCGGAGACTTGGGCGTCGAAATCGGCGATGCCAATCTGCCGCCGGTACAAAAGCATTTGATCAAGCGGTCGCGTGAGCTGGATACCGTGGTGATTACCGCCACCCAGATGATGGAGTCGATGATCTACAATCCCATGCCGACACGCGCCGAGGTGTTCGATGTCGCCAATGCGGTGGTGGATGGCACCGACGCTGTTATGCTCTCGGCGGAAACCGCAGCGGGAAAATACCCGGTGGAAGCGATCGCGGCGATGGGGCGGATCTGCAAGGAGGCGGAGAAACAGCCCAGTGTTCGCCGCTCCGATCACAGAGTCAATGAGCGGTTCGAGCGGGTCGATGAAGCGATTGCGATGTCGGCCGTCTATCTGGCCAACCATGCAAAAATAAAAGCCATTGCCGCCTTGACCGAGTCGGGCTCCACGCCTTTGTGGATGTCGCGAATCAGTTCGGGCATTCCGATTCTGGCGATGACCAACCACCTCAAAACAAGCCGCAAAGTGACGCTTTATCGAGGTGTCTATCCGCTCAGTTTCGAGCCGGGCACCGCCGATCACGTGGAAGCCAACAAAGCGGTGATCGATGAACTGATCAAGCGCAACGTGGTGGAAAATGGCGATCTGGTGATCATAACGAAAGGCGATCTAGTCGGCCGGGTGGGCGGAACGAATGCATTGAAAGTGGTGCGTGTCGGCGAAGGGCTGCTCGCTTGATGTTCGGGTTGGTGCCTTTTCCGGGACGGTGACGTTCAAACCGAGCGGTACTGTTTTTTTCGCAGTTTTTCAGGACATTCGATGAAAGGCATCTCCCTTACCCGATTCATCATACAGGAACAGCGCAGGACGCCGGGCGCTTCCGGCAACTTCACCTTGCTGCTGAACGACATCGCCAGCGCATGCAAAGCGATATCGCAGGAGGTCAACCGGGGAGCGCTGACCGGCGTACTCGGTGCGGCGGAAAGTGAAAATGTGCAGGGCGAAGTGCAGAAGAAACTGGGCCTCATCACCAACGATATTCTGGTCAACGCGCTGGAATGGAGTGGACAGGTGGCGGCGATGGTGTCGGAAGAGACGCCGGACATCATTCCGGTTCCGGTCCACTATCCCAAGGGCAAGCACCTGATCTGTTTCGACCCGCTGGACGGCTCGTCGAATATCGATGTGAACATTTCGGTCGGCACCATCTTCTCGATTTTGCGCTGCCCGTCGGAGGCGGTCGAGCAGCCGACGGAAGCGGCTTTTTTGCAGCCCGGCAGGAATCAGGTATGTGCAGGATTCTGCGTCTATGGGCCCTCCACCATCATGGTGTTGACCACCGGCAACGGCGTCAACGGGTTTACTCTGGATCGGGGTGTCGGCGAATTTTTATTGACCCATCCGAACATGCGCATTCCTGAGGAGGCCGGCGAATTTGCTATCAACATGTCCAACCGGCGCTTTTGGGAAGAACCGATCAGGCGCTATGTCGACGAGTGCGTCAAAGGCACGGACGGCGGCCGCGAGAAAAACTTCAATATGCGTTGGATCGCCTCGATGGTCTCCGAAGTGTTCCGGATATTGACCCGCGGCGGCATTTTCATGTATCCGTTCGATTACAGGAATCCGACCCGGCCCGGCAAGCTTCGACTGCTCTATGAAGCCAATCCGATGAGTTTTATCGTCGAGCAGGCGGGCGGGGTCAGTTCGACCGGCCGTCAGCGTATAATGGATATCCAGACGGAGAGTATTCACCAGCGCGTGCCGGTTATCCTCGGCACGAAAAACGAGGTGGAACGTTTGGAGTCCTACTATCGGGAGAGCCTGGAGACATAGTCGACCGCGCTCTCCGAGGCCTTAGCCCTTCCTGGGGACAGTGGGTGTAGATCCGTCAGGATGCGGCTTGCGAAGCAGTGAATCCTACTTATCCTTAGAAGGAGGAGTGATTCATGTCGAAAAAACACCCGGTTATTTCGATCACCGGCTCGTCCGGCGCCGGTACGACCACCGTCAAGAATGCATTTCAGCATATCTTTGCCCGATTGGGGTTGAAAGCCGTCATCGTCGAAGGCGACAGTTTCCACCGTTATGACCGCAAGGAGATGCGTCGGAAAATCGACGAATTCGATAGGAAAGGGTTGCCGTTCAGCCATTTTGCCGCGGAAGCCAACTTGCTCGATGAACTCGAAACCCTGTTCCGGCAATATGGAGAAACCGGTGGGGGAAAGGCGCGTCGCTATCTGCATACCCTTGAAGAAGCCGTGGCTTTTGGTCAGGAGCCGGGTACATTTACGCCCTGGCAGGAAATTCCGAAGAACACCGACCTGTTGTTTTATGAAGGTCTGCATGGGGCCGCAGTATCCAAAACAGCCGATGCGTCGAAATACGCCGATCTGATCGTCGGCGTTGTTCCCACCATCAATCTGGAATGGATACAGAAGATCCTTCGGGATATTGGCGAACGCGGCTACCGGCGCGATGAGGTGACCGACACGATTCTGCGCCGCATGTACGACTATGTGCACATGATCACGCCGCAGTTTTCCCGCACCGACATCAACTTTCAGCGGGTGCCGACCGTGGACACGTCGAATCCGTTTATTGCCCGTTATGTGCCCACACCTGACGAAAGCTTTGTCGTGATCCGCTTCAAGGAGCCGAAGAAATTCAAAGGCATCATCGACTTCCCTTATCTGGTCGCGATGCTGCACGATTCGTTTATGTCACGGCGCAACACCATTGTCATCCCGGGCGGCAAGATGGGCTTGGCCATCGAAATCATTTTTATGCCGATCATCGAAAAGCTGATGCGGGATCGGGGATTGTAGGCAATGCCGTTGAATCAAGAAGGCGTGCTCCTTCTCCCTCCGGGAGGAGGCTGGGATGAGGGGATCTAAATGGCTGAATTCCTTTGTTTATTGCCCCTCACCCAACCCTCTCCCGCTGGAGAGGGTTGGGTAAGGGTGTGTGTAGGGAACCCTCTCCGCTGCCGACGGACAGCGGCATCACTCCCAGACCGCAAGCTCAGCGTTGCTCAACGAATCCGGATGCTGCTTGCGGTATGCAAGCTTGCGTTCGATGGCATGGAAGATTTCCGCAGTAAAGGGCATTCGTTCGAACTGTTCGGCGCTGATCAGCCCGCCGGGGCTTTGTATGTTGATTTCCATGATTTTGTCGCCGACGATGTCCAGGCCGGCTAGAAAGATGCCATCCTCGCGCAGGCGCGGCCCGGTTTTTTCGACCACGGCCAGTACGGCGTCGGTCACCTTGGCGGGTGCCGGCCGGGCGCCGGTGGTCAGGTTGCTGCGCATGTCGGCGTCGCCGGTTCGTCGCTTGCGGCGCAGGACGGCGAATTTACCGCGTACCTGAAAAGGGCGCCCGTTCAGCATGAACAGCCGGGTATCGCCGTGAATGGCATCGTGGAGGTACTGCTGGACGATAAAGTAGTTGTCGCGGGCCACCGCTTCCAGCATCTGGTTGATGTTGGGCGTATCGTAGGGTTGCACCAGAAAGACATTGCGGCCGCCGGAGCCGGCCATCGGCTTGAGAACTGCGTAGCCGCCTTCAGCCGCGATAAAGTCCTTGGCTTCGTTCTTGTCGCGGGTGATCAGGGTGCGCGGCCGGATCGAATCGGGAAAATATTCCATATAGAGCTTGGTCAGACCCAGGCTCAGGCCGCCGGGGTCATTGAGCACCAAAACGCCGGCGCGCATCGCCAGACGTGAAAAGTTGATGGCCGCCATGCGGGCCCAGGGCCGCGTGACGGCGTCCAGACTGGGATCATTGCGCGGCATCAGCACATCCAGCTCATGCAGATCGATTTCTTTCCGGTTCTGTCGCGCGTGTTCTCTTACATCCTTCAGAAAGGCCTTGCCGGTACGATGCCGGTCGCTGGGGACGGCGTAGGCATGGGCATAGGTATGATCATCGGGCCGCAGGGCGAAGGCATCGACATCAATATACCAGACTTCATGACCCCGGTTGACCGCCGCCATCGCCATGCGGGTGGTGGTGTAATCGTCCATTTCGGTAAACAGATCATTGACGATCATTCCAATGCGCATCAGGCAGCCTCCTCGAGCATATTCAGAACGGTGATCCCTTGAGTGAGCCGGTCGCGCCGCCCGGCGGTTTCCAGCAGAGTGAACAGGCGAGGCAGCAGGGCCGGCGGCGCGAGGATCCGGCGCCAGCGCAGCTCTTCGATCAGCGGCAGGTACTGCTGAGCCACCTTGCCAAGATAAAGGGTTTGGAGATCGTGGCCCTGCGCCAGATGATCGAGCAGCTTCACCAGACCGCGCAGATAGACGGCATCTTTGGTGTAGCCGCCTCCGCGGAAGGTGCGCATGGTGATCATGAACGCGGCCTTGGCGCCAAAGCCCTGCTCTTTGTGCAGAACACGAAAAGTGTCGATAAATCCGGTGCCGTCACTGACCATCCTGACCGCCAGAACGCGCCCGGCCAGTTGACGTAGACGGCCGGCTCCCAGCTGCCCGCTGAGGTATTCGGCCAGCACCGCCAGACCTTCCTGCAAGGGTTCGTAGCCGGCCATCCCGCAGCGCAGTTCCTGAAACGGCTGCTGCCGGCCGTTGTGGCAGGTCAGAACATGGGTGCCGATTTCATGCGCCAGCGCCGCATCGACCCGATCCACTGGCACTTGGGCGGCGCCGCCGATCAGAAAATTGCCCTGCGAGACCATGATCCCGGCGATATCGTCGCGGACTTCCACCCGGGCGTTGAAGGAGGGATCCAGCCGTCGGTAATAGGTCAGTTCCCGCTCGGCCCGCTGCGCAAAAGTTTCGGCATCGAGCATTTCTGTTGTACTCTCGTTCTTTTCCGCCGCGCGCTCGTCAGCCAGAATGTCGTTGGCCAGATTCATCAGCTCCGGCTCCACGTCGCCGAACAGCTGCCGGCTGCCGAGCAAAAATCGGGGCGTATTGCGATCCGCCACCAGGGTGATCTGCCGGTCCAGTTCGTTCCGTTTGGCGGCAAAGATATCCGCCAACGTCGGATCCTCGATGGCTTCCAGCTCAATGGCATACAATTGCCGCTTCATCAGATCCGGATCGATTGTCCTGGGACGGTATAAAAATTCGACCTCCCGTTCACAGTGATGCCGCCGAAAATCCAGCCAGGCCTGTTCGCTGTTGACCGGGGTCACATGCAGCAGCAGATCGAAACCGTCACCGATGCGGGCCAGAGCGGCATCCACTGTGCGCACCGCCGGTGTGACTACCCGTGGGCCCAGTGCATGGTAATGCGGCGGGCGATGCGTCGTGCAGCGATGCGCAAAGAGATAAAAGATGCGCTTGAGAGCGCGGTTGAGACGGCGACGGAAGGCCCGGTGGGCAAAAATAAAGGTCTTGCCGCTGCCAGGGTCCCGGTAGACCGGGTTGATCTCCAGCCCAAGAGCGGTGCAGCCGCATTCCGCCCGCCGGGCTGTCGACAGCAGCGGCGGCAGGCCCGGTGCCGCTGTTTCGTCCCGGTAGTCGACGCTGATGCGCGGCTGCTGGCGATGAATGGTGACCCGCAGCAGGGCGGTTTCCATTTCCTCGAGCAGTTCGGCGGGGGCATGATGCGGCGGCGAGACGATGTGAAAGGCATGGGGCGGCGGAGTGTCGTGGTGTGTGCGGCCGTTCCACAGTTCCAGGATCAAGTAGGCCCCGAACGCCTGTTGGTGATAGTGTGTCAGGGCGCAGAGCAGTTCGGAGAGGTCGGTTTCGACCGGTGCGATCAGATAGGCGGCTTGGGTGGTGAGCAGCGCCTCCGTATCCGGCTCGGCATGATCGGCCTGGCGGCGGTAGACGCAAAGGAATGGCAGCGGCCGTTCGATATGCAGCCTCCCGCCGCCCTCCAGAGCGCAATCGACGGAGCCGCCGGCCCGCAGGGTTTTGACAATAGTCTCTGTTTCGGCATCAGTCATCGGCGCGGGATCCACACTGCGGAATGTTTTGCAGCTCTTCCAGAATCCCCGGCAAGGTGGCGTGCAGAGCCTTGCGGATCTTTACGACCTGATCGATGTCGGCGACCCCGGTCCATTCGTCCATGAAGAACTTCTTGAACTCGATAGCCAGAACACAGGATGACTGCGGGAATTTCTCGTGAATCCACCACGCCAGCTGCCTTCCTTTGAATTTCACATTCTCGCGCACGTCGAGATGATGGCCGAGAAAATCGTAGTTCCGCAGATCCTCGATAAAGCGGCGAACGACTGGCTCCCACCGTTTGCGGTCCAAAGAGCCGGTGCCGACGTTCACATCCGGGTTCTCCTTGGGGTCTCCCGGCGGTGCATGAGGGCCGCGGCGGCGGTAATTGTAGCTGTGCAGGTCGAAGACCACGAAACAGTTGTACGGCTTTTCGATCTTTTTCAGCAGGCGGTACAGCTCCTCATAGAATTTGTCGTATTCCTGCAATGAACGCTGGATCTTGGTTTCGCCGAGCGGCTTCTTCCAGACCTGCAGACCCCATGCCATCTCCGGTGCCAGGTAGACCGCCTCTTCCCGCGGGCGATTGAGATCCACCTCGAAGCGGGAGCGTCGGAAGGCGATCCAGGATGGGACTACTTTGATCAGCGCATCGGTATAGGGATCTTCTTCGCGGGCTCGGATGGGTTCGTCGATAGCCAGCAGCGGCAGCAAATCACGGCGCACCTCGTGCCCGGCATGAATGGCCGTCGCTACCACCGGGCCGTCGCCGACCTGCTCGACCCATAGCCCGTCGTCCTGCTTTCTCTCTCTTCCCGCACATGTCATGAGTTGGATTCTGAGGGTATCGGTGGAAAATTTCAACAGCCTAACAGGATGGGTCTTCGATTTTTGACAGGGTTTGGCGTGTGTGCGGTACGGCGCATTGCGGCGGGCAATTTCATGCGAACTTCGGTCATGGCTTAGAACCAAGAATTCACGCCCGCGGCAAGCCCCGCGCCGCTCGCTGCGCCTCGCCAACGTGAGGCCGGGCGCGTCCTGCCCCTCAAGGACTCGTTGAAAACGCTAAAGCAGCAACGTTTGCCGAAGCCCCGTTTCTAATGCTTCCATATCTTTCTGGCCAAGGCTTCCAGCTCGTTCGAGGAACCGCTTTTTGTCAACGGCTCTAATTTGATCGCAAACCGCGACACAAGCCCGATTCAAGCAATTGACGGGAACTGTTAAAGGCGGTCTGGGCCGGGCAGATGTTGATAACGGTACGACCACCACGGTGCGGCGGGCTTTATTGATCGGCGTGGCTCCCATCACGACACAGGGGCGCCGTTTGCGGATTTCCGAACCTTGGGTGGGATCAAGGTTGATCCAATAGACATCACCACGAGTCATCCACTATCCCGTCAGCGACAGTTTCTTCCCAATCTTTCATTTCCTCGTTCAGCGTTTCATCCGCCTCGACTTCCAAAGCGCATTCGTAGAGCGCCTGCTCCCGCCGCTCCAACTCCTTTTCCAGCAACGCAGCAACGACTTTGCTGCGTTGTTTGTTTGGAATGTGCGTACGCATTTTCGAGACCAATTGATCGGGAAGTGAAAACAAGACTTTTTGCACCATGATGCTCCGCTAATTCCGCTAATTGGATATACTCTATATTATATCCAGATAAAGGACTGAGCGGCAACCAGCGTTGGTAGGAGTGTTACGAGTGCGGCTTTGCTGAAGGCAACGCTGATTGGCGGCTCGCCGTTTCAGACCGCGCCGGCCGCGATGTCGGGAAACTCAACCGGTGGGAGCTGGATCTGGTCTTGTCCGAATAAAGCGGATTGGTGCGCACGGCGCACCCTGCATTCGGTGTTGCTGTGGAAGCGGTCTGTAGGGTGCGCCGTTCACACCATTTCGGGCTTGACATGTATCCATTGGGTCTGATCGGCGGGTATTGGAGTCAGGCGTGCCGCTGGTGGGTTTGAATTGGACACACAATCTTTATACCACCTGCAGATTGGCGTAGGATGCCATGAGCCATTTGGCGCCGCCTTTCTCGAAATTGACCTGAACACGGATTTGGCTGCCATCGCCTTCACATTGCAGCACGACACCCTCGCCAAACTTGTTGTGCATCACCCGCTGGCCGGGCGGAAAGCCGCAGCTGTCGTCGAGCAGCCCGGTCGGACGGGCTGCAGGCGCGGCGGTGACGGGTCGGCTGACGTGGGCGCGCATGCGTACTTCCTGCAGCAACTCGGGCGGGATTTCGCGCAGGAATCGTGACATTTTGGGATACGTCTCTCGGCCGTAGCGCCGACGGGATTCGGCGAAGGTGAAATGAAGCTGCTGCATGGCGCGGGTGATGCCGACGTAGCAAAGCCGCCGCTCCTCCTCCAGACGTCCCACTTCTTCCAACGATCGCTCACCGGGAAACAGGCCCTCTTCCATGCCGGCCATGAAGACCAGTTTGAACTCGAGTCCCTTCGCCGAGTGCATGGTCATCAGCTGCACGTACTCTTCCGCTTCGTCCGCCTGCGCATCGCCTGCTTCCAGCGCAGCCTGTGCGAGGAACAGGTGCAGGATTGGAATCCCTTCTTCGTTGCTGTCGCCATGTTCGTATTCGAATTGACGTGTCGCATTCACCAGTTCCTTCAGGTTGTCGATCCGCGTTTCACCTTTTTCGCCCTCTTTCTGATAATGTGGAATCAGACCGCTTCGTTCGATGATCTGTTTGCTCTGCTCGGAAAGCCCGATCTCCCGAACATCCGTTTCCATAGCGTCGACGAGTTGCAGAAACTGCTTCAATGCATTGAGTGCGCGCGCCGGCAGTGCCTTGGTTTCGCAGATGTTTTCGGCGGCGCGCCATAATGGCTGCTGTCGGGAGCGCGCTGCTTCACGGAGTATTTCCACTGTCCGCGCACCGATGCCGCGAGGCGGTGCATTGACGACCCGCTCGAACGAGGCGTCATCGTCCCGGTTGGCGATCAGGCGCAGATAGGCCAGGGCGTCCTTGATTTCGGCGCGATCGAAAAAACGCAGCCCACCGTATACCCGATAAGGAATGCCGGCCTGGATGAGCTTTTCTTCGAACAGTCTGGACTGAGCGTTAGAGCGATAGAGGATGGCGGCATCGCTGCGCAGGTGCCCCTGCTCGAGCCATTGTTTGATCCGTTCGACGACGAAATAGGCTTCGTCCTGTTCATTGAATGCGGCATACAGGCTGATCGGCTCACCTTGCGTCCCCTCGGTCCACAGTTTTTTGCCGAGCCGGTTTTCATTGTTTGCAATCAGCACGTTGGCTGCATTGAGGATGGTGGCGGTCGAGCGGTAGTTCTGCTCCAACCGCACCAGGCGATGATCCGGGTAGTCCCGGCGGAAGCGGTGGAGATTTTCGATCTTGGCGCCGCGCCAGCCGTAAATCGACTGATCGTCGTCGCCGACGACGAAGAGGTTGCCAGATTCGCCGGACAACAGCCGCAGCCAGGCGTACTGAATGGTATTGGTGTCCTGAAATTCGTCCACCAGCACGTGGTGAAAACGCTCCTGGTAGTGGCTCAGCAATTCGGCGTGATCACGCAGCAGCTCGTGTGCCCGCAACAGCAGTTCGGCGAAGTCGACAAGTCCGGAACGCTGACAGATGGCCTCATAGGCGGTATAGAGCTGTAGCATCTGGTGTTGAAACGGATCACCGGTTTCGACGATTGCCTTGGGCCGGCGCCCCTCGTCTTTCTGACCATTGATGTACCATTGAACCTGCCTGGGAGGCCAGCGGCCTTCGTCCAGGTTGAGCGATTTCAACAGACGTCTGATCAATCGGTATTGATCGTCTGCATCGAGAATCTGGAACGTCTCCGGCAGCCCGGCTGTTTCGGCGTGTCGGCGCAGCAGGCGGTGCGCCAAGCCGTGAAAGGTCCCGATCCACAGGCCGCGCGCCGAATGGTGCAGCAGCGCTTCGACGCGGCCCCGCATCTCGGCCGCCGCCTTATTGGTAAAGGTCACCGCCATCAGGCGATGAAGCGGGACCGCTTCGACTTGCGCCAGCCAGGCAATGCGGTGCACTAATACGCGGGTCTTACCGCTTCCGGCGCCGGCCAGAACCAGCGCGGAGCCGGCCGGCAGCGTGACCGCCTCGCGCTGCGCGTCGTTCAGTGCGTCGATGATTGTTGTCAAATCCATGAAAATATTGTATCAGACTTGCACAATTGGGTTTTAGCTTGCACAATCGTCAAGGCGTTTGCGCCGTGGTGAGGTTTCCGTCATGGTGGAACAGGTGCTCGGCGCAAATGTCTCATCGTACTGACCGCTTGGTGTGTCTGTCGTTCGCAGGCATCGGGCGTCATGAGTGCGGTGGTGTATGCTCATCCGGTTCGGATATGGGCAGCCAATATCAAAAATAATGAAACAAGTTTGGAGGAGGTAAACGACATGAATTTCGATTTTAAAAGAATGGTCCATTTTGAGCATAATGTGGGCTCGACAGATCAGAAAATACGCTATGCAGTCGGTATTGCGGCGCTCTTGGTGGCGGTGTTTTGGGGCAATATCTTTTTGCTGGTGTTGGGGATAATACTGGTTGGTTCCGCCTATCTGACCTGGTGTCCGGTTCTTTCCGGCCTTGGGAAGAATACCTGTGGCACCGACACCGGTGCGGCTGCTCCGGGTGGGGGCGAAGAGAAGGCTTCAGCGAGTGAGGAACCCGCTCCGGCCTCTGAGGGAGCGGCGCCAGCGAGCGAAGAACCTGCTTCCGCCGGTGAGGAGGCAGCTCCCTCTGATGAGGAGAAAACCTAACAGTTGTAGCGATCACCGGCTCCCGGTCCGGTGATTCGATGCAATGCCCCTGCGAGCGAACAGGCGTGCCTGATTCGCCCGCGGGGTGCATTGCATATTCCAATCGATGGCCACCCGAACAGGCGATCAAACCTAGGAGGCTGTCCGAGAACAGGCTGATCTACTGCGGCCGAGCCTGATTGGCCAGATTTTCCGATCATTTTTGTTAAATAGGCCCACTATTCGCCTCAAATGATCAAAAAGTCTGACTCAATCAGTCCCGCCCTCGCTACGATCGCTATTCTCGGACAGCCTCTTAGCACCCAACCATCATGCCAGAAGATAATCGATGGCGAGCCCTGCGAACACCGCGCAGCCGAGCCAGTTGTTGTTCAAAAAGGCCTTGAAGCAGCCTTCCTTCGACCGAGTGAAGATCAGCATCTGCTGATAGCCGGCCAGCAGTGCTGCGGCGCTGAGCCCCAGATAATAGGGCCAACCCAGGCCGGCCCGCGTACCGACCGCCATCAGGATCAGCAGCACGAACACCTGAATCATCGCGATCAAAACTCTGTCCATATCTCCGAACAGAATGGCGGTCGATTTCACGCCGATTTTCAGGTCATCGTCCCGGTCCACCATTCCGTACATGGTATCGTAAGCCAATGCCCATAGGATCGTCGCCAGATAGAGCAGCCAGGCGACGTTTGGAACGGTTTCGGTTTCTGCTGCAAATACCATCGGCACTGCCCAGCCGAAAGCGATTCCCAGATAAAGCTGCGGCCAGTAGGTATAACGCTTCATGAATGGGTAGGAAGCGGCCAGAAAGGCACCGACGAACGACAGCAGGATGGTCATAGTGTTTAGGAGAAGAACCAGAGCAAATGCTGTCAGGCAGAGAATGGCAAACAGGGCCAGCGCCTCGTTCGGCGTGACCTGTTTGGCGGCGATCGGCCGTTGCCGGGTTCGAGCGACCAGCGGGTCGATTTCACGGTCGGCGTAGTCATTGATCACGCAGCCGGCCGCCCGCATCAAAATCACGCCGGCGACGATGACGAACAGGACCAAGGGGTCGGGATGTCCCTGTCCTGCGATCCAGAGCGCCCATAATGCCGGCCACAACAGCAGCAGGATGCCGATCGGCCGGTCGAAGCGCATCAAATACCAGTAGTGTTGGGCGCGGTCGGACAGAAGTGTAGTGAGCGCCGCCTTGTTTGCCGTCATCGCCGTTCCTCCAGTGCCAAAACCGCTGGCAGAAAGAATTCACAGACCAGCAGTTTGCGGCCGCTCAGCGAGTAGACGGTACGCCTGCCCCACACGCCCGAATCCGGCGCGAGGTCGGCCATCGACTCCGTGTTCCAGTCACTGTTCGTTACGTGTGCGACTTCCAGTCTCAGCCGCTGCAGTCCCGGGTAGGAAAAAATAACATCCCCCAACGGCCGCGTGCCCAGATTGGATAACCGGCGGTTGGCGCCACGTAAGGTTCTGGACGGAATAATGGTTCGCGCCAAAATAAGTGGCTGTTGGTCACATCGAAGCAATACTTCCCGAATCAGCGCATGTTGACCGTTCCTTATTCGCAAGGTTTTCGCTTCCCCTTGAAAAGGTTTCGTCCAGCACTGTTGCAGCAGGCGCACATGAAAGGCATGACCACAGGTATTGCGCAGACGCTGCGTGAGGGACGCGGATTCATAAAGCCAGGTGCGGGCTGTCGATGGAATGTTGCCTTGTTTGCCGCGCCAGGCAGGCAGCCAATTCGGCTCACGTTTGAACAGAAAACTTTTGTCAGTCAATATTCTTTTCTCTTTTCCAGCAATTTTCAATTTGGCGGATCAACCATGCGAAGGTTGGCTCGAGGAGTAGCGAAAGCTAACGGTTGGTTTTTAAACGTCTGCGTAACCGGCGGAATCGCCGAGCCAGCGTCGAATAATCGGTTCGATGCACTCTGGATGCGTCTGTTGAATCCACTCCGCGGCTTCCAGAACGCCGGGCAGAAGCGCTTTGTCCCGGGCCAGATCGGCGATGCGTAACTCGATGCGGCCGGTCTGGCGGGTACCCATCACTTCGCCGGGACCCCTTAACTTGAGATCCTCTTCGGCGATTGCAAAGCCATCGTTCGATTGACGAATGACGGACAATCGTTGCCGTGCAATGTCAGACAGGGGCGGTTGATACATCAGCATGCAGAAACTCTGTTTCGTGCCTCGGCCGACCCGTCCGCGCAGCTGGTGCAGCTGCGAGAGCCCCAAGCGCTCCGGGTTTTCGATGATCATGAGGTCCGCGTTCGGTACGTCGACGCCCACTTCGATCACGGTGGTCGCTATCAGCACATCGACTTCGTGCTGCATGAACGCACCCATCGTCGACTCTTTTTCAGAGGAGTGCATGCGTCCGTGCAGCAACCCAATCCGTATTTCGGGAAGCGCCGCGGCCAGCCTGCTCATCGTCTCCTCGGCCGCTTCACACTGCAGGATCTCCGACTCTTCGATCAAAGTGCAGACCCAGTAGGCTTGCCGGCCCTCCCGAACCCATCGACCGATTCGCTGGATGACTTCATCCCGCCGGCTTGCCGGCATCACGCTGGTACGCACCGGGATGCGCCCGGGCGGCAGTTCATCGATCACCGAAACGGCCGTGTCGGTAAAACTGAGCATCGCCAGGGTTCGTGGAATTGGTGTGGCGGTCATGATGAGCTGATGCGGATAAAAACCATCGTGCAGCCCTTTGGCACGCAGCGCCGATCGTTGATGCACACCAAAGCGATGCTGCTCGTCAATGATAACAAATCCCAGCCGCGAAAAGTTTACCTCTTCCTGAAACAGAGCGTGGGTTCCAATCGCCACGCCGACATCGCCCTGACGAATCGTCTGCACCGCCTCCGTTCGGCGTTTCCCCTTATATTTGCCGGTCAAACAGAGCACGTTTACGCCCAATGGGGTCAGCCAGGCGGTGAAATTTCGGTAGTGCTGTTCAGCCAGCAGTTCCGTCGGCGCCATTACCGCCACCTGATATCCGGCGGCCAGTGCTGACAGCGCACAGCAGGCGGCAACCGCCGTCTTTCCGGAGCCGACATCACCCTGTACCAGGCGCATCATCGGGGAGCCCGATGACAAGTCGGATTGGATCTCGGCGATGACGCGCTGCTGCGCCGGCGTCAGGCTGAACGGCAGTGCCGAGAGAAAATCGCGCTCGGCAGTATGGTTCGGTTGACAGACCGGGGCCCGGCGTGAGCGCATCCTGACCAGTCGTCGGGTCAGGCTCAAATGGTGCGCCAGCAACTCCTCGAATGCCAGCCGCTGTTGCGCGGGATGGTTCCAGCGGGTGATCGCCTCCAGTTCTGTGTCGGCGGCCGGCGCATGCAGCAGACCAATGGCCTCATGCAGCGGTGGATAGTGGTTCGAGCTTAGGATGGCGGGCGGAATCCAGTCCGGCAGTGCTTCATTCGGCCCGCTGTTGTCCAGCAGCTCCAGCGCCTGAGTGATCAGCCGTCTCAGCGTGGTTTGGTTCAGCCCTT
>Ga0209633_10001741_pt1 | contig 21916 bp, 24 predicted proteins | sample Cruoilmetagenom1_FD_187290 | JGI IMG/M metagenome (GOLD analysis project Ga0209633, IMG submission 187290) | Oil polluted marine microbial communities from Coal Oil Point, Santa Barbara, California, USA - Sample 1 (SPAdes) (version 2) | ecosystem: Environmental > Aquatic > Marine > Oil seeps ... | reverse complement strand
AGCTTTTTTATCATAAAATTGTTGAGATTTTTTTTCACTCAACAAATTATTTTTATGAAAATTACTAAAAAATTCTTGTGCCGTATCATGATGAAGAGAATTACTAGTTCGAGAATAAATGTCAAAACTCATCCCAAATTTTTCGAATGCATCTTTGTTAGCATTATGAAATCTATCAACTATAACTTGTGGACTAACTTTTTCTTTATCAGCAGAGATTGTAATTGGGACACCATGTTCATCGGAACCGCAAATGTATATAACATCGTCACCTTTTAATCTTTTGTATCTCACATAAATATCAGCTGGTAGATATGCCCCACTTAAATGACCTAAATGAATTGGACCATTTGCGTAAGGCAATGCAGATGTTACTAATATTTTTTCTTTACTCAAATTACCCTCAAGTGTTTCAAAATTAGCTAAATAATATACACATTTTGTAAATCTTTAGTTATTGATTTTATGAATTTTACAGATAATTTTAAAGGAGGAAATTTGGGTTAGCAAGAGAATGTAATACACAAATTTTATAAAAAAAAGAGATTGCAATAAATTACAATCTCTTTAGAATTAAATAAGAAATAAAAATTATTCAGACGCTAGCTTTTTATTCCTTTATACATATCATCAATTAAATCTTCATATCGTGCTTCAATTACTTTTCTTTTTAGTTTTAATGAAGGAGTCATTTCTCCACCTTCAATTGTAAATGGTTTAGAAAGTAAAGTGAATTTTCTAACACGTTCGTAATTTGCAAGTTGCTTTTGGAATTGAGCAAAATCTTTTTGCATCATATCATCTATTTGTTTAAGACTTACTAAATCTTCATCAGAAGTATATTGAATTCTATTAGCATCTGCATATTCTCTTAATGATTCAAAATCTGGAACAATTAAGGCTGTTATAAACATCCTCTTATCACCAATTATTATAAACTGGTCAATATATTTACTTCCCAAGAATAAATTTTCAATTGGAGTTGGAGCAATATATTTACCACCAGAATTTTTGAATAGACTTTTCTTTCTATCAGTAATTAACAAAAACCCTTCCGCATCAAATACTCCAATATCACCAGTATGCAACCAGCCATCCTTATCAATCATTTCTGCAGTTTCTTTTTTCTTCTTAAAGTATCCTGGCATTATGTTTGGTCCATAAGCAAGAATTTCTCCATCTTTAGCAATCTTAACTTCTACTCCGGGAATTGGTTTACCAACACTACCAAACTTATAATCAATAGGTTTGTTAACAGCAATTACCGGAGATGATTCTGTTAAGCCATAACCCTCTAGAATTAAAATTCCAACAGCTTCGAAAAACACACCCAATTCTCGAGCCAAAGCAGCACCACCAGAAATGAAGAAACGCAACTTACCACCGGTTGCCTCGCGTAATTTTGTAAACACCAATTTATCTGCTAGTTTTCTTTTTACATTTAATCCAATAGGAATAGATTTTCCATTACGTTTACGTTCTGCAAAATCTTGTCCAATATCAATAGCCCAATTAAATATTTTCTGATTTTTCTCCGGACCTTTATCAACTTTTCTTTTAATCTTACTATAAATTCTTTCAAACAAACGTGGTACAGCAATCATAACGGTAGGATTAATTTCCCCCATATTTGCAGCAATTTTTTCTATACTTTCTGCAAAAGCTACAGTAGCTCCGCATGAGAGTGGAAGGTAAAAACCAGCCATTCTCTCAAGGATGTGACTTAACGGTAAAAATGAAAGGAAAATATCTGTGTGATCAATATGAACAATTTCTAGTGCACTTTTTACGTTGGACAGTATATTTTTATGCGTAAGTAGTACACCCTTGGGTTCACCGGTTGTACCACTTGTATAAATAATTGTGCAAATATCGTTTTCCTGAGCAAGCCCAATCCTATCTTCAAAATATGAAGGTTTATCTATTTTAAAGCTTGTTCCTTTTTCCAAAATTTCATTAAAAGTGTAAACTCCTTTTTCACCTTCAGTATTATCATTACTCATATTAATTATAAATTTCAAATTTTTACATTTAGAACGAATTTTTAAAACTTTATTAAGTTGGAATTTAGTTGAAACAATAACTCCAACTGATTCTGAATTATTGAGCATGTATTCAATACTATCGGCAGTAGAAATTGGATAAAGAGGGACATCAATTGCACCGAGACCTAAAATTGCAAAATCTGCATAATACCATTCTGGTCTATTCTCAGAAATTATTGCAACCTTATCTTTTTCAAGAACACCAAAAGAAGCCAAACCCAATGCTAATTTTTCTGTAGTATCCCTAACCTCTTGAAAAGATATGTCAACAAATTTTCCACTAACTTTCTTTTTTAAATAAGTTTTATCTTTACCATATTTCTTGGTAACAAAATCATACATTTCCGGAATTGTTTTAAAGTCTTTGAGAGGTGGCATAATAATCTCCGTTATAATATTAAACTTAGTAGGTATTTAAAATCAATTTAAGAATTTTTTAGCTTATATAAAAGTAGCATTAAAAGTGTAGAATTAACTTCCTTCCTTGAATCCTATCGGAAAAACAGTTGTTAATAATTCCCATTAGTCTTACTGAGCGGAGTCGAAGTACGATGAAAATATTAACTTAGCTTAAACTTTTATAAATATCTTTTTCGCATATAAAATCCACATTAGCATTAACCAAATAAAAATGTAAGATATTGCCCAAAGTAACGAAGCATTGATGGGCGTTAACCATGTGAGAAAAAGATTTTCAAATAGAATTTGTTTTAGACTAACTTCCACTCCAGAAGAGTTTGTAATTTTAATTAGATACAACAATCTGCCAACTATACCTGAAAGAAAAAAAACTGTAATTGCATTCATTCCATAAACTTGAAACGGTTTTACCCACCAATTAATTCCTTTCACATCAATAAACCAATAACAAATTGCTAGAAAGTTAAGTGCCAATCCTCCAGTGTATAAAACATATGAACTAGTCCAAATACTTTTGTTCATAGGAAACCATCCATCCCAAATATAACCAAATAACATTGCAAAACTACCAGCCACAAATAGCCAAACTGTTTTGTTTGTTTTATCTTCCTTCCCCATTAACCAATGACCAGTTAACACACCAATTAGTGCAGATGAAATTACTGGTATTGTACTAAACAAACCTTCTGGATCCCAAACTTTTGTAGATTTCCACAAATGTCCATTTAGAACTAAATTATCAAACCAGGCGGCTAAGTTTGTTGTTGGTTCTAAATTGGCAGGTCCAACTCCAGGAACAGGAACTAAGGTCATTAGTATCCAATAGAAAATTAGAAAAGTAAATGTCAGAATTATTTGAACTTTAAGATTTGTTTTAAGAAAAATAAAAGAAGAAATTAGATAAACTACCGCTATTCTTTGTAATACTCCCGGAATTCTAATAGTTGTAAAATCAAATTTTGGGAAACCGCTTAAAATAAGTCCAAGACCAAATAATATTGCACTCCTTCTTAGAATATTAAGCAATAATTTTGTTTGATCATCTCCACGTTCTTTTCTTTTTGAAAGTGAGAGTGTAATGGCAACACCTACTATAAAAAGGAAAAAAGGGAAAATTAAATCGGTAGGAGTACAGCCGTTCCATTTAGCATGTAACAAAGGAGGATAAACACTTCCCCAACTACCGGGATTGTTTACTAAAATCATTCCCGCAATTGTAATTCCTCTAAAAACATCAAGTGAAATTAATCTTTCATTTTTTCCCATTGTCTTTTCCCCGGAGTAATGAATTTGACACGTATCTGTTAAATTATAAACCAAGATAAAAAAAAATCAGAGATATTAAAACAGTATGATCCATTTTGGGAAATATATTTGAAGAATAATTAAGATTTGGTTGTTTTATCTTTCAAGTTGCGAAACACAGTAATTATCTATTTCTTTACAACTTAAATTTTATAGTTTTTAAACTAAAAAAAGCGTTTTATGAAATTCATTAGAAATATTTACGATTGGATGTTGCATTGGGCAGAAACACCTTACGGACCAATTGCACTTTTTGCTCTGGCATTTGCTGAGTCATCTTTTTTCCCAATTCCGCCTGATGCATTATTAATAGCTCTTGCTCTCGGTATGAGAAGTAAGTCATTTAAGTTTGCAGCAATTTGTACTTTAGCTTCTGTACTTGGTGCACTTCTGGGTTATGCAATTGGACATTTTGTTTGGTGGAATAACCCTGGAGAGTTTTCTCAAGTTGCATATTTTTTCTTTGATAATATTCCGGGTTTTACAACAGAACTTTTTAGTAAAGTTCAGGGTCTGTATGATGAATGGAATTTCTGGATAATTTTCACAGCAGGATTTACTCCTATTCCTTATAAAATTTTCACAATAACTGGTGGAGCATTTAACATAAATTTAGTGCTATTCGTTATAGCATCAATAGTGAGTCGTGCAGGTAGATTTTTTCTTGTTGCATTTTTAATTTGGAAATACGGCGAACATATAAAAGGATTTATTGATAAATATTTTAACTGGTTAGCAATTGGCTTTACAGTTTTACTAGTTGGCGGGTTTGTGGGAATTAAATATTTGTTTTGAAATACAAAAATGCCTGACACTTCAAAAATGCCTGACACTTCAAAAGTGCCAGGCATTTGGTAAACCTATAAAATAACTATTTAAATAATTTTTTAACTCTTTCTGAAATAGCTTCAACAGTAAAACCATATTTTTCAAATATAACATTTTGTGGTGCCGAAGCTCCGTATTTATCTATTGAAATAATATCACCATCTAAGCCAACGTATTTGTACCATCCTTGACTTATACCAGCTTCAATTGAAACTCTTTTTCTAACTTCATTAGGTAAAACTGATTCTTTATACTCTTCATCCTGCATTTCAAATATTTCGAAACTTGGAAAACTTATAACTCTAACTTTTCTTGTTTCTTTTGAAATATTTTCAGCAACTTTAATTGCCAATTCAACTTCAGAACCACTTGCCATTAAAATGACATCTGGTGTTCCTTCACAATCACTTATAATATAAGCACCTTTTCTTGTTCCTTCAGCTGAGGCATATTTGTTTCTATTAAGAATTGTTAAATTTTGTCTAGTTAATGCTATACCTATTGGACTTCCTTTATGTTCGATCGCACATCGCCAAGCCTCAGATGTTTCGTTTGCATCACAAGGTCTCAATAAAATCATTCCCGGAATTGAACGAAGAGCTGCAACTTGTTCGATTGGTTGATGAGTCGGCCCATCTTCGCCAACACCAATACTATCATGAGTTAAAACATAAATTGGTTTTATTTTTGAGATCGAAGCCAAGCGTAATGAAGGTCTTAGATAATCAGAGAAAACCATAAATGTTCCACCGTAAGGAATAACTCCGCCATAAATTGCCATACCATTCATGATAGCAGACATAGCAAATTCTCTAATTCCATATCTAATATATCTTCCTTGTGGAGTTTGGACATTGTAATCATCATACCCTTTAAGGTCAGTATTATTTGAGGGAGTAAGATCAGCAGATCCTCCGATCAAAGCAGGAAGCTCACAAACAATTTCATTAAGCACTGCACCCGAAGCTTTTCTAGTAGCCATCGTTTCACCATAATTTTCAAACTTTGGAATTTTTGTTTTCCAACTTTCTCCAAAATCACCATTCATTACTTCTAAAAATTGTTTTGATTCAATTGGATACTTTTCAGAATACTCTTCAAACATTTCTTGCCATTGTTTTTCAGAATTTATTCCCTTTTCTTTTAATTCAGAGAAATGTTCTTTTACTTCTTTTGGTACAACAAATTTTTCATTCGCAGGAAATCCTAGATTTCTTTTTGTTAAAATTATTTCTTCATCTCCAAGTGGGGAGCCGTGAATACCTGGAGTGCCTTGCTGATTAGGGCTACCAAATCCAATTGTTGTTTTTGTGATAATAATTGTAGGTTTTTTTGTTTCATTTTTCGCCTCATCTACAGAATTTCCAATTGCATCCAAATCATTTACATCATCAATTCTTAACACTTGCCAATTATATGATTCAAATCTTTTTTCAACATCGTCAGAATTTGAGAGTTCTGTTGAACCATCAATAGTAATTGAATTATCATCATAAAAAACAATTACACGTCCTAATTTATTGTGCCCAGCAAAAGAAGCTGCTTCATGAGAGATACCTTCCATTAAATCACCATCACCAACTTCAACAAAAATATGGTGATCAAGAATCTGATAATTTTCTTTATTATAAATTGCTGCTAAATGACTTTGTGCAACAGCCATTCCTATAGCATTAGTAAAACCTTGACCCAAAGGACCAGTTGTAGTTTCAACTCCAGCTGTCTTTCCAAATTCAGGATGCCCCGGAGTTTTGCTTTCCCACTGTCTGAAATTTTTCAATTCCTCAAGAGATAAATCATACCCTGATAAATGAAGAGCTCCGTATAGCAACATGCTGCCATGACCGCCGGATAAAATAAATCTATCTCTATTTAACCAATTTGGGTTTTGCGGATTGTGATTCATTATTTCTTTATAAAGCATATAAGCAATTGGTGCTACTCCCATTGGCATTCCTGGATGTCCCGATTTAGCTTTTTGGATTGCATCAACTGCTAATAATCGTAATGTATTAATGCTTTTTTCTTGAATTTGATTTGTTGTGTCTGTCATAAATATGCCTAAAGTTATCTGAATGTTTTTAATTATAAGTTTGTTGTTAAATAGAAATTCTGTAAGAAAATAGTTTGTCATTCTCAGCTTGACTGGGAATCTATAAAATAAAAATACATGGATTTCCGATAAAAACTTTCGGAAATGACAAATTAGAATTATTCATAAAATAGATTTGTAAAAAATCATTATCTACTTTATTATACTTAACTCTATTTTTAATATTCTAAACTTTTCCTTCTTCCTTGTTCTTCAACACAAAGAAACTAAGAGTTAAAAAAAATATGAATGCAAATGTACAGATGATACTTTCAACTGGTTTGAGCATATTTGGAACTAATCGTGTAAACATAAATGCTGGTATGAAAGTAATTGTAAATCCTATAAAAAGAATTTTACTTAGTTTAAGTTTTTCCCTATCTACCTTAATATAAGTTTTATACAAGAGTAAAATTATTGCCGCCAAAATTGGTGAATAATAAAAAATACCGTAAAGAAATCCAAGTGGGTAATTATACGAAACGTAGATTGCAGTACAGTTTGAAACTGTAAACTGGTCAATTACCATAGGATAGTAAAAGGCAAAAAACAATGCTGGTAAGAATAATAGTAAGTTTAGTTTATTGCCAATATTATAAAACTTTAACACAATTAAAATAGAGAGTGGTGGCATAAAGCTTACAGTAAGTATTGCCAAATAGCTCCACAAAGAAGTATTAAATCCAACGCCACAAATAAGAAATTCTAAAAATTGATACAGTCCAAGAACAAAAAGCAATAATATTACTAGTTTGTTTACTTCATTCTTTTCCGCAAATATTAATAAATTTATAACAAATATAAATTCAAGAGAAGCAATAAAGAGTGATAATAAACCGTCAAAATTTTCAAGCACAAAAAACTCTCAGTTTAAAAATATTATAATTGCTTATGCGAACCATCACAAAAAGCAGAATTTTTACTATGCTTGCAACCACACCAAGCTACTGTTTTTTCTTCTTCAATTTCTACAACTACTGGTTTAAAATCAGAACCTTTATGTGAACCATCACAAAATGGATCTTTACTTGATTGTCCGCAAGAGCACCAAGCATATTTACCAGGTTCCACTGTTTGTACATAAGGTTTTTTCTGAACTATATTTGGTTTATCCAAATTATTATCCTTTCTAGTTTTTACAAATGAATAAATATAGATATCATTTCAAAAATAATATCTGCAAATTTTAAGTTAACCTTCTTTTGGTCCAACCATATTTTCTGGTCTAACAAATTCCTTAAATTGTTCTGATGTTAAAAAGCCTAATTCAATTGCAGCTTCTTCCAACGTAGTATTTTCAGCATGAGCTTTCTTTGCAATCTTTGCTGCTTTATCATAACCTACGTGTGGATTTAAAGCTGTAACTAACATAAGGGAATTAGTCAGATGCTTTTTGATATTGGTATCATTAGCCTTTATTCCAACTACTGCATTATCAGTAAAACTTTCACATGAATCAGCGATAAGCCTTATTGATTGAAGTAAGTTAAAAATCATAACAGGTTTGAAAACATTCAATTCAAAATTTCCACTAGCCCCACCAAAAATAATTGCAGTATCATTTCCCATAACTTGAACGCAAACCATTGTCATTGCTTCAGATTGGGTTGGATTAACTTTTCCTGGCATAATTGAACTTCCTGGTTCATTTGCTGGTAAATCAATTTCTCCAATTCCACAACGTGGTCCTGATCCAAGCCATCTAACATCGTTTGAAATTTTCATCAAAGAAGCTGCGAGAGTTTTCATAACTCCACTTGCTTCTACTATTGCATCGTGTGCTGCAAGAGCTTCAAATTTATTTGGAGCAGTTTCAAATTTTTGTCCAGTAAGTTCCGAAATTTTTTGAGCAGCAAGTACAGCAAATTTTGGATGAGTGTTTAAGCCAGTGCCTACAGCAGTTCCGCCAAGTGCTAATTCTGACAAATGTGGCAAACAACCATTAATTCTTTTTAATCCATTTTCAAGTTGTTGAACATAACCTGAAAATTCTTGCCCAAGTGTTAGTGGAACAGCATCCATCAAATGAGTTCTACCAATTTTAATTACATTTTCAAATTCCTTTGACTTAACTTGTAAAGCATCTTTCAACTTAGTAACCATTGGAATTAATCTTCTATATATTTCTTCAACTGCAGCAATATGCATTGCAGTTGGGAACGTATCATTTGATGATTGCGCTTTATTTACATCATCATTCGGATGAATTGGATTTTTACTTCCCATTTCTCCACCAGCAATTTCAATTGCTCTGTTAGAAATCACTTCATTAGTATTCATATTGGTTTGTGTTCCACTACCGGTTTGCCAAACAACTAATGGAAAGTGTTCATCTAACTTGCCTTCTATTACTTCATCAGCAGCTTGAGCTATTAGTTTTGTTTTTTCTTCACTAAGCATTCCCAATTCACTATTGGTTAGAGCCGCAGCTTTTTTAAGTATACCTAATGCTCTAATCATTTCTCTTGGAAATCTTTCTCCACCAATTTTGAAATTCATTAAAGACCTTGCTGTTTGGGCTCCATAATACTTATCTGATGGAACTTTAATTTCGCCCATAGTATCAGTTTCAATTCTGTAATCCATTTTACTACCTCTTAATTTTTAGTTGTTCTTTTTATTTTTATTCTTGTAGCACCAATATATCTATTTGCGTAGTATGTATTATTTAAAGATGATATTATTACACCTCTTGAAGAACTAGCATGTGCAAAAAGATCTTTATCTAAAAATATTCCTACATGTCCGGGGAAATGAATATTTGAAGTATCGAAATAAACTAAATCCCCAAATTTTAATTCATTTTTAGAACCAATTTTTTCACCAACTTTGAACTGTTCTCTAGCTGTTCTTGGAAGTCTAACGCTCAATGAATTCTTATAAACTGTTTGGGTAAATCCTGAGCAATCCATTCCACTTTTAGATTCACCACCATATCGATATGGAGTATTAAGAAAGTCTGCCAATTCATATAAAAACACTTTCTTTTTTGCATTATTACCAGCAACTTTTTCAAATTCCTCAATCACATTACTTGAGTTTTTATTGAGTTCAGCGAGATCAATTGAATTGGAGTTATTTGAATAACCATATCGAGAATCATCTGCCGAATTATTTCTTTCGACGTAGCTGGTTGAGGAACACGAAGCAAGAGTAATAATAAATACTAATAGAAGAAAACTCTTAATTACTAAATGATTACTTTGCATATTTTTTCTTTATCCAAGATAGGCTCTAAGATTTTTACTTCTTGACGTATGGCGTAATCTTCTAATGGCTTTTTCTTTTATCTGACGAACTCTTTCTCTTGTTAAATGAAAAATTTCTCCAATTTCTTCAAGAGTAAGTGCAGTTTCATTTTCAAAACCAAAATATAATTTTATAACTTCAGCTTCTCTTTCTGTTAATGTAGATAAGGCTCTAGTAATTTCTCCCTTTAAGGAAGCGTTCATCAATGGAGTATCGGGTAATGGATTATCTTCATTTTCTAGAACATCCAATAAACTATTTTCTTCACCTTGCTTAAAAGGAGCATCCATTGAGATATGTTTGGAAGAAATTTTCATAGCTTCAGAAACTTCTGAAAGATCCATATTCAATTCATCTGCAATTTCTTCTGCAGTTGGTTCTCTTTCATATTCTTGTTCTAAGCTACTATAAGCTTTTCCAATTTTATTTAGTGCACCAACTCTGTTTAATGGTAATCTTACAATTCTTGATTGTTCTGCAAGTGCTTGTAGAATTGATTGTCTAATCCACCAAACAGCATAAGATATAAACTTAAATCCACGAGTTTCATCAAATCTTTTAGCAGCTTTAATTAAACCAAGATTACCTTCATTAATTAAATCGCCTAAAGAAAGACCTTGATTTTGATATTGTTTAGAAACACTAACTACAAATCTAAGATTGGATTTAACTAATTTTTCAAGAGCTTTTTGATCGCCTCTTTTTATTCTAATTGAAAGATCAACTTCTTCATCGGATTCAAGTAAATTAACTTTCCCAATTTCTTGAAGATATTTATCTAACGAATGACTATCTCTATTTGTAAATTGCTTTGAAATTTTCAAAAAAAATCTCCTAAGGGTTTTCAGAATTAATTGAATCTACAATCCCCACAATTGCAGCATCTACAGGTGCCATATCAACATCCATGGCAATTACAGCTTCACTAGAAGTAGCATAAAAAATTACTTCTCCGGGTCCAGCACCAATGGTATCAACAGCAATAAAAGGTTCCCCCATTATTTTTAACTCGGAATTTAAGGGCTGTACAAATTGCATTTTATACGATTTAAGAGTCTCGTATTTTTTTGTTGCCCAAATTGTTCCAACAACTTTACCTAATAACATCGGATCACCTGATGTTTTCTTAAACTAATCATTGGTAGAAATATCCAATTTATCAACTATAGCCATAATAACTGCATCAACAGGTTTATCTTTTGTTATTGTTGTTTGTCTTGCCGAACTACCTGAAGCAAAAAGTACAATTTCTCCAACTCCAGCTCCAACAGAATCAACTGCTACAACAAAATTATCTTTCTCTTTATGATCAACATCTAACTGACGAACTATTAAAAATTTAGCCCCAACCAACTTCTCATCTTTTCTTGTTGACCACACTGTACCAATAACTTTACCTAATAACAATTTCTAACTCCTAATTTTTAATTATTTATTAAAACAATTTTCAGAGTGGAATATTTTATTTCAAGTTTAAATATAAAAACAAATAACAACTATTCTCAACTATTCTTCTTGAAAGCTTGTACCTTTTAAAGTATTATTTATCTCAAAATAATGTGCAATAGTTTGAGCTACATCAGAAAATGTTTCTCTAATTCCTAAATTATTACTTTCTGAATTTTTCGTATAATAAAGTAATGGTACATATTCTCTACTATGATCGGTACTAGTTGATGTTGGATCATTGCCATGATCAGCAGAAATAATCAAACTATCACTCTCATCCATTGCTGCAATTATTTCCGGTAGATGATTATCAAATTCAATTAAACAATTATGAAATCCTTCCGGATCTAACCGATGACCAAAGTAAACATCAAAATCTACTAAGTTTGCAAATATAAAACTATTACTTTTTGATTTTATAGAAGAAACAATTTCCTTAATTCCTTCAGTATTAGATTTTGTTTTTATCTGAGTTTGTATTCCAACATTATTAAAAAGATCGTTAACCTTTCCTATTCCTATAGTTTCTATACTATTTTCAGTAAGTAAGTCTAAAATAGTTTCGGAAGTTGGATTAACTGAAAAGTCCTTTCTATTTGTTGTTCTTGTAAAATTACCAGGATCTCCTATAAAAGGTCTGGCAATAATTCTTCCAACATTGTGTTCATTTATACATACTTCTTTACGAGTAATTTCACAAATTTTATGAAGTTCGTCAACAGAAATTACATCTTCATGAGCAGCAATTTGAAAAACCGAATCAGCCGATGTATAAACAATTGGCAAACCGGTTTCCGTATGCTCTTTCCCCAACTCAGTAATTATATCGGTACCAGAAGCAACTTTGTTTCCCAAAATACCTTTTACATTTGTTTTAGATATAAATCTTTCTACCAAATCAGTTGGGAAACCATATTCGTATGTTGGGAACTTGAAATCTACAGTAAGTCCTGCCATTTCCCAATGTCCGGAAGTTGAGTCTTTACCTATTGAGATTTCCTTCATTTTACCAAAAGAAGCTTGAGGATTTTCAACTGGTTGATAATTTTGTAAAGGTTTTATATTTGCAAGTCCAAACTTTTGTAGATTCGGTAATTGTAATCCATCAACATGTTTGGATAAATTTCCTAAAGTGTCAGATCCAACATCACCATAATCTTTTGCATCAGGCAACTCACCAATGCCAACACCATCTAGAATAATCAAAATAATATTTTTCAAAAAATACCCTAGTTTATACTTTTAACTGTATTCCCACCTTTTTCAAGTGCTTTATTCAATGCCAATTCAGCATTGTTTAGTATTTCTTCAACGCTAGTTTTATTATTTGCAGAAGCAACACCTATTGAAACAGTAAAAGTAGTTTGTTTAGATACAACGGAAATTGGTTTTCGAGCAATCTTAATTCTTAATTTTTCAGCCCACAAAAAAACATCTTTAGTTGAGGAATTAAAAAAGTAAACTGCAAATAATTTTTCTCCAAGTCTGCCATAATTATTTAACAAAGTAATTTCATTTTTTATAACTTGAGTAATAGAATCTAGCACCTTTGGAAAGGGATCGGTTTCAAAAAGAGATCGCTCTTCCATGAAATCATCTATTTGAATTAAAGCTACAGCACCATCTGCATCAACTTCTTCAGCTTTAACTAAATCCGAACTTGTTTGAGATGAGAATGCATCATAGGTTAATGCTTTAGTTTCAATATCAACTGAAAGTAAATTTTTCAGAATAGCGTGAGTAGAATATGTATAAACAAAAAATGAAAAAATCTTTACAGCATTTTTCATAAACTTCACATCTGAATTATTATAAACATTTTTCTTTGAACTTTCAAAACACAAAACTCCAAAATTCTGATTATCGTAAACTAAAGGTAACGCAAGAAACGATCCACCAAGACTTTCCATTTCATCATTTCTAAATCTAATAAACTTTGATTTCTCTGTATCTTCTATGTTAACTGGAATTCCACTTACTACTGCTTTGCCAACAAGAGTTCCATCCAACTCAACTTCTTCACCTTCTTCAAAATACTCTTTCTCTGATTTGTTTTCTGTTTTAGTTATAAAGAATTTTTGATCTTCTGGTTCAAAGTAAACAAACGAAAACGCATCCCAGTGAATCAAATTTTTAATACTAAAATCAATAACTTCTTTAATATCTTCATCAGTTGCAAATTTTCTATCAGTTTTCAATATATTTAATAAAATATTTAATCTGTTTTCAGATGAAGTACCGGCAAATTTTTCATCAAATAATGAAATAATTATTGATATGATTCTTACAAATCTTCCAAGAGAATAAACTGTTTCTACTCCAAAAGCATCAGGCATTTTTGCATCAACAACTAGAACTCCAGTCAATGTTTCGCCATAAAATAACGGGACTCCAACTAAACTTTTTATTCCTTGAGGAGAATCATAGTATCTAATAACATCCATTTCTGCATTTGTAGAAATTTCATTTAAATGTATAGGTTCTTGATTTTGAACAATTTTACTGATAATATCATCTTCTAAAAAAAACTTATTTTTGGTAATTGATCCAGGATTATTACTAAAGTATTTTTGCAATGAGAGTTCTTGTCTATTATCATTATACCAGAAGAATAATACTGAATTTGCTAAGTATGCTTCCTTAATTACATTTAGAATTTTTTCAAGTACAAAAATAAATTGTTCATCGCTATTAACATCTTGAGGTAGCTCTTCAGAAATAATTTCTACAAATTGTTTTTTAATTTCTTCGTCACTCACATTACTTTTTAATCCTGCAGCCATTGTTGGTTTGTATGTTGAGGAAGTAATAACTTCAGTATCTTTATCTTTAGATACTATTTCAAAACCCTCGTGTGAATCTTCTTGGACTTCATCGGAAAATGAATTTTCTTGATCATCTGTATATTCTTCCTGATCATCACCAATATAATCATCTTCAAACATATTTTTAATTCTTACAGAATCTCTAAGAAAAATTATAAAAGCTACATAAATGATTAATACGGCGGCAGAAATTGCCTTTAGGTTAAAGTCATCTGTCAAAAGTGGAATTATTGCAAGAAGTGGAATTATTAGGAATATAAGAATTCGTTTTTTATTTCTTGAATTTAAAAACATTCTAGGTAATTTTTATTTGGGAAAATCTAATACTAATAATAATAAATCTTTTGTTAAATAGCATTAGAGGAATAATTTAGACAACATCATTTCAACGCTTTTCTTACCTATTCCTTTAGTTGAAGAATATAAAAATAAATTATCTCCAAAACTAAGTTCAGGAAATTGTTGAATTACATTCTTTTTTGCTTTCTCTTTCTCAGATTGATTTAACTTATCACTTTTTGAAAGTAAAACTAAATAAGGAACGTTAGTTTCTTTTAGTAAATTGTTGAATACAATATCCAAATTGGTTGGTTTGTGCCTGCTATCAATAAGATGAAATGCTATTGAAATGTTAGAACTTCCGTAAAAATATTCCTTAATAAGTTTTTGCCATTTTATTTTTTCTTTAATTGGAACTTTGGCATAACCATAACCGGGTAAATCAACAAAATGAAACTTCTTCTCAACCAAGTAATAGTTTAAAGATCTAGTTTTGCCAGGACTTGAACTAGTTTTAGCAATTTGTTTTTTTGCAGATAAAGAATTAATGAATGTAGATTTACCAACATTCGATCTGCCACAAAGAACAATTTCTGGAATTGATTCTTTTGGTATATCTTTAACCGCAAATACTGATTTTGTAAATTCAATTTTTAGCATAAACTAAAAGAGCAGTCCATAGAGACTGCTCTTTCCAAATAACTTTATAATTTAATTAAGAAAATTAAGATTTATCTAAACCACCATCAAGTTCATCTTGCCATTTCTTAAGTTCTTCCCACTTTCCATCGGCAGCCATTTTAGCTTGTGCAGCCCATGTTTCAGGGTTGTGTGATGCAAATCTACCACCAGCATCAGAAAGCATTTTGCCTATTTTTTCAGCATCAGATGCAGCTAAATCAGTAAAAGTGAGTATTCCGTTATCATTCAAAATATCCGATATTTTTGGACCAATACCTTCAATCTTTTTTAAGTCATCTGCTTCAACTTTAGCATCAACAACAACAGCATCTTCTGTTTCTTTATTTTCTTCAACTACTACTTCTTCCTCAGCAATCTCAACAACCTCTTCAGCTACTTCTTCTTTAACTTTCTTAGTAGTTTCTTTTTTAGCTTTAGATTTTTTGGCTTTTTTAACTTCACCAGTATCATTGTAATCAACTAATTCAATTATTGCCATTTCTGCTGCATCACCTTGTCTTGCACCAAGCTTAATCACTCTAGTATAACCACCAGGTCTATCACCTATTTTTTCTACAACTTCGCCAAACAATTCTTGTAGTACTTGCCTATCTTGAATATCACGCGCAACAAGTCTTCTTGCATGTACTGAACCTTTTTTTGCTTTGGTAATAATTGGTTCTGCAAATAATCTTGTTTGCTTAGCTTTAGCAAGAGTTGTTTTAATTTTTTTGTGTTTTATAAGTGCAGTTGCCAAAGATCTTAAAGTCGCAAGTCTATGCGATGTTGATCTTCCTAATTTTCTGCCTTTAATTCTATGTCTCATTATTTCAACCTTTTATAGAATTTAACTATTTTCTGATTTATCAATTACGTATTTATCTACATCCATTCCAAACTCCAAATTATATACATCAACAATATCCATTAGTTCAGATAAAGATTTTCTACCAAAATTTCTAAACTTTAACATTTCACTTTCATCTTTACGAACAAGATCACCCATTGTTTTAATATTTGCAGCTTTAAGACAATTATGTGATCTTACACTTAATTCTAAGTCATCTACATTGGTAATAAGTATTTTTTTAATTCGTTCAAATTCAACATCTTTTTCATCATCAACTTTATCTTCTTCTTGTTCAACATCAAAATTAATAAACATATTAATATGATCTCTCAAAATAACACCAGTACTTGATAATGCTTCTTCTGGAGTAATAGAACCGTCAGTTGTAACTTCAAGACTTAGTTTTTCATATTCATTACTTTCACCAATTCTTACGTTTTCTATATCATATCTAACATTAACAATAGGAGTAAATATTGAATCAATTGGGATTAGTCCAATTGTTTGATCAGTAATATTTTGTTTTACTGCCGGAACAAAACCTTTACCAAAACCAACTCTTAATTCAATATTAAATTTTGCACCTTCGTTTAAGGTAGCAATATGTTGTTTTGGATTTAATATCTCAATTTCAGCACCACTATTTTGAATATCTGCGGCAGTAAATTCACCAGCTTCATTTAGTGAAAGTTCAATTTTAGTTGTCTTTTTATTTAGGATTTTCATCCTAACTTTTTTAAGATTTAGAATAATTTCAGTAATATCTTCAACAACACCTGGTACAGATGTAAATTCATGCAAAACACCATCAATTTTTACAGCGGTAACAGCAGCACCAGTAAGTGATGACAAAAGAATTCTTCTAAATGCCGCACCAATTGTTACTCCGAAACCTCTTTCAAGTGGTTGTATTGTAAATTTACCAAAAGTTGCGGTTGATGATTTTTCATCTAATATTGCACCATCTGGCATTTTTATAAAGGGATAACTCATTTATAATCCTCTAGTTTAAATTTCTAATTATTTAGAGTATAACTCTACAATAAGTTGTTCATTAACATTAACTGGAATATCGGCTCTCTCAGGAACTGATAAAAATTTACCAGTAAGATTTGCTTTCTCTACTTCAATCCATTCGTAGGGATTACTTTTTCTTATTCTTAATGCATTATGAAAGACATCCATTTTTTTACTTTTTTGTCTAACTGCAATTACATCACCAGGTTTAAGTAAATATGAAGGAACATTTACTGATTTTCCATTAATAGTTAAGTGACGATGTATAACTAATTGTCTAGCTTGTGCTCTAGATTGTGCAAATCCTAATCTGTAAACAGTATTATCAAATCTTCTCTCTAAGAGTTGAAGTAAGTTTTCACCTGTTATTCCACGCATTTTATCAGCTTTTTTAAAGTAGTTTCTAAATTGTTTTTCAAACAATCCGTACATTATTTTCAATTTTTGTTTTTCTTTTAATTGAACACCATAATGAGAAACTCTTTTTCTGCCATTTCCATGTTGTCCTGGTCCATATGGTTTATTGCTAAGTATTTTATCAAATTTAGGATTGCCAAAAATATTCTCACCAAATTTTCTAACTAATTTTGCTTTTGGACCTGTGTATCTTCCCATCTAATTAATTTCCTTTTTTTTAAACTCTTCTACGTTTAGGTGGTCTGCAACCATTATGTGGTATTGGAGTAATATCTTTAATTGACATTATATGTAAACCAGCTGTATTTAATGCTCTAATTGCAGCGTCTCTACCTGAACCGGGACCTTTAATAAAAACATCAACTCTTTTTAGACCAAGACCATGAGCAACCTTTGCAGCAGCTTCTGATGTTACCTGAGCAGCATAAGGTGTATTTTTACGTGATCCTTTAAATCCATTTTTACCAGCAGAAGACCATGAAATTGTATTTCCGTAAACATCTGTTATTGTAACTAATACATTATTAAAAGATGCCTTTATATGTGCAACTCCAACAGTATCAACATGAATTTTCTTTTTCGATTTTCTAACAACTTTTGCCAAGTTAAATCTCCTTAACTTTAAATTTTATTTATTTTAGACCAGCAGCTTTTTTCTTACCAGCAACAGTTCTTTTTCTACCTTTACGTGTCCTTGCATTAGTCTTAGTTCTTTGACCTCTTACAGGTAAACCTCTACGATGTCGTAAGCCTCTGTAACATCCAATATCCATAAGTCTTTTAATATTTTGCTGTACTTCACTTCTTAATGCACCTTCAACTTTATAATCTGCAGTCATTATTGCTCTAATATCTGCAACGTCTGCATCAGTAAGTTCCGATACTTTTTTGTTTGGATCAACTTTTGCTTTTTCTAAAATTGCTAAAGCTGTGTGCTGACCAATACCATAAATGTAAGTAAGTCCAATGTACGCTTTTTTTTGTTTCGGTAAATCTGTTCCTGCTATACGAGCCAAATTATTATCTCCTAAACTAAGGTTTATCCTTGACGTTGTTTGTGTTTTGGGTTTTTACAAATAACTCTAATTGTGCCTTTTCTTTTTATAACCTTACAATGTTCACACATTTTTTTTACAGATGCTCTAACTTTCATCTCAACTCCCTTATTTATACCTATAGGTAATTCTACCCTTATCCAAATCGTATGGTGATAATTCAACTGCTACTTTATCACCAACCAAAATTTTAATATAGTACATTCTCATTTTACCAGAAATATGTGCTAACATTTCATGACCATTTTCTAATTTAACTCTAAAATTAGCATTTGGTAATGTCTCTGTTACAACTCCATCTACTTTAATTGATTCTTGTTTTGCCATTTAACAGACCGATAATATTTCTGGTTTATCATTAACTATTGTTATTGTATGCTCAAAATGTGCAGAAGCTTTTTTGTCTGCTGTTAAAATAGTCCAACCATCTTGTGCTACAGTAACTTTATGTGTTCCAATGTTAATCATTGGTTCAATTGCAATTGACATACCATTTTTAATTTTGGGACCTGAGCCATACTTTCCAAAATTTGGTACTTGCGGATCTTCATGTAAATATTTGCCAACTCCATGACCGCATAAATCTCTAACTATTCCAAATCCTTGATTATCAATATATTCTTGAATTGCAGCAGAAATATCTCCAATTCTATTTTTAGTCGTTGCTTGTTCAATTCCAATATAAAGTGATTTTTCAGTGGCTTCCATTAGCCTAACATTTTCGCTATTTAATTCACCAATTGCAATAGATAAAGCTGCATCTCCAAAAAATCCATTCTTTTTTACACCAACATCTATTGAAGCAATATCACCTTCAACTAAAACTCTGTCACTCGGTATTCCATGTACTACTTCTTCATTTATTGAAGAACATATAGAACCTGGAAAATCAATAGATCCGGCTTGTGAATATCCTTTGAAAGCCGGAATTGCATCATTACTTAAAATATAATCTTCAGCTATTTTATCTAGTTCTAAAGTTGAAACTCCAACCTTTGCATATCTTTTTACTAATTGTAAAGTTTCAGCAACTATTTTTGCACTTTCTCTAATAAAATCAATTTCTTTTTTACTCTTTATAATAATCACATTAACCGTCTATTTACGCCCTTTCATCTTACCCGATTTCATAAAGCCATCATAATGTCGCATAAGTAAATGTGATTCAACTTGCTGTAATGTATCAAGAGCAACACCAACCATAATCAATAAACTAGTACCACCAAAGAATTGTGCAAAACTAGGAGAAACGCCCATTCTTGAAACAAATGCTGGTAAAATTGCAACTATACCTAAAAAGATTGAACCAGGTAATGTAATTCTAGTTAAAATATTATCAATGAACTCTGCAGTAGATTTACCAGGACGAATACCAGGAACAAATCCACCTTGTTTTTTCATATTCTCAGCAACTTCTTGCGGATTGAAAGAAATAGCAGTGTAAAAATATGTAAAGAACACTATTATAAAGAAATATATAAATGAATATGTAAACGATGTATAAACAAAATAACTAGCTAAAGATTGAATAAATTCACTATTTGGGAAAAATGAAAATAATGTGCTAGGTAAAAACATAATTGCCTGAGCAAAAATAATTGGCATTACACCAGCAGTATTAACACGTAAAGGTATATACTGTGTCACTCCACCATATACTTTTCGTCCAACAACTCTTTTAGCATATTGAACTGGAATTCTTCTAGTACCTTGAGTAATATAAACTATACCGGCAATAATTAAAACCATGAAGGCTAATATTGCAATTTCTATAACAATATTTTGAGTACCAGATGCTATTAAACGAAATTCATCAAGTAATGCAAATGGTAGTCTATTAATAATACCTATAAAGATTATTAGAGAAATACCGTTACCAATTCCTTTATCAGTAATTTGCTCACCGATCCACATCATAAAAACTGTACCTGCAACTAAGAAAATTACAGATGATACTATAAAGCCAATACCTCTAACTTCCTCAGGAACAACCGGAACACCATTACCAGCAGTTATATTCATAATTACACCAGTTACAACACCAAGTGCTTGGAACAATGAAATAAGAACAGTTCCATATCTTGTTAACTGAGTAATCTTTTTCCTTCCTTCTTCACCTTCTTTTTGAAGTTTTTGGAAATAAGGAATTACAGCACCACCTAATTGAATAATAATAGATGCTGAAATGTAAGGCATAATTCCTAACGCAAAAATAGCAGCGTTAGAGAATGCTCCACCAACAAACATATCATAAAGACCAAGTAAATTATCCGAAGTTTTATTAGACATAGCTTCTGCTAATAAATAAGAATCAATACCAGGCAAAGTAATATGTGCACCAATTCTTACAATAACTAGCAATGCTAAGGTGTAAAGAATTCTTTGTCTTAATTCAGGAATCTTGAAAATATTTCGGAAAGTATCTTGAATTTTACCCATTAATCTTTCGACTCACTAATTTTTCCACCAACGGCTTCAATCTTTTCTTTAGCAGAATTGCTAAAATATTTAGTTTCAACATTAAGCTTAGCAGATAGTTCACCTTTTCCTAATATTTTGAATGGTGAATCTAATTTAGAAATAATACCAATCTTTAAAAGTACTTCTGCATTAACAGTATCTTTAATTTTTTTAGTATCAACTAATTTTTGTAATTTATCAACATTAATTGGTTGATAAGAAACTCTAAATATATTTGTAAAACCACGCTTAGGTACTCTTCTTTGTAGTGGCATTTGTCCACCTTCAAACCAAGCTCTGCTTTTAAAACCAGAACGTGATCTTTGACCATTCATTCCTTTAGTAGCAGTTCCGCCTCTTCCAGTACCTTCACCACGTCCAATTCTTTTTCTTTTTTTAACAGAACCTTCAGCGTATTTTAAATTACTTAAAACATCCATTTTGAAATCCTAAGATTAAATTTCTTCAACTTTAACTAAATGATGAACTTTTGTAACCATTCCTCTAATTTGAGGAGTATCATTATGAACTTTAGTATAATTAGGTCTTCCTAATCCCAAAGCTTTAATTGTCAACTTTTGATCCTTTGGTCTATCTATAACACTTTTTGTTTGTGTAACTTTAATTTGTTTTGCCACCATACCCTCAATTAAGCACTAAATAATTGATTAATTTCCATACCTCTTTTTGCTGCCATTGCATTTGCATCAATTGTATTTAACAAACCTTGCAAAGTAGCTTTAACTTGGTTATGAGGATTACTTGAACCAAGAGATTTTGTGAGTACATCCTGAACACCAGCTAATTCAAGTACAGCTCTAACTCCACCCCCAGCAATAAGTCCAGTACCAGGTGTAGCCGGTTTTAATAAAACTTTGCCAGCTCCATATTTACCAATAATTTTATGAGGAATTGTACCTTTAACAAGAGCGACTCTATAAACA
>Ga0209633_10001740_pt1 | contig 21918 bp, 17 predicted proteins | sample Cruoilmetagenom1_FD_187290 | JGI IMG/M metagenome (GOLD analysis project Ga0209633, IMG submission 187290) | Oil polluted marine microbial communities from Coal Oil Point, Santa Barbara, California, USA - Sample 1 (SPAdes) (version 2) | ecosystem: Environmental > Aquatic > Marine > Oil seeps ... | reverse complement strand
GAAATCGTTCTCACTGTTGAAAGGATTTCACCTTCACCTAAAAAGTGAATGTTAGGACAAAAGGTTTGATCTAAAATAAAAACAGGATCAATAGCAATTTCACCAGAAGCCGTTTTACGTTCTGCACTTAACGTTTCTTTTAATTTTTGAAGATTCGGAACTTCAACTCTAGGGTTGGTTGGTATTTCTGCAATGATGTAAGGAATCGCATCATCGTGCGCAATGTTGTCTAAAACAGTGTTGATACTTTGTACCATATCATTATCACCATCAACAGCCAAATCCACCACTTCCACATTATCTAAACAGGCAGCAACACGTCTCGCTTGGTCATTTGTGCCACCATAACAGTTTGTAGGTACTACAAATTTAATCGCCTTTCCGTTATGATGATCTAATGCATAGTCCACCAATCCCATCATAATGGCGTATTGTACAGAAAGTCCACTAGAACCAACTAAAGGTTGAGACGTTGTTCCAGTAATATCTTTTATTGAATTTAAAACACTTGTTTTGTTAATCTCGTAGTTAGTCGCTTGAGTAGCAATATAAGTTTGTTCTGTTAAAGCCTTTAAAGCGACAACACAATTAACAGGTGTCATAGCAATAGTTTCGCGTCGTCTCACATGCTGAATGTCAGAAATGTAATTAGCATTTTTCGCACCATTAACTATTAATAGACTTCCTAAATGCGCATATAGATTAATATAAAAATCAATCCCGATAGCTATCGGGATGGGTTTAAGATCATCTTGTTGAGATATAAAAACCGTACTACCATTATCCCGATAGCTATCGGGACTGAAACTTTCTATACTCTCAACTTGCTTTAACTCGAAGTTATAACCATACACACGCTTTACAAGATCAGCATCAAAAAAGGCTGGTAATTCTTTGGTGTAAAGTATTTGTGTCTTTTTGTTTTCTAATAAGTTTGTTCTTAGAATTGCCAAAACAGGAACCGTCTGTGACGAAAAACTAATCACATGTTCTGGTTGTAGCTGATGCAGGTTTGCAATAGCCCATTCTAGAATACAAGATAAAGGATGACCTAATCTAATATAGTCGTAAGCCGTTGGTAATTCATAGAGTGCTGTTGACTCAGTAGTATCGGCTTTGTATAAGTTCTCAAACTGATCTAAGAATTCTGTTTTTGCTAAAGATTCATTGTAAATATCTAAGCGATGCGTAGTTAGACTTAACCAGTCTGCTGGCATGTTTTTTAATACGTCTTTTATGTAGTTTAATGTTTTATTGACTTGCATGATTTTTGCTTTCAGATTGGATTGCGAAGGTACGTTAATTTGATTTTTTCACAGTGAAATAAGTCGTTTTGTTAAGCTTTAGCAAACTCAATCAAAGGATCGACGTTCCCATCATCAGCTTTCTTCAAAGCTAAAATATAATCTCTCCTTACTTCATCTGCTTTTACCATATTTGATGAATGCCAAGAGAATATGTCTTTTCTGAAAATAGATTCCATAATAATATCTGCGATTAGTCTAGAATGCCTACCATTTCCATTTGGAAAACAATGTATGGCTACAAGTCTGTGTTTAAATCTAATCGCAATTTCTTCTGATGAATAAGTATTATTGTCTACCCAATAGTTGGCATCGTCTAGCAAGGTTTTTAATTCTGTACTAATGCTTGTCCATTTTATACCAATATTCTTGTTCGTTTTTCTAAAGTTTCCTGCCCATTTCCAAACGTCTCCATACATTTTTTTATGTAAGTCTTTTATAAATTTTTCTGTTAAAATGCGTTCTTGTTTTAATTTGGTACGAATTGTCCATTCAACAGCTTTTTCGATGTTTAGTTGTTCAAATTCATCTAACTCTTTTTGTGTAGTTAAGAATTTTATTTTTAGACCTTCTTTTTCGTCTTCATCCAAAGGTGTTTGTCCATCTTTATAGTGTAAACCTAATCCCATAATGACTTTCGCATTTCTCTTTTTATGTCGTTTGCTAAATCTATTATGGATGCGTTGATTTTCTCATCGCTGATACCTTGGTCTTCTAATTTCATATTTTGATGAGTCCGTAACACAATTTTTCGAGCTAGTTTTTTAGCTTTTAAGTTTATTAGGTTGTCAATGTTGCCATTTTCAGGAACAAAACCATAGACTAAACGCATATTTAATGCTTTTCCTACTTTCTTTAATTTTTGGATCGTTATTTGACCAGTAGCTTCACGTTCTTCAATTTTTTGAACTGCACCTTTGGTTTTATTGAGTTTTGTCCCCAATTGATCCATTGTCATATTCAAAGTAGTTCTTATGGTATGAATCCATCCTTTTTCTGGAATCGTTACTGTCGCAGCACCTTTAAATTCAGCTAATTTATGATCTAATTGCTCTATGAGTAGTTTATGTTTATTTCTCATAAGTTGAATTTTGTATACATATAAGTATGTTTTATTTTGTAAAAGTATACAAATATGTATATAAAACAAATAAAAAGTATACATATAAGTATACTTTTATTGTGAAATTTATTTAAATATGTATGTTTTTTGTGTTGAAAAGTCAATATTTAGCTTTACAAATAGTAAAAAAAGTCAATCTATATGTTTACTTTTTTGGATGAATTCAAACCAAAACCTTACAAAACCAAAAGCCCAATATCACGCAAAACATTCACAGGCTTAGAATACCAAAACAATTCAAAATCTTCAAATTGGGTTTCAAAATTGGTTTTTAATTGTCCAAAGGTTTGCGGTTTGTTTTGAGGTGAGAGTTGTTTTAAGGTATTTAAAAACCAAAGTCCTTTATCTTTTTCAGTTGTAATTTGGTAGCTGTCTGCTGTATCATGAAACGTGAATTCTAAGAAGTCCTTAGTGGTTCCTTTTTTCGTTTTAGAAAATTCAGACACTAGAGGTAAAGTACCTAACCAAACTAGTTTTGCTGTTGGTTTAATGGTAAACGTTGGTTCTTGTGCTAAACAATTGTAAATGAAATCTGCATCTATGTTGGTGTCTGGTACATTAAATTCAAACCAGTCTTGCAACGGCAAATCAAACCCAATACCATGCATAAAATTAAAGAGTGATTTTTTTAATCCAAAACTAAACTGTGTATGGTCTATACCTGTTTGGTCTGTGAAATCGACATCGTTATTGGCAAAACTGATGTTTTTATAATTTGGTGTAATGCCATAGTCGCTAGGATGTAAACCCACAGGACTATGCGCTGTTAAGGCAAATTGATGCCAAAAGCCAGATTGCAACACACCAACCTCAAACAACTGACGTACCATTTCTAAACTATCAATCGTTTCTTGTACGGTTTGCGTTGGGTAGCCATACATTAGGTACGAGTGCACCATAATGTTAGCTTCGGTAAAATTGCGTGTCACTTGTGCGACTTGTTCTACAGTAACTCCTTTATCAATTAAAGCTAATAAACGATCTGAGGCGACTTCCAATCCACCAGAAACCGCAATGCAGCCAGAGGCTTTTAGTAAGATGCAAAGATCTTGTGTAAAGTTTTTTTCGAAACGTATGTTGGTCCACCAGGTAACGCTTAGTTTTCGTTTAATGATTTCGAGCGCTAAAGCTTTCATCAGCGAAGGTGGGGCGGCTTCATCTACAAAATGAAATCCGGTTTCGCCAGTTTGTGCAATTAGCGTTTCCATACGATCTACCAATAGATTGGCAGCAACGGGTTCGTAAATTTTTATATAGTCTAAGGATATATCGCAAAAGGTACATTTTCCCCAATAACAGCCGTGTGCCATGGTGAGTTTGTTCCATCTGCCATCGCTCCATAAACTGTGCATTGGGTTGGCAATTTCTATGACAGAGATATAACGGTCTAATACCAAATCTGAATAATCTGGTGTGCCAACGTCTTGCTGTTTGTAATCGGGTTTGCTGCTGTTGTTTTTATAAGTAACGACTCCGTTTTCTAGAATGAAAGTACGTTTGAATTCGGTTGTGTTATTGGTTACTGCGTTGTGCAATAACTCAATAGGAAGTTCACCATCATCTAAGGTGATAAAATCGAAAAATTCAAATACACGGACGTCAGTAACTGAACGTAATTCGGTATTTGGAAATCCGCCTCCCATGGCTATTTTAATTTCAGGATAATTTGCTTTTATATATTGTGCGCAACGAAAAGCACTGTATAAATTCCCTGGAAATGGCACTGAGAAACATACTAATTGTGGTTGTATATTTTTAAGCTGAACTTCTAATAAATCTAATGTGATTTGATCGATATAGGTTTCGTGGTCTTGTAATTGTGCATAGAGTTCATCAAAGGCATTGGCGCTTTGTCCTAAACGTTCTGCATAACGACTGAATCCAAAATCAGGATCAATACATTCCACAATAAAGTCTGATAAATCTTCAATATAAAGCGTTGCTAAATGTTTGGCTTTGTCTTGCATTCCCATCGCACCAAATGCATAATTCATATCGTCCAATTGATTAAATCGAGAGGCTTGTGGTAAAAAATTAGTGGTACAAATTTGACGCGCAAAGGTTTGGTTTTTGCCTTGTAGAAATAGAATAACATCATCTAAAGACTGTAAATAGTGGTCTTTGAGTGCGTAGATGCGTTGACAGTTTTCGGACTGAATGCGATCGTCTTCAAAAGCCAATGTAAAAATCTCTTCGAAGGTGTCTTTTTTGAAAAGTTCTAAAATGACTTCAATACCCAAATCCATTTGAAACGCTCCAATTCCTTTGGTATTCAGAAAGCCTTTAAGATAGGCTTTACCAGGATACGGAGTGTTTAGTTGTGTGAATGGTGGTGTTATGAGTAAGAGGTCTTTCACGTGTTGAAATTGAAGTTGAAATCGAATTTAAAATTGAAATGGATTATTGCAAATATAGCGGTAAAATGGTTGTGTTTTTTGAGATTCTTCGGTCATGCTTCCCTCTGAATCACAGTTCGGTTTGTTGTTTAATGATAGTTCGGTTTGTCATTCAGAACGAGGAACGAAGTGAAGAATCTCTTAATCTATAATCACTTTTTTAATATTGAGATTCTTCGCTTCACTCTGAATGACATTGTAACTACCCATTCTTCAAAATCTCAGTAACTGCTTGTTGATACGCTCTCGGATTATTCGCTTTTTTAATTTTCTTAAACGTTTTCTGAGGATTTGAAAACGACTGTGCAAAGAATTCCCAGAAGCCTTGCATTTTCATTTTAATAGGTGTTGGACCAGAAAGTGCAGCATCATATTGATGATATATAGTATCATGAAATTCTCTAAAAATATCCCATCTGTTTTCTGGGTATTCGGTAGTGTTGTTTTTAATCATGCTTGGTAAAAACGGATCTGCAATAAGTCCTCTTCCTATCATAAAATGATCGATACTCGGAAAGCGTGCTTGCATCTCTTTAAGCTTCGCTACAGAGGTAATGTCTCCATTGTAATATAATTTGTGCTTGGTACTTTCTATACATTTTTGAAAAGCATCAAGATTCACACCTCCTTTATATAGTTGCTTTCCAATACGTGCATGAATGGCAATACTTTTTAACGGATAACTATCTAGCATAGGGAAAGTGTCTAAAATTTCTTCAGGGTTTTCATATCCTAATCGCATTTTCATAGACACTACAATGTCTGTTTCTTTATGCACACGATCTAGAATATGATCGATTTTTTCTGGATCGCAAATAAGGCCAGAACCCATACCACGTTTAGTGACCATTGGGTATGGACAACCTAGATTCCAGTTTAATTCTTTATAACCTAAACTTTGAATATAATCTACAACGAATAGAAACTCTTCAGCTTTGTTAGTCATAATTTGTGGAATGACTTCGAGCTCAGTATTGTTTTCGATCTGTAAATCTGTTTGGTAAGAATTTTTAATAATCAACTTATTATTAAACCGAATGTAAGGTGCATAAAACGTATCAATACCGCCAAAATAGTGGTTAAAGGCATTCCGAAATCGGAAGTCTGTGAAGCCTTGTAAAGGTGAAGATAATAACGTTAATGGCATTTAGAAATTCGTTTTTAATTCAAGAGATGGCAAGTTATAATTCTTTGATTCATTTATAGAATTAATGATGACGAATACTAAAAAACTTTATCTAAAAACAATCGAATACTCTCTTGGTTCAGTCTAACTAATTCTTCGCGTGCAGCGCTAATATCACTCGGTTTTTTATCTTGAGATAATTTAAATTTCCCTTCCCAATTTGTGATCTCAATTTCAAACATTTCAATATAGTCAAGGTTTTTATCTAAACGAGGATTGTCTGGATCTAGTGCATATTTATGGTCAGGTGATTCTAAAAACTCAGTCATGCTAATTAAAGATTGTTTTAAAGCAGCTTTACTTTCAATAGCTTTTACTTTTCCTTTAAGATGTACTTTTATATAATTCCAAGTTGGGAGCTGTGTAGTAGAGTAGACGCTAGGTGAAATGTAACACTCAGGTCCTGCAAAAATGAGAGTCACATCATTGTCGTCTTTTAATAATTCTGCTTGTGGATTATAAATATCAATATGACCAATCAGTTTTCCATCTTCGTAAATTAATGGTAAATGCGTAATCAACGGCTCATTATCTTTAACCGAAATCACAGTAGCTAAAGGATAAGTTTTTATAACTTCAATCATGTGATTGAGATCGTTGTCTAGATAATGTTTTGGAGGATAATTCATGTTGCGTCATTCTGTCCTGAAGCTTCGGCAATTTCAGGGTTTTACTTTTTTGAAAAATTTTATAATTAATCGATTTATTTCGATGCTTAAATTTACAATTTTTTATCTTTAACACATGTCAGAAAAACAGACGTCATTCTCAATTAAAAATTGGTCGCAAGACGATCAGCCAAGAGAAAAGCTGAGAGACAAAGGAAAAACATCTTTGAGTGATGCTGAACTGATTGCTATTTTAATTGGATCGGGAAACCGAGAAGAAAGTGCAGTAGCGTTATGCCAACGTATTTTTGCAAGTGTTGATAACAATTTGAATGCCTTAGGAAAACTATCCATATCTCAATTAATGGAGTTTAAGGGTATTGGCGAAGCAAAAGCCATAACCATTGCTGCGGCATTAGAATTAGGACGTCGTCGGAAATTAGAAGATGTAGTTCCGTTAGATAAAATATCGTCGAGTCGTTCCGTTTTTGATGTTATGCAACCTTTTATTGGCGATTTACCACATGAAGAATTCTGGATTCTATATCTTAATAATTCCAATAAAATAATTTATAAAAACCAATTAAGCAAAGGTGGAATAACTGGTACTTTAGTTGATGTACGTTTAGTACTAAAAAATGCCTTAGAAGTTGGAGCAGTCTCTTTAATTTTGTGCCACAATCACCCTTCTGGCACTTTAAAACCAAGTCAGGCAGATAAAGAAATTACTAAAAAACTAAAAGATGCAGCACAAAGTTTAGATATTGCAGTTTTAGATCATCTTATTATTACTGAAAAAGCTTACTATAGTTTTGCAGATGAAAACCTTCTTTAGGAAGGTTAAATTCCAAACAAAAATTAAATCTCAAAACACAAAAACTAAATTCCAAGAAATAGAAATAATGAACAATTCGTAGAACTAAGGCGATTGGAATTTGTTATTTTTAACTTTTTAGAATTTGCCACGCCTTATGTTATTAGTTTATACTCATAAAATCACACCACGCGTTACATATACGTTTAAGCATATATGCAAGCGTATTTTGGATTTAGAGGTAAGTTTTACATCTAAGATCGAAGATTTTATAGCTCATGATAGCCTTAAAATGTCTTATGCAAAACAACCATTGAGTAATGAGTTGTTTGTAAGAAGTAATGATCTTTTGTTTGAAATTGGTCTGTCTGATATAGATATAAATGTTCAGCAATGGGAAAGCACCAAAGGTTTTTTTGCAACAGGAGAACGAAGTGATTTACCATTCGATATTTTTGCATCAGCCTTTTATTTATTGAGTAGATACGAAGAATATTTACCACATGTAAGGGACGATTATGGGCGTTTTTTAGCATCCGAAAGTTTAGCTTTTGAGCATAAATTTCTTCACCAACCTGTTGTTGATATTTGGGCTTATAAACTACAAGCAGTTTTAAAAGAACGTTTTCCAGATTACGGTTTTCCTGAGCGAAAATATAAAGTTCAACCCGTAATCGATGTGCCATCGGCATACTACTTTAAGCATAAAGGACTGTTACGAACTATTGGTGGTACATTAAATGATCTTAGACGTTTTAAATTAAAACAACTGTATTCGCGTTATATGGTTTTAATGGGTTTTCAACGCGACCCTTACGATACGTTTAGGTGGATTATTAGAAAACAAAAAAAGTATGATTTTAAATTTATGGTGCTTTTTCTAATAGGAGATTATTCCACCTATGATAAAAATATAAATACTAATAAAAAGCAATTTGTATCACTTATAAAATCGGTAGCAGATTATTGCGATGTTGGTATTAAGGCATCGTACTTTTCTTTAGATAATGTTAAGACCCTTAAAAAGGAAAAATTGAAGATGGAAGCAATTACACATACCGATTTAAAAGCGGTTCGTCATTCGTTTTCAAAACTAAATTTACCAACATCTTATCGTAATTTGGTGGAATTAGAAATTAACCAAGATTTTACAATGGGTTATATTGATACTTTGGGTTTTAGAGCAGGTACTTGTACGCCATTTCAATTTTACGATTTAGATTATGAAGTACAAACACCATTAAGAATTAATCCGTTTCAGTGTTTAGATTTTGGGTTATTAAAGTACAGTTCAGAATTAGATAAAACCGAACATTTACAAAAAGTAATTAACGAAGTTAAAGCTGTAAATGGTACTTTTACTGCTATATTTCATAATTATGCATTTAGTGATGTACGACGATGGAAAGGCTTCAGGTCACTATTTAATTTAATATTAGAATCAGCAGAATGAACAACCCAATAAAACACGTTTTTTTCGATTTAGATCATACGCTTTGGGATTTTGATAAAAACTCAGGTTTAACGTTTGAAAAGATTTTTAAATTGAATCGAATTGAGTTAGCACTCAACGATTTTTTGCCAATTTACGAACCTATAAATTTAAAATACTGGAAACTTTACAGAGAAGAGAAGGTTACAAAATCAGCATTGCGATACGGAAGGTTAAAGGAAGCTTTTGATGGAGTAGGTGTTAGGGTTGAAGATGATATGATACATCATTTGTCTGAAGCTTATATTGATAACCTTTCAACCTTTAATCATTTATTTGATGATACTTTTGAGGTTCTAGATTACTTAAGAGCTAAATACGAATTGCACATAATCACTAATGGATTTGAGGAAGCACAAGAAAAGAAAATGACTACTTCAAATATTAAACACTATTTTAAAACCGTTACTAATTCTGAAATGGTTGGTGTTAAAAAACCAAATCCTAGAATATTTAATTTTGCTTTAGATTTGGCAAAAGCAAAGGCAGCCGAAAGTATAATGATTGGCGATAGTTTAGAAGCAGATATTGAAGGAGCAGATAAAATAGGAATGGACACCATTCATTTTGATTATAAAGATGCACATTACAATCATAATTATAAACGCATCACCAATTTAAAAACACTTACAAATCATCTTTAAATAATAAAATATGTTTAAGAAAATAATCTTTACAGTTTCGTTTATTATCATTAGTTTTTGCGGAATAGCCCAAAAAAGCCTTAATGATTACAAATATATAATTATACCTAAGTCATTTGAATTTTCTAAAAGTGACGATCAGTATCAATTAAATTCGTTGTTAAAATTTCTATTCAATAAATACGGATACGATGTCTATTTTATGGATGACATACCAGAGAGTTTAAAAAAGGATCGTTGTTTAGCTTTAATAGCAGAGGTTTCAAAGGAGAAAAGTAGCATGTTTAAAACTAAACTAGAAATTGCATTAAAAGATTGCTATGATAATGTGATAATGACATCTAAAATAGGAGAATCTAGAGCGAAAGAATATAATAAAGCTTATAATCTAGCGCTAAGAGATGCTTTTGAAACGTTTCAAAATATAGATTATAAATATATGGAGAAAGTAATAGTTTCAAAATCTCTAGAAACAGAAAAACAGCAGTTAAGCGAAACAACTAAAGTTGAAGAAAAACATGAAATTGATTTAATTGAAACGAAGTCTAAAGAAAAAACAGAAGGAGTAAAAATTGAATTTCCTAAAGTTACAGAAACAGAACTTTATTACGCGCAAGCCAATAAAAATGGATTTCAATTGGTAAATTCAGAACCAAGAATTGTTATGGTATTACTCACAACAGCTGTGGAAGAGGTTTACATTGTAAAAGACAAAAATGCTATTGTTTTTAAAGAAGATGGTTTTTGGTATTATTCTGAAAACAATGGACAACTTGGCGAAAAGAAAAACTTAAATATTAAATTCTAACAACTAACAACTAACAACTAACAACTAACAACTAACAACTAATACCCATACTTATCTTTCCAAAGCGTTTTCAAAAAAGTACGTTGAGCCTGCTCACGAGCATTGTTTCCTGGATTATATAATTTAGTTTTAGAAATCTCTTCTGGTAGAAATTCCTGAGCGGCAAAGTTATTCTCATAACTATGCGAATATTTATAGCTTTCCCCATAACCCAACTCTTTCATAAGCTTGGTTGGTGCATTTCTTATCGCAAGTGGAACCGACAAATCGCCAGTATCTTTCACCAATTGTTGCGCTTTATTAATCGCTTCATAAGCTGCATTGCTTTTTGCAGAACTCGCTAAATAAGTTGCGCATTGACTGAGTATAATCCGAGATTCTGGATTGCCTATAATGGAAACCGCTTGAAACGTATTGTTAGCAATAACTAAAGCCGTTGGGTTGGCATTACCAATATCTTCACTCGCCAAAATTAAAAGTCGTCTTGCAATAAATTTCACATCCTCTCCACCTTCAACCATTCGCGCTAAATAATAAACTGCAGCGTTAGGATCACTACCACGAATAGATTTTATAAATGCAGAAATTATATCATAATGTTGTTCGCCAGTTTTGTCGTATCGAGCCGCTTTGCTTTGTACTTGTTTGGTAACTAAGGCGTTAGTAATAATAATGTTATTGCCTTCAAATGAAGCAACAAGTAATTCAAATATATTTAATAATTTTCTAGCATCTCCTCCTGAGAACCTTAATAAAGCTTCCGTTTCTTTGAGTTCAATATTTAGTTTAGAAAGTGCAATGTCTTCTGTCATTGCACGATGCAACAAATCTTCTAAATCAGCTTTGCTAAATGCATTTAAGGTATAGACTTGGCATCTAGAAAGTAATGCAGAAATGACCTCAAAACTTGGGTTTTCTGTTGTCGCTCCTATTAAGGTAACCCAACCTTTTTCTACAGCTTCTAAAAGCGAATCTTGCTGCGATTTACTAAATCTATGAATTTCATCAATAAATAAAATGGGGTTTTTAGTGGTAAACATACCACCACTTTTTTTAGCTTTATCAATGACTTCTCTGATATCCTTAACACCAGAATTTATAGCACTTAATTTAAAAAAGGGACGATCAGATTCATTTGCAATGACATTGGCAAGTGTCGTTTTTCCGATTCCTGGTGGTCCCCAAAGTATAAGCGAAGGAATAACTCCACTTTTAATTTGCTGATAAAGCATACCATCTTTACCCACTAAATGTTGCTGACTTAAATAGTCGTTTAGTGTTTTAGGACGTAAACGTTCGGCTAATGGAATATTCATATTTCAAAATTACAAAATGCTTTTGTGATGTATTCATTAAAGTCATGAAATTCATCTTAAATATCTACGAGTTGAAATTCTAGGTTCTGCCAATATTGCAGATAATCTTATTTTGGCTATAAATTTGAAGGACTGTAAAACATAATTATGAGCAAAAACCAACAGTTTAAATATTCTAACAGCATCATCGTCTATCCTTTGATGATTCTGTTTACGATTTGGTTAGTATTTTGGTATCAAGTAAGGATTGATAGTGGGATTAAAGCATTTGGAATAAGACCTCAAAAGATTGAAGGTCTTTTGGGTATTGTAACAAGCCCTTTTTTACATGGAGATATAAATCACATTTACAATAATTCCATTCCGCTTTTTGTACTCAGCTTAGCATTATTTTACTTCTATAATAAAATTGCATGGAAAGTGATTGGTTTTGGTATCTTACTATCAGGGTTTTTAACTTGGAGTATCGCTAATTCAGGAAATCATATTGGAGCAAGTGGCTTGGTTTATGTTTTGGTTAGTTTTATGTTCTTTAAAGGCATTTTTGCAAAACATTATAGACTTATTGCGTTATCCTTATTGGTTATCTTTCTATATGGAAGTATGATTTGGTATGTGTTTCCTATTAAAAGTGGGATGTCTTGGGAAGGCCATTTAGCAGGATTAATTACAGGATTAATATTTGCATTAATTTTTAGAAAACAAGTTGCAAAACCCGAAAGATTCAAATGGGAACAACCAGGTTATAATGAAGAGGACGATCCTTTTATGCGTCATTTTGATGAAGATGGAAATTTTATAGAATTTGAACCCGAAGAAGAAGTTGAAATCGAAATTGAATCTGAAATCGAAATTGAAAAGGATTTAAAAATTGAATCAAAAGAGAACCCTAATTCCAACATCAATTACATCTTCAAAAAGTCTGAAGACTAAAAAACACAATGGAAATGAATACGAATTATTAAGAAAGTTTAGTACAATAAATGCTTTGCGCCTCTGCGACTTTGTGCGAAAATTTCAAAATAATATTATCATCTTTTTCTCTCGAAAAGTCTCAAAGTTGCAAAGAAAAACCCGAGTAGTTAGATATTTACTGATATACGATAGTTTTTCTTAACATTGAAAACTAACTTCTCTGCCTCACTGCCTCATACAAAAAAGCACCACAAGCCACAGAAACATTTAACGATTCAATCTCTCCTAAAATAGGAAGCTTCGCTTTGTCGTCAACAACTTTTAATACTGATGGATTAATTCCTCTACCTTCAGAACCCATAATTATTGCACAAGGTTCTTTAAACGACACATCGTATACAAAGTTATTTGCTTTTTCCGTTGCTGCAATTACTCTTATTCCAGAAGATTGCATATGAAAAACGGCATCTTTTATATGATCTACTTTACAAATCGGTATTTTAAAAATAGCACCAGCACTCGTTTTAATTGTATCTCCATTAATAGGAGCTCCACCTTTTTTCTGAATAATAATACCGTTAACACCTGTGCATTCTGCTGTACGTACAATAGCACCAAAGTTTCTAACATCACTCAATTGATCTAATAGAAGGAATAAAGGAGTTTTACCAGATTCAATGACTTGCATTACCAAATCATCAATATCATGAAAAGCAATAGGAGAAATTTGAGCTACTGCTCCTTGATGATTACCTCGTGTTAAACGATTTAATTTTTCAACAGGCACATAAGATGAATTGATACTTTGAGAACGTAATACATGTTCCAATTCTTTAAATAATTCACCATGAAGCCCTTTTTGCATAAAAACCTTATCTATAGTCTCGTTAGATTTTATAGCTTCTATAATTGCTCTTATTCCAAAAATTGTGGTTTCTGTTTTCATTAAAACAAATGTATAAAAAAACCACTCTTAAAAAGAGTGGTTTAAATTTTATATATACTAAATTAATTTATTGTGGAGTATATATTGCTTCTTCAATTGTATCTCCAAAACAATTAGACCATTCTATTGTTAAAGTACCATCAGAGTTTACAACACCAGTTAAATTAATCGGACAACCAAAAGCTTCTGTCCAAGTTCCTGTAAGTATACCACAAACATCAACAAAATTACCTTCAGTCTCAAAACAGTAACCATATGGAGCACAATACCAATCTTGATAGACGCCCGCAACACCATCTGAAATAGTATAACTTCCTCCTCCGTTATCCGTAAGGACAATGTCATAAGAAAAATTTACTAATGGATTGTTTACAGGAGCACCATCAGTTGAGAAACCGCTACTTACAACTGTATAGTTACCTCCTATGTCTGAAGGACAAGAAATAGGATAGTCGATTGTAGGTGTAAACAATGCACTAGTAGCAACATTTGAGCTTAAGGTAGAAGTCCCATCTTCTGCTATTATATTGATCACAGTACCGTCAGCTGTTGTAAAAGCTGTTGTAATAGTTAATACATCCGCTAAACTTAAATCACTAGTACTAGATAATTCAGAAAAAGCAGAAACAACATCATCTGGTGTTACTGTAAAATCTTGAGGTAAAGTCACATTGCTAAATAGAGTCGCGCTATAAACAGAACCAGTTGTCGTTTTGTAAACACCAACTATATCTGTTGTGACAGGATTACCTTGAGCAATTTCGGCACTAAAAGAGACACTTACAGCATCGCCACTCTGAATTTTTACTAAATCTAAAAATGCATCAGTACTTGAATCTTTTATCATATTAGGAACGGCTCCATTGTCTAAAGTATAAACAGAGTCTCCACCATCATTTTCACAAGAATAAAATATAGTTGTGATTGTTAATACGAGAAGTATAATATTTATTTTTTTCATTTTTTCATTTTTTTAATTATCCCAGAAAATTTGGTATGTAGTTGGGTCCTTTTGGGATGGGGAACTACTGTTATTATTAATTTCATTACTTGGCCAAAATAGTGATTCTTGATACGTATTACCAAGTGTAGTATCAGCATCATTTAAAGGCCAAGCATCTCCATTATCTAATTGATATTCTGGTGAAGGTCCATTAGGATCTGCCCAAGTAGGATAACCAGTTCTTCTATAATCCGTATAGATATCTATAGGATCTCCAAAAGATGCAATCCATTTTTGAGTCATAATTATTTCGAGCTGTTTATCAGTCGAAGCAGCGTTATATTCGGCAATTACATTAGCAATATAGTCGTTCACTTCGGTTGTACCACTAAGAACTGGTACGGTTTGAGTAGTACCATTGTTCATTACAACGTCATCTACTTTTGCGAATGCAGCTGTAATGGCTTCATTCAATTTAGCTGAAGCACTTCCAGGTGAATTAACTTGCATTAGCTCTGCCTGTATAAATAATAATTCATAATATGTTAATATTCTTTTTGGAGCAACACCAGTACCATTTGTTCCAGCACCTCTAGTGAATCCTAAGCCATCATCATAGCGACCACCACAAGGATAAATACCTGGGAAAGTAGCATCGTTTTGTACCGCTGCATCTCTATCATTACCAATACTGCCAAAACGAATACTTAAAAAACCAGTAGATGCATCCCAGTAGTCAGCATTTGGATCTCCTGTATCTAGATTTCCTTGATCTCTAGGCAATGTGTTAGGCGGTAATTGGTTAGCCCAATAGTAAGGTATTCTAGGATCTGGATTTCCAGTATGAATATTAGGATTCATACCTTTTAAAACTTCATAAAACCAAGGACTAACGTAATGATCTACTTGGGCTTGTACATAAGAGGATTGAAAAAGTTGACTTCTTTCGTCTGTAGGTGTAATATTCGCAGTATTTGTAAATTGAAAATCATCACTTAAAGACTCAAAAAAGTTGTCTTCTAGCATCAATGCATTTAGTGCACCTGAATCAAAAAGAGATGATAGTCTTATTTGATTATATAATTTTAATTTAAGAGTATTTATGAATTTGACCCATTTTGATGTGTCTCCACTATACATTAAATCATCAGTTGAAGGTGATAAACCTTCACCACTAAGTATATTTGCTTTTGCATCATCTAGTAGGGTGAAAACAGTTGTATAAACTGCTTCTTGATCGTCAAAGACAGGGTTAGGGATATCATTTGCAAGCTGAGTAGCTTGTGAGAATGGTACATCTCCCCATAAGTCTACAGCAGTAGATGCTAAATAAGCTTTTATTGCTTGTCCTATTCCTAAATAGACTTTATCACCACTTACTGTTGATTGACTTATTAGTGTTTCAATATCAGTTAGTACTAAATAAATATTATTCCAATCATTTCTAATAGTAACATTATCTGCTTGAGCACCATATTGATCTTGTTCACTTCGAGACACTAATTGATGCACGTAAACAGATAAAACTTCTGCAGTGAAATTATTTGCCGAGCCTAGTTGACCTACTGTTACTTGAATGTTAGGCAATACTAAATTTAAAGCAACTGAGGTAGGATTATCCTCATCAGTATCAACATCTAAGTATTTGTCACATGCTAATGTAGAAAGCGTAAAGATCGTCAATAGATAAAACTTTACATATTTCATGTTTATTATATTTTTCATATTCAATTTTTATTAAAAAGTTAAATTAACCCTGAATCCATATCTTGTTGAAGTAGGAGCCGCAGCTATTTCTACTCCTTGTAATCTAGATGTACCGTGTGAGGTTACTTCAGGATCAAAATTTGTGTATTTTGGAACATTAGGTGCAAAATACCATAAATTATTTCCTAGTGCACTTATTGAAATTTTTCCAAAAGGAGTTTTTTCCAATAGCTTAGAAGGTACATTATAAGTTAAACTCAATTCACGGAGTCTATATACGGTACCATCATATACACTAGCTTCGTCAACTGCATTTTGTCCAAACGTACTTGAATTACCACCACCTGTAAAGTATAGTTCATTCATATCTAATTGTGTAGTATTTTGAATTGGTGCTCCATTAGAGCCAGTAAGTATATTTCCTTGCGAATCACTCAATACACCAGGTATAATAAATGTACGTTCTCTATCTTCGGTATCTCTTGTAACACCTCTACCAAGTAGTGATTGAATAGATGTTGAATGAATATCACCACCTTCTTTCCAATCAATTTGCGCACTTAGAGTAAAATTCTTATAGGATATAGTGTTAATAAAAGACATTTTAAAATCAGGGTTTGGATCTCCTATTATGCCACTTGCCGTTGTTCCTAAAGTTTCATTATCTGCAGCATTCCATATATACCCTGTAGCAGGATCTATTAAGAAGTTACCGTTAGAATCTCTAGCGAATTTAGTACCATAGAATACTCCAAAAGGTTGTCCTGCTATAGCATGAGGTACTTGATTTCCATTACCCTCAAACTGAATTCTTTCTAAACCTTCTACTAATTCTGTAACTTCGTTTACATTCTTGGTAAAAGTGGTAAATAGATTCCATTTAAAATTTTCATTTTGAATTGGAACTAATGTAAGACCAAGTTCTACACCTGTGTTCTGCATTTCACCAATATTAGTATTTGATGTTGTAAATCCACTAGAACTTGGAACTGTAACAGCCGAAATTAAATCCGTAGTAGTTTTTTTATACCAACTAAAATCAATAGCAATTCTCCTCTTAAAAAACTCTAAATCGGCACCAAATTCAATTTCTGTTGTGAATTCTGGTCTAATTGCTTGATCGCCTAATGCAATGCTGTTTCCTACTACTGGAACAGTATTAAAAGGATTGCCTGTAGCAAATGTAGTGTTTAAAAATTCTGCAGGTGCATCATTTCCAGCTTCAGCATAACCTCCTCTTAATTTTGCAAAAGTTAAAACATCACTATTCAAGTTAAGTGCATCTGTTACTATAAAAGACGTTGTAAAGGAAGGATAGAAATAAGATCTATTGTCTTTAGGTAAAGTTGAAGACCAATCATTTCTACCAGTTGCATTTATAAAGAAAAAGTCTTTATAAGAAAAGCCGATTTCTGCAAAAGTACCAAATGTTCTTTGTCTAGCACTTCTGTCAAAATTTATGGCTTGTGTAACGGTATTACGTATTGATGTGATACCAGGTGAAATAAAAGTACTTCCTGTAAGAGCAAAATTTTCTACAGTATTCTGTAAAACATTTAAACCTACCAAACCTGTAAATCCAATATTATCAGTTAACTCATAATTAAAGTTTGTTATAAAGGTAGATTCTAAATCTTCATTTGAAAAATCAATTTTTATAACTGAGCCACCATCTGCAAGAGAGGCCCTAGACTGTGCATCTCTAACTTGTCTTCTTTCCAATATGTATTTATTTAAACCAACTCTAAAAGATGTTGAAATATTATCATTAATTGGAAAGCTTACATTAAAGTTAGTAACTGTTCTATTAGCTTGTGTTGTTATTTGATCATGCTCCCATGACCATAATGGATGATCCCAACCATCATTTGGTGTAACAGAAGCACCATTTGCGTCTTCATAAGGAAGTGATAAATCCCAAGTTCTTCCTAACCATAAAGTTCTGGCAAAAGATGAAGATGATCCTCCAAATTGATTTTCACCAAAAAAACCACCAACTTGGTCTGTGTTAGCAAAACTTATACTACCACCCATTGTAATCCCGTTTTTCAACTTAAAGTTACCACCCGTAGAAATAGATGTTCTGTCATAAGTATTAAATGGAATATAACCTTCTTGCGCTAGATCAGAAATAGTAACACTGAAGTTTCCATCTTCTCCTCCATAGGAAAGATTAATAGAATTGTCTTGAACGATACCAGTTTTAAATAGATTTTTAACATTATCGGGTTGAGCGACATAAGGTACAGTCGCACCAAATTGATCAGGGAAATTATTCAATAAATTTGGCCAAGTAGGTATGGTTTCTCTTGAATCAAATCGCGCTCCCCATGATCCATTAAAATTCTGATAGTTAAATCTTGAACCATTTCCATATGTGTTTTGGTACTCTGGTAAATTTGCAATGTTTTCAAAATATAGACCAGAGCTAACATTAACATTTAATTTTTTGTTAGCACCTCCATTTGGTGAACCAGATTTTGTGGTAATAACAATTACACCATTTGTTGCTCTAGATCCATAAAGTGCAGATGCGGCAACACTTTTTAATACAGTTACAGAGGCAATGTCATTAGGGTCTAAACTAGATAGTCCAGTCTCGTATGCTCCACCACCCAAAGTCTGATTTGAAAAATTTAAATTTGTATTATCACCAGCTTGAGTATTGTCATAAGCGACACCATCAACTATGATTAGTGGTTGAGAGGATCCACCTAAAGTAGTTTGCCCTCTAATATTTATTGCATTGGCAGCTCCAGCTACACCAGAAGAAAAATTAACATTAACACCAGCAACTTTACCAGAAAGTGATCGGATTAAATCAGGCTCAGAATTTTCTGTAAGTTCTTCGGAAGACACCTTACTAACTGAATAACCTAATTCTTTAGGATTTCTTTTTATACCAAAAGCAGTAACTACAACCTCATCTAAAGTTTCAGTACTTTCTTGTAAAGTCACATTAATAGAGTTCGTTGCGCCTACAATAACTTCTTTTGTGGTAAGTCCAAGATAGCTGAATATTAAAACATCACCTTCATTGGCATTAATGGTATATATACCATCAAAATCGGTTTGAACACCAGTTGTTGTTCCTTTAATAATTACGTTAACTCCAGGTACAGGTAAACCAGACGCATCCGATACTGTTCCTGAAATCGATTTCTCTTGTGCAAACGTAAATTGCACAACTAACGCTAGAAATAGCGTTAGAATTCCATTAAACTTTGTTTTCATATTTTATTTATTTGAGTTAGTCTTGGTCAAAAATCATAATAAAAAGTTAATAAAACAATAATATCGTCTTAAAGTTTTAAAATAATCTTGATTTAAGTCGGTTTTATAGACGTATTTTATGAGTTTGGTTTCATGATTTATTTTGATAAGAGTCTGATATTTAGTATTTTATTTTTTTAATTGTTAGGGTAATGAGAGAATTAATCTTGTTTTTTTTCGAAAAATCAAAAAGTAGCTGTTAAACTAATATGAACTTTAGAATCCGAGAGTTTAAACGGTCGGTCTTCTGTCTTTCCATTAGAATAGTTTAAACGAAATAGTCCAGCATTGGTGAGTAAGCCAAAACCAAAGCCAAACCCATAGAGTTTTTCTTTGCTATCTGTGAGTTGATTTTCAAAATAAGCTGCATCCAAAACTGTATGCACAAATATACCAGTATTTAATAAGTAACGATATTCGGTGCTTATGACTCCGTAAAGATTTGCAACCAAGCTGTTTTCTTCAAACCCACGTATAGAATTAATACCACCAAAACGAAATAACTCGTTGTCTAAATAATCATCAGATGTTAATAAGGCTCCATTTAATTTAGTGTAAAAACTGTTCCTATTATTAAGGTTAAAAATCTTATAGGTATCTAAATTGAATACATTTTGACTTTGTTTGCCTATATCATTGGTTCTACTTCCAAAGCCAGAAGAAAAATCAAACCAAAAATTCACAGGAAATATAGGATTGTAAAACTGAGGTTTTGTATAATTATAATGAAGTGAATAATAATTAGACGTGAAATCGTTTAAGATATTAGTATCATTTTCTAATAGATTTGTTGAAGTCGTAGAGGCAATACTTATTCCAATTTTATGCTGTGCATTAATCTGATAATTAATCTTAGCATATTGTTTTGCATTTAAAAAAGTAGAATCTTTTCTAAAAATATTGAGACCGACTTGGAGTCCAACAGGTGAACCAAATAAATAAGGTAAATCAGCATCAACTTTAAAGGTTTGCTGATCTATTTCGTCGCTTTTGTAAAATAGATTTAATGTTTCTCCGTAGTTAAGGTTGTTTATAAGCCTTAAATCTAAATAACCATCAAATTCAATTTTGTTTGTAGTTTCGTTAGTACCAAATCCTAAAAATCCATCAAAGTTATTAGTTCTGGTTTTTTCTACATATATATATAGTGTTGTCGAATCTTGGGTAAACAGCACTTCTGGATCTTTAATCTTGCTTGCAAAGCTTAGATTGCCTAATAATTCAACTTTCTCTTTAATAGCATTTAAATTGAACGATTTTCCAGTCTTCAACTTCATAAAACGTTTGACATAAGACTTCGGGAACTTCTCATAACCTTTAATAATAATCTTATCGATACGTCTTTTCTGATTCGTTATGATTCTTAAATCTGCTGAAATCAAATCAGAATTCAATTTAGAAATATTAACAAGTTGTAAAGTTGAAAACGGATCTCCCTGTTCTGCTATTCTAGAGTTTAAGCTTTTTAAATAACTTTCAAGTTCAGTTATTTTAAGCTCGAAGAAATCATCATCTGTAGAACGATGTATTGAATTTAGAAATTCAATATTAAAATCAGAATCATAATGTATTCGAATTCTATCAATTCTTTTTCCTAATATTAACTGTGCTTTAAAAAGGGTATCGTTCTGTTTGGTAATATTTTCAATAGTTGTATCAATATAACCTTGTTTAGTAAGTTCAGTTTTTAAATTATCAATCTCTGTTTTTAAACTCTTGTAATTATTGAAGCCTTTTTCGTAACCTAAGGAGTCAATAGTCTTTGTAGATGCTTCATTTTCTCCAATAACTTTTAAATTAATGGATTGTGCGTTGCCTTGATTTGAAAAAATCAGAAGTAAAATAAAAAAAATAATTCGATTGTAAAATGGCATCAATACTATATAGTGTAAGTCTTATTGTAACGTAAAAATAGGGCATTATGTATATGTATAAAATGAAAGTTTATAATTCTTTTAAAAATTAAATCTCAAGTGTTTGAATAATAGATATAAATTACTACATTTGCACCCCTCAAAAGTGAGGATTAATAAATTTTTATATAGAAATATATGCCAACAATTTCACAATTAGTACGAAAAGGAAGAGCCAAAATAACCAAGAAGAGTAAATCGGCTGCTTTAGATTCGTGTCCTCAAAGACGTGGTGTATGTACTCGTGTTTATACAACGACACCTAAGAAACCTAACTCAGCAATGCGTAAGGTAGCAAGGGTTCGTTTAACAAACGGAAACGAAGTAAATGCATACATTGGTGGAGAAGGTCACAATTTACAAGAGCACTCGATAGTATTGGTTAGAGGTGGAAGGGTAAAAGATTTGCCAGGAGTTAGATATCACATCGTTCGTGGTGCTTTAGATACAGCAGGTGTATCAGGAAGAACACAACGTAGATCTAAGTATGGTGCAAAACGCCCTAAGAAGTAAAACAAGTCATGAGTTAT
>Ga0209633_10001739_pt1 | contig 21920 bp, 26 predicted proteins | sample Cruoilmetagenom1_FD_187290 | JGI IMG/M metagenome (GOLD analysis project Ga0209633, IMG submission 187290) | Oil polluted marine microbial communities from Coal Oil Point, Santa Barbara, California, USA - Sample 1 (SPAdes) (version 2) | ecosystem: Environmental > Aquatic > Marine > Oil seeps ... | reverse complement strand
GCAGTAACCACATACTCCCAGAACATCAAACTTGCTGAGAAGGGGTATAACGCTGATCACGAGTATGTGGATCAGATCGGAGTTGTGATGGCTTTCTCAACGGGCGATAAGCTACCCGTCAGTGTTGAGGTGTACTATGGGTCAATTAAGGATGTCTCAACCATCAGGGATTTCCTGAACCGATATCCCAAGAGAAATATCGGATTTATATTGGACAGGGGATTTTCCTCATACAAACTGCTTGATCAGTTCAAAAACGATGGGATTCACTATGTCGTTCCGTTAAGAAAGAACTCCACATATATAGATTTAAGATGGTTGAGGTGGAAGGGGATATTCTCATATCGAAAAAGGCCGATAAGATGGAGTAAGAAGAAGATCGATCGCGGATATCTGTACATATTCGATGATCCCAAGCTAAGGGGCGGAGAGGAGACCGCCCTGTTAAGGAGTGCTGAAAAAGAAAAGATCACTATGAAGGAGTTCGAGGAGAAAAAGAGAGTAGCAGGTATCATCGGCATAATATCCGACCTGAATAAAGACGGTATGGAGATATTCGATCTATACAAGAGCAGAGAAGACGTTGAGCTGGCATTTGATGCGATGAAAAATCAACTGGAATCTGATAAGATGTATGTTCAAAGCGCAGAGGGCACAAGGGGCTATTTCTTCATCACGTTTTTAGCGATGAGGGTCTATTTTTCCATATTGAAAAGGTTGAGAGAAAAAGACCTCACGAGCAAAATATCTGTAGAGGAGGTTTTGTTTGAACTCTCTAAGGTGATGTTGATCAGGGAGAAGGATGGGAGAGAGTATCTAGCTAAAATCCCAAAACGAGCTCATCGTATGATCTCTCTGTTTCCGGAAGCACTACATATGGGTTAAAACAGCGGAGTTACGGTAATTTAATTTCCCGATTACGTAATCGGCCAGTTCAATAGATATATTTCTCTTGCTAACTTTTTGCAGACCTGCCCAGGCGGGCATAGAGTTCACCTCCACAACGTAGTATTTATCGGATTTTATGATATCCACGCCCGAGTAGTCAGCCCCCAACGCTTTGGCGGCGCTGACGCTCAAATCTTTGAGATCTTCGGTGAGCTCCAGGGATCTTGGCTTTCCCCCCTGTGCTATATTGGTCTTCCACGTTTTACCCTCCCTTATCATCGATGCTATAGCTCTATCTCCGACCACGAAGACCCTGATGTCTCTATCCCCATGTTCGATGTATTCCTGGGTGTAGTATACATACCTCCCCATCTCCAGCGCTCTAAACGTCCTATAAGCCAAATTCTCGTCGGATATCCTCACCATCCCTTTCCCTCCACACCCAAATAGGGGTTTTACGACGATATCCCCATAAGCGTTGAAGGCTTCCATAGCTTTATCCATGCTCTCGGTAACCGTCGTTTTCGGTGTTGCTATGCCCCTGCGCTCAAGTATCAGGGATGTGTAATACTTATCGACGGTCTTTTCAATGGTCGCCGGCGAATTTATGATTTTTACTCCACTATCCTCAAGCCCGTGCAGGACGTCCATCCTGAATATTATCTGCTCTAGCGATCCCAACGGGATCGTTCTTACCAGGATCGCGTCGTAATCTTCGAGAACGTGCCCCTCACAAAGGGCCCGTCCCTTCCTTTCTGAGATCATTGCGACGAAGTTCTTTATCAAGAAACACGAAGCTCTAACGCTTCTGCGTTCTAAGGCATTGATCAAAGCGTTGGCATGCCAATCCCTCCTGGAAGCCAATATACCTATTCTCATCTTCTACACCAACAGTTTAGGGTTTATCCTACCTGCGTGGAAAGATCTCCCACTGGAGAGGTTATTTATCGTTATCTCCGCGGGGCCGAACAGCATGGGATCCATCTGATAGAAATCTCCCCTGAACAGCTCTGAGAAGCTCTTGCCGTAGTCGGGAGAAGCTGTGGACGGCACCTTATCAACGATGTTTGCTATCTCCTCATCCCCGGCTCTAACCGCATAGAAAGTTCGCGATCCGTACAGAACATAATCGTTTGTAAGGCACATGGCCTCTAAGTCGTCTTTTCCCACTGGCGGGATCGGGCAAACTCCAAAACCGCTCAGAACTTCGTTCACATCAAATCCCAGATTAACGAGTTTGTGCATTCCCGCCTCCACCACTCGAGCCACGACCTGGATCGAGCCGACGATTGATGCTGTGGGCGCTATCAGAATGTATAGATTCCCGGGAGAGACGTTGCACCTAGCGGCTATGAAATCGGCCACCTCCTCATTCGGCATTTTTCTCCCCTCTAAAGCGATGACTCCCACCTCGGAGGTGTCTTTGTAATCGATCTTGTTGAAGAGATCCTCCACCCGGGCGAGAGCCCTCGCGGGGCCAGACCCCATGGCAAAGAAATTCTTCGTCTCTATCCTCCATCCTGCGTACTGAGAAGCAAGACACGATATTGCAGGAAAGTCCGTGGACACGACCACCCCTGGCAGAGAGACATAGGACAGCCAATCCAGGTCGATTTTAGCGAGACCGCCCATGCATACCCTTGAAAAGTATTCTCCGGCTATAGTCCCCCCTCCTGCTCTTATCCCCGCATCGATAACCGTGGTGCCGTTCTCAAGGAAGGCCACTTTGATGTCGAGGGCGGAAGCATTATCGATCATGCATCTCACAAGCTCATACGCTTTGCCGTTTATCGATACCATTTCATCCCACCCAGATAAGAATCTCGCCCTTGCCCAATTCGGTGATGTCTCCACTGTATCTTTTGTAGTTGCCAGTTATGTACTGGGGGTCAACATCGACCCAATTTGAGAGCAATCTAAGAAGCATTCTCAGGAAAACGGGGTTGTATGCGCAGCCGTATTTGAAGGTGGGCAAGAGTTTTGGCTCATGGTATAGAACGATGGTGCCCCTGCTCATGAAAGCGCCCGTCCTTTCACCTGTATCGCCCCATACCAATATGGAGCCCCCGGTTGCGAAGCAACCGGTGAAATCGCCCGCATTGCCCACTGCTATAGTCCCCCTCCTCATGAGCGCCCCGACCTCATTTCCCACCCCGCCCTCGACGATTATCATCCCCCCTCTCATACCAACTTTGCTTCCCCTGTATCCAGCGCCCACCAAATTGCCAGCATTTCCCTTAACCCTTATCATCCCCCCCTGCAGCTCTGCCCCAAGCCAGTCGCTGGCGTTCCCTTCTATAATGATCTTGCCGCCGCTCATCTCAGCGCCCGTGTGCATGCCAACGGTCCCCCGAATAGTTATCTTGCCACTTTCCATTTTATGCCCAATCCCCTTGAAGTTGGAAAGATCGCCGTCTATGGTTATCTCATCTGAGAACTCCCCTTCCACCTCGAAGAGGTCTTTTAATCCCTTAACCTTGTTACCGACGTGCAGATCTAGATTCTTTATCTTTTCATTGCCGAGCGTTTTGAATAGATCGGGCCTTATGCATGGAGCATCTACCGGTACGTTGAATTCTTTTTGTAACCTGAGCTTTATCCCCTCACCCATCAGCATCACCAAAAAGCTCCTGAAGCGCTATCATGTACTTGCCCAGCCTACCGCCATAATTGCCAGAGGTGATTTTCTTAATTCCGGGGGTGGATGCCTGCTCTATCCCCAAGCGCATTGCCCCTTTCACGCTCTCAATATCCAGTCCGTCGATGACAAGCTCATAAACCGTGTTCACTTCATCCGGGAGTTGAGTTTTAACCAGACCTTTAATGGTCGGGCAAAAGGGGGTGTTGGTAGAAGCGCCGAGCGATTTGTACTTTGCCCCGACCTTGCTTCCGCTTCTGACGATTCCCCCCGGAAAGGGCATGATAACGTTTTTCATCCCTCCGATGGCTTCTACGGCCTTTTCTGCCGCCGTTAAAGCCGTATCGGGATCTTCGCTCAATAGAATGAAATTTCCCCCGCCAACCCCTTTTTGTATGGAGAATTTATCCTCAACGACGAACTCGCCCTCCATGACGGGGATTCGCCAGTATCTTTTGTCACCTATGCGTTTGCTTATCTGAAAGCCGTCCCCGAAATACCTGAGCTTATCGCCGACGGGAACTCTCTGATCGCCCTCCAAGGCATCGAAGCATGCGGTGGTCGGGGCTGTCATGACCGCCTGACCTATTCTGTTTACGAGCTGGTCGCCGAGCTCTTCCCTGCCTCTCGCAAAGAGCAGGCAACTAACCCCCGGCCTGCCATCTGGTGTTTCGTCGCTTTTCACTGCACGTTCAATCCCAGCTTCACAACCACAGCCTATTACAGATGTGGCGAAACCCGTCAGCGCTTCCGCCCCCACTTCGGCCCACTTTTCATCTTTACCAGTTACCAGCACTCGAGCGCCCCACATCACGAATGCCTCAGCAAAAGTATTCTCTATTTCCGTAGTGTTTATCCACATTTTATCGCCTCATATCTAGGTAGATAGGCCATCTCGACCGGATAGTTTTCGATATCAACCGTGTAATATTTGAAGAACTCGCGAACATCGGGATCGGGCTCTACCTTCTCTTTGAAATCCAACATGAATGTTTTTCCGTATTTTTCGGAGATTATCTTTCCTTTACCCACGACCAGATCCCCATCCTTTATCACGTAGCTAGCTTTAGAGAACATCTTCGCTATGTCTTCTTTTAGAGGGTAGATCGCGATGTCAGCATCAGCTCCCACCCCCAAGTGTCCTTTGTTTTTTAGTCCCAAGGATTTAGCCGTTGCACCTCTCGTGATAGTAGCTATCTCACCCAGAGTGTACTCCCTATCGATATCCGGCAGGGAAGTACTGCTCGCGTTTTGATGGAGGGTGCTCAACTCCTCCTTCCTGAATTTTTTGTCCATTAACAGCTTTATTATGTATGGGTAGCTGGTGAAACTACCCCCATTGGGGTTGTCGGTTGATAGATAAACGCGCCATGGGTCCTCTATCATCAGAAGCAACTCAAGACCGATCGCCCATTGGGTAGCGTTAACTGAGTTCTTTTTTCTGTACCTGTAGGGCACGATGCCGCCCCCACACTCGACTTCCACGTCGTTGTTAACCCATTTGTTCCCCGATAAGCGGTACAGCCTGTACTGCCAGGGGGCATCCGCGGTCATGGTGGTGACGTCGCCGAAAATCACCTGGCCAGAGTCTACAGTTATCTTAGAGTCGTTGACTTTCTCGGCGATCCCACCCGCTTCCGAGGATAGATCCTTCCAACTGGATCCGCCGTAGCAGTTGAACTGAAGGTGTGTGAGGTGCGCTCTTTTTCCTTTCAACATCTCAAGAGTTTCCAATGTTGTCTCATAATTTCCTGGCACCCCTAGATCGATGGTGTGAAGGTGTAGGGGATGTGGCAGTTTCAACCGTTTATTTACCTCCGAGAGGGTCGTGATCATCTCTTTGGGAGTCGCATCGAATTTTACCCCTTTTTCTCCCAAACCATGCACGTTTTCCCCCCACTTCCAGTTGTCTGAACCGCATGGGTTAACGGCTTTTATCGCATATCCCTTTGCAGCATTTAAGAGCCATTTGACGTAGTTCTCCACTTTATTCAACTCATGGATATGGCTGATTATGTACTCGTTGTTCCCCATCAGAACGTAACAACCCTTATCCACCATAGGGATATCGTTTAGCTCTTCATGCGCATGTCTAGCCATCAGGGGGGGAACCGCGGGCTCCATAACAGTGGTGTAGCCCATCGCCGCATACCTGTAACCCGTTACGAACGTCGAGGATAAACCACCGCCTACCCCTGCTCTGGTCACATCCGTTTTTGGGACGGGGGCGGTTCTATGGTTCTCGGGTCTTAACCTCCTCCCCATGTTTATCTTGGGCCCAGCGATGTGCGAGTGGATATCGACTCCGCCAGGCATCACGACCATGCCCTTGACATCTATTACCCTTTGTGCTTTAGCCCTCTCAGCGATTTTCCCCCCGCTCACGTGTATATCTAGGCGCTCGCCATCTATCCCATTTAGTGGGTCGTATACAATACCGTTAACTATCTTTAGATCTTCCATCTATAACACCGTTAACTATCTTGCACAAAACCTCATAATCCGATGGATAAGGCGATTTTAGAACCTTTTTTAAACGTATGGGCACGCCATCCATCCTGTAAGCGGTGCCCTCGGCACTTATTCCAGCTCTTGCCGTGGGTATTACCACCCTAGCTATCTCAGAGGTCATGCTCCTGTTGGGATCTATAACAATGGTATCTATCTCTGAAAGGTAACTGGAAGCTTGAGCTGGCAAACTTGAAACGGGGTCTGAAGCGATTATCAGGGCCACATCCACCTCCTTTCGAGAGAGAAGATCCACGACCGAGAACTCTCCAGGGCCATAGCGAGGGTATCCAAGGCTGAAATCGATAGCGAAAGGGTAACCAGTCTGCCAGGTGAATACCATATCAGCGCCGGTCACGTTGTAATGCCCTCGCATGGGCAAGATCGCGAACTTCGTGTGTTGATTGAGATCTCTTACCAGCGCGAGGGCGGCGTTAACGTTCATGTTTTTACCGTTACTCATAGTAAGGCCCTGTCCGAATAGAAGGGCGCCGAACTCGCAGCTCTTCATTTCCTCCGCCAGTTCTTTAAGCTCGGGATCGATGTCTATTTTTTCACCTTTAATCAGCGCTCTAAGCGAAGAAAGGGCTTCGAAATCCGTTCCCGGTTTCAACTGAATAAAACGATCGGCTAGTTTTGAGCTCTTTGTCTCCCGAACGTCTACGACTATCATTCTCCTGCCCTTCCTTCCCCGTGGGGTGAACAGCCCCCTCGGAGTCAGCGAGTAGCGCGTCAAATGTCGGGGATGTGCATCCACGGGATTGGACCCCCAGAAGACGACGAGATCGGCCTGGTTCATGATGGTTCCCAGAGTGCACGTTACCTCCCCCATCATCTGTACTCCAAGAACGGTCGGGCCATGGCATATGGATGATGTGGAATCGATCGCCCCGCCCAACAGCTCCGCTAGCTCCACCGCTTTTCTCTGTGCGTTGGATTCCGTCGATGCTAGACCATATACAAGAGGGTAATCTGCTTTTGAGATTATCCCGATCGCTTTATCTACGCAGGCCTCAATTCCAGTTTCTTTGCCTTCTATAAGAGGTTTGGCCAGGTCCGCATTCAGGTTTAAAAACATGCTTCTCGAGAGGGCGCAGGCGTTTTTAGTCGATATCACCTCGTTCCGCTCTACGATCAACTCCAGGTCGTCGCACAGGCATCCGCAGAGGGGGCAAACCACGTGCTCAAACTTCATCTTCTTCCTCCGTCTCCCTGGTTATCTCAACCATGATCCCTTTAGAGCTGGGCATGCCTGTGCCTTCCGTGTCAGATCCAATCAGCAAGTTGGCCCGGTATCCGCACGACATGAAGGCTACCTCAGAAGGCAAATTTGATCTTCTACAGATCGCCTTTATAGAGCCATGCGCGCTCTTTATCCTGACTTTATCCCCTTCTCTGAGGCCCAACTTTTTCATGGAGTGCTCGCTCAGTTCGACAGTGGTAACTTCTATCCTGTACTCGTCGCTCCCTTTTCCCAGGTGGAGAGATGTGCCCTGTCTTAGCGTGCGACCCGTGATCAGGATAAAGCCCACGATAACGATAACGGGTCCGCTCAAAAAAGATTTGCCTCTACTCATCAGTGTGAGGGAAACCGTCGAAGTGGAGATTATCGAGTTCAAATGGCAAATCGCTATCTATACTTTTTGACTATCTATACGATGGTAAATCTCCCGTGCAACCGCGTATGATTTTCTCAACGTCTCTTTTTCAGTCTTTCCAAATTCCAGGACGCTGCAGATGGGCCCCTCCACGATGCTTCCCGGTACGGGCACGTCGACTATCGGAAAACCCCCCAGATCGGGAGCTACTAACTCAGATCCCGCATACAGGATGAGTTTTGCTCCGTACCCCCGTGGCTTTCCATAATTTTTTAAAACTCCCTCGCATGCCTTGAGATGCTCTTCCACTAAATTTATACTCAACACCTTTTCCACGCAATCTATGGTGGACTGGAATCTCGGATTTATCTCGATCAGATAGGGCTTATCGGACAAGACGAAATCCAATCCGTTCGAACCTTTTACTCCAAGCTCACCGCAGATCAACTCCGAGTAGTCGGCCACCAGCTCCAGATCTTTAATTTCGTAAATTGGGACCACGTTGCCGCAGTAACCAAATGGGCAAGGCGTGCGAAGGGTTTTGTCCCCTATTATCTGTTCGTTTACGGTTAAATATCTCGCCTCCTCCCCATTTGACAGCACGGAAACGCTCGCATCCACCCCCTTGACGTATTCCTGCACATAGACCGTTTTGCGATCGCCATGTGCCCTTGCCGTATTGAAAGAAGCCTCAACCTGAAGTGGTGAGCATGCACAACTTATACCAATGCCCCCACCCCCATACGCCGGTTTAAACACCGCTCTTCCGTCCAGCTCTTCAAGAGCATCTAAAGCCTCTCCTTCGTTTTTAACGAGGAGGGTCCTAGGGTGAGGGATCCCGAGCTCGTCTGCCAGTTTGAACAGCTTGATTTTGTCTTCGCAAGCCCTTATCGTTGGCATATCATTCCCACATATCTTTACCTTTTTTCTCAGCCCCTCTACTAAACCATAGTGCTCAGCCCCGGATATCAATAATGCCCCGTCAACATCGTGCCCGTCGATGATTTTAACGGCAAGCTCCAGCAATTCTTCTCGAGTGAAACCTCTAGTTGAAATTGATACATCGGCCTCCAGATCTAGATCACAAAAGCGGTCCAGAGCTATAGTTTTCATCCCCAGTTTTTTGGCCGACTTTACTATTGGGCGCGTGTTCGCCCCTATAACCATGACAGATTGCAATTTCCTAACCCAGGGATCGCAGGGCTTCGCTTACCGCGACTTCGTAAACCCTTTTCAGAGGGACGTTTTTCTCTAAGGCTATCTTTCTACACGAATCATATTCCGGGGCTATGTTGACCAGCATATCTCCTAACTTTCCTATCTTCACCTTCACCTCCCCCCAGGGAGTTTTTACGGTGGTGAGCTCCCTTTGTAGCCTTACCTGCCTCGCTTCGCTAACCCTAACTCCAAGAGTGGTCGTCTGTAGGAATATCTCTTCAAGTAGCTCTTGATATCTATCAAGAGGGGATAAAACCTTTAGACTGATGCCTGGCCTGCTTTTCTTCATGTGAATAGGGGCGAGGGTAACGTCCTTCGCTCCCTTCTCCAGCAGCACCTGGGTCAGATGCTCATACAATTCGGGATTCATGTCGTCAATGTCAGCTTCGATCACTCTGACCTCTTCCTCCAACCCTCCTCGCTCTGCACCGAGTATCGCCCTCAAAACGTTTGGGTGCTCAGTCTCCCTGCTCCCCGCCCCATATCCCACTTTATCGAGGGTCATAGAGGGCACGGTGGTAAAATCTCTGGCCAAATTGGTTATGATGGCGGCCCCGGTAGGGGTTGTCAGCTCATAGGGCACCCCTTTGGAGTATACTGGTACTTTTCTCCTGGCCAGAAGTTCTAAGGTGGCCGGAGATGGGATGGGGAATCCGTGATGGCCTGCCTCGGTCCGCTCTCCTTGCCCTTTCCCACCCAGAGGTATGGGGGATGAATATACGTTGCCCACATCCAATTTTTTAAGCGCCCAAACCGAGCCAGTAATCTCTACCATCGCGTCAATTGCCCCCACATCGTGGAATTTTATTTTGTCTATATCCTCACCGTGGATCTTTGACTCCGCCTCGGCCAGCGATCGGTATATCCCCTTCGATGTTTCAATTATATCCTGGTCCAGTGGCGCATCATCGAGCATTTTTATGACTTCCTTGAGGGTCCGGTGGGGCTCCTTCTCCGGTAAAACCCTTATTCTGGTAGCCGTTATCCCGTTTTTCACTTTTTCACGGCTTATTTTAGCGCCGAAAGAGATCTCTTTCAGCTCGTCAAAATCCGCGCCTAAATCGACGAGAGAGCCCAGGACCATATCTCCGCTTAAGCCCGCGAAGCAGTCGAAATATACAGTTTTCATACAACCATCCTGTTGATAACGCTCGCCGCGTAACCCGCCCCATAACCGTTATCTATGTTCATGACCAGCACGCCAGGCACGCAGCTATTGAGCATGCTCAAAAGAGCTGTAAGCCCTGAAAAGCTTGAACCGTATCCAATGCTTGTGGGCACGCCAATCACCGGCGCACTTACCAATCCGCCCACCACGCTTGGGAGGGCGCCCTCCATTCCCGCAACGACCACTAATACTCTCGCCTCCCTCAACTCCTCCAACCTGTCGAAAAGTCTGTGGATCCCTGCCACACCGACGTCGTACAGCCTGCCCACATTGCTCCCCATGAGCTCCGCGGTGACCGTAGCCTCCTCGGCGATTGGGATGTCTGAGGTTCCGGCCGATATCACCAGCACTTTTCCCACCTTTTCAATGGGGTTCCCTCTCCGTATCACTATTATTTTCGCCTCTTTTCTGTATTCAGCAATGTCCTCAATAGCGTTGACCGATCGATACACTTCTTCGCTGGCCTTGGTTATAACCACATCCTCGTGGGGCGGATAACCCTTGACGATCTCCTCGATCTGTTCTAGAGTTTTGCCCTTGGCGAGGATAGCTTCCGGAAAACCCCTCCTTATGGATCTATGAGTATCTATCTTTGCTTCGGATAAATCCTTGTAGGGCAGATCCCTGATCTCAGCGATGACTCTCTCTATTTCCACCTTGCCCGTCTTAAAATCCTCCAACAGCCTTCTGATCTTCGATTCCGACATCTGCTAGGAAAATGGGTTCAGACTATAAATGTTGCACCTACGTAAAATGCTCTATATCGCTATTTGAATCTAATTCAAACGTTCATACATCGCTCTGTTATTTTTATAAATTTGTAAGAATTCTTTAAACAACCCATCGTATGTTTCTCTATTCTCTGGATTTGGATGGAATACATTTGAGTATCGAACCAATTTTGGGATGTCATCAAATGTGATATGCCCCAAAGCAACGGATGCGATGAATGCGGCACCGCGTGCGTTTGCCTGCATCGGGTTTTTCACCCGTCTTATCTCCCTGTTCATCACGTCCGCAAAGATCTGGCACCAAACATCGGATTTGGCACCACCTCCTACGATATTTATCGGATTCATTTTTCTCCCGATGAATTTCTCTACATAATTCAGAGCCCATCTCGTGTTGTATGCCACCCCCTCGAAGACGGCCCGTACGATGTGATCACTGTTAGTTGTCTTAGAGATGTTGTAGAGACCCGCCCTCAGGGAGGTACTATCAACCGGAGTTCTCTCCCCATTGAGCCAAGGCGTAAAAATCAATTTATCGCTCCCAGCTGGTACCCGCTCCGCGATCTCATCGAGACATTTATATGTGTCGAGAGGCTTAGAATTGTCCCGAAAGATGTCCACCAAAAATGAGAGGGCACCCCCCGCGATATCCTGCTCATCGATACACTGGTACTTTCCTGGAATTGCGGTAGGCAGCGATGCGATGGAGTGAAGAGCATCCGCTTTTTTGAATGGAACGATGCATTCAATCCAGGAAGAGGTACCGATGTAAATATGGCCTTCAAAATCCCTGACCGCACCGGAACCAACACAGGCGGATTGATGGTCCGGAGAACCCATAACGACCTTTGCGTCCGGGTTGAGCCCGAGTTCCTCTGCCACACATTTGGAGACCGTGCCCAAAACATCTGTAGACGCTTTCAAAGGGGGCAATTTACTTCTGTCGATCTTCAACCTCTTTATCAGCTTATCATCATAGTGGATATCGTTGACGTTCCGGATATCCGTAACCCAGAAAAGCATAATGGAATCATACGAAGCCGCAAATTTTCCCGTTAATCTCAGGTTTAGATAATCCTTGCTTCCCAGAAACATGTGCGTTTTTTCATAGATGTCAGGGTACTCATATTTTGTGAGCAGGATATGGGCGATGTCATCTTTTCCGGATAGCTCAGGTCCTCCTCCTGTCTTCGGAATCCACCTCAAGAGATTCGATAGGCCATAACCAGCGATACTTGGGAAACCTCGCATAGCCTCCTTCACGTAAGGGGCACCTCTGGAATCCATCCAGGTGAGCGAATTCATAAGGTGAACTCCCTCATCATCAACAGCGACAGTACTGGACCAGGTGCTTGATACACATATCGCAGCGATGTCTTCGACGGGAACGACATCTTTTTGAAGCAACCTTTTGGAGGTCTTTATGATGCCATTCCACCAGTCATTCGGGTCCTGTTCTGCGCCGCCATTTGGCAAGAAATGGATAGGGGTCTTCTCATATTCGAAATCGATCACCTCGCCATAAGTAGAGACCACCGCGGTCTTTACCCCCGATGTACCGTGATCGATCGCGAGAACATATTCTTTCCCTGCCATCATCTTCGTTCCTCGACTTTCTCGAAATATTGGAATGGAAAAATCATATATCCATCTTCGTTACGTTACCCTTCTCATCCACCTTATCCACCATGACTCCCCCAAATCCACCTTCTTTTTTCTCAACCAGTTTCATGACCTCTGAGACAAGGCCGATAAACTCGATGGGGTCTAAGCATCCTTCGGGAGGCGATACCCCTTTTCCCGAGATCTTATGGCGATGCATCAGGATCGCACCTATAACTGCAGGGATACCCGTGCCTTCCCCCAGTGCCTGGCTCTTGGATGCCATGTGAAACCTGTATTCGCTGTATTTCCCATCTTCTTTCCCCTTTACGACTACTGAACAGCAGCCGCGCTGTGTGCCAAAGCCCGTTTCTTTCAGGATTTTCTCCCTCTCCCTGATGAGGTAGGCGACAGCAAAATCGTATGGGACCATTTTTTGCCCTCTCACATCAATGGGTTCTTTGCTGGAAAGCCCCAATCTGCACAGATCCCTTGTCAGATCATAGTACTCATTGGGCAGAACGGTCCCCCTGTTCGTAACCCTCTTCACCTTGATATGCATAGGGATTGTCATCTGCTCTGGGTGTGGGTAAGGGTATACCGGAATTTTTCCTAACACGGGGAAATCAAATATACATCGGAGAGCTATTCCATCCATCCCAAAATATTTCACGTACTTCAGTTCCCCATCGAGGAACATGGGGATATCCGTCAACATGCTGTGAAATCTGTGGGCGATGACCCCTTCCCCTTCTACTGGCTCTCCACCATGGGCATGGAAAATATCGATGGAGTCGGTCTCATCGAGCAATTGATCTGCGGCAAATTTTGCGAGCAAGTTAGTGGCCCCAGGAGAACTTCCCATCCCTATCAGGGCCAAGATGCCCGCTTTTTTGGCATCTTCGCCCATCGCTAGCTCCTTCTCTGTGGCATCGACGTCGTCGCACAAATCGACGTAATCTATGCCCGAATCGATCGCGCTCCTCAAGATCGTCGGCCCATACCTATAGAACGGCCCAACGCAGTTCAGTACAACATCCGAGCCTTTAATCACTTCTTTAATGCTGTCCAGACTGTTAGCATCTACCTCAACAGCCGAAACTTTTTCTCCTAACGTGGAGACGAGTTCCCCTGCCTTCTCGATATTGAGGTCGCCGATAACGATCTCTGAGAACTCATCAAGGGATGCGAGCGTTTTAACTGCGACGCTTCCCACAGCTCCACAACCACCGAGGACAGCGATTTTTGCCACCTTATCACGGCGGTACAATGCACAGATCTGTATATATTTTTTGCTTATATAACTGGCAATAGGTCATGAATCTACTCTTCTGTAACCCTCCAAATCAAGGGTTACGTAGGTAAATCCCAACTTTTTTAGGCTTGATGAGACTTTTTCTCTCTCCCTTGACAATACACCGAGGCAGGATTCTTCCACCTCTATCCTTGCTACATCCCCATGACTTCTCACTCTTATCTGACCGCTGCAGAACCCCCTTAGAAATTTTTCAGCCTTTCTTATCCTATCGAGCTTTTCCTCCGATATTTCCTCGCCGTATGGTATCCTAGTCGCTAAACATGGAGAGGAGGGCTTATTCCAGTTGAGTAGGCACATTTCTTTACTTATAGCTCTCACTTCCTCCTTGGTAATCCTGGCTTCGAGAAGGGGCTGTTTTACCCTATCGGATTCTTCGAGTGCTTTAGACCCGGGCCTGTGTTCAAAAGAGTCGCTGTAGTTGGTGCCATATAAAATAACGGGGATATCTAGTCTGTTCGCGATGTCCAGCAGTGCTAGCACTCCTTTCTTCTTGCAGTAATAGCACCTATCCTTCGGATTGGAAGTGAAATTTTTGTCTTCAAGGAGATTTAACTCCACAATACGGCGCTCTACCCCCATATCTTCAGCGATTTTCGAAGCATCATCCAGATCGGGAAAGAGCGCGCCCTTGAAGGTGCAGGCCATTACCCTATCTCCTAGAACCTCCTTCGTGATCTTAAGCAAAAGAGTGCTATCTACGCCGCCGGAAAAGGCCACCAGCACTTTACCGTATCGAGACATGATGTCTCTGAGATTTTCCAATTTTCCCAGCAATTTTTTATCCAAGATAACCATCATATATGCTTGAGGGATAAAGTGATTTCCGTTAGCCCATTCACAAACTTTAAATTGTGGGCAATATTCTTCGCATCGTCAAGGTAAGGAGGCAGGATATGGTTGTAGATAAAAGTTTGACTGGCGAAGCGCTCGTTGGAGAAGGTGCGGAAATTGCACATATCGATCTGGTTATAGGACCCAAAGGTGGAGCTGTCGACTACGCTTTTATGAACTCACTCGCCTCGCCGCGGGAGGGGCACACTCCCCTTTTAGCGGTATTGGAGCCAAACCTTCAGCCAAAGCCGGCAACGCTGATGATTAACAAGGTCACGATCAAGAACGCGGATCAAGCCATACTGATGTTCGGGCCAGCTCAGGCGGCTGTAGCCAAGGCAGTTGCCGATTCCGTTGGGGAGGGAGTCCTACCGAAGGAGAAAGCTGAAGATATCCTCATCATAGTCTCGGTCTTCATCGAATGGGACGCCAGCGACAAGAAAAAGATATATGATTACAACTATGAGGCGACCAAACTGGCGATAAAGAGAGCGATGGCAAATGAACCCTCGATAGACGAAGTGCTGGAAAAGAAGGAAGGAGCTAAGCACCCCTTCGCTTAGTTTTTTCCTACCTTTTTGAGTTTATCTTGGAGATGGCTTTTATAATCTGCAGCGTGATCTAAGCATATGCCATATGGAATCGTCATCATCTTTCTGGACGCGGATAAGCATGTCAGCCCATTTGACATTTTGACAGCTATTGACCTATATCCCAACGCGCATATCCTGAGCTACAGCGATGTGAAGGCGGAGGACGCGAGAAAGATAGTCCAGGATGCTATATTCCCCAGAGGGCCCGAAGGGGCGAAGCACACCAAGCTCTTCATCGGCGGCTCAGACATGGAGGAGGCGCTAAAAATCTTAGAGGCGGCAAAGGGAAGCATGTTCCCTCCTTTTGAGATTTCTATAATCGTGGATCCCAAGGGGGGTTATACGACGGCCTCTGCGGCTGTCGCGAAGACCCTTGAGATCTCAGTTAAGAAAGGGCTTGGAGAACTGAGAGGCAAAACGATCACGGTGTTGGCCAGCACGGGGGCCGTTGGGCTGACGGCTACCAGGATTTTCGCACAGGAGAGGGCGAAGGTTACGATCACTTCCCGCAGTCCCGAGAGAGCTTCCTCAATAGCGGAGAGGGTAAATGAAGAGATGGGAGATGAGAGAGTTAGAGGGGTCAAGGCACACACATCCGAAGAAGTCGGAAAAGCGATAAAGGAGGCCATCATTATATTGGCAGCCGGAGCTTCTGGCGTTCAGCTTCTCACGCGCGACATTCTAGAGAACTATGGAAAAGAGTGCAGGATAGTTGCCGATGTAAATGCCGTGTTGCCATCGGGGATCGAGGGACTGGCCTCCAATGCAGATGGGGATGAGATATTTCCAAACGTTTTTGGGATAGGGGCGCTGACCATAGGGGGGTTAAAAAATCGGGTTGAAGCCGCACTCTTTAAACAAGCGATCGAATCTCCCAAAGGGGTTTTCGATTACGATAAAGCATACGGGATCGCGAAGGAGCTGGTGAATTAGATCCAGCTGCAGTGCAAAAAAAAGGAAAAGAGCTTAAATATTCCATTTGATCTATTGACATATGGATCTAACGGGGATAAGAGTTAGCATCACCCAGCGATGCAACCTGAACTGCATATATTGCCATAGGGAGGGTTGTGAGGGCGCGGGGGAGCTACCTCTCGATTATTTTTCGTCTTTGATGTCCATCTGCCCCTCTTATGGCATCAAAAAGCTCAAGATCACCGGCGGAGAGCCCTTGATGAGAGAGGATCTTGAGGAAATAGTTCGCATAGGAGCCAAATGGATGGATGAGGTCTCGATGACGACCAATGGCACCCTTCTCTCGCAAGAAAAATCTCGATCCCTCTCGAGGGCGGGTTTAAACAGGATAAACGTAAGTCTAGATTCTTTTGATGGGGATCTCTACCGCAAGATCACTAGTGGAAAAATTAGAGTAAGCAAGATAATTGAGAATCTCAAAAAAGCTTCTGAATTTTTTGACTCGATAAAGATAAACATGGTTTTATTGAAAAACGTTAACGAGTCCGAGATTCCGGACATGATCCGCTTCTCTAAAGACAACGGCTGCATCCTCCAGCTTATAGAGCTGCAGCCCCTTTACAGCTCTGAATTCGATAATCTGTTCCTGGATCTCAGCGAGATTGAAGAGATGCTGAGTTCAAAGGCCACAAGGATAAATGTAAGAAAAATGCAAAACAGAAAAAAATATTTCATAGATGGTGCGGAGGTCGAGGTCGTGAAGCCGATGCACAACTCGGAGTTCTGCCGAAACTGCAGGAGGATAAGGGTAACTTCTGACGGAAAAATAAAACCCTGCCTCATGCGCAACGACAACCTTGTCGACGGTTTGACCGCCTTTCAAATTAATGGGCTAGGGGGATTGGAAAAAGCTCTTAGGGAGGGGATAAATAGGAGAAAACCGTTCTGGTCCTCGGAATATGATAGATATATCGGACAAAAAACCCAGCTCGAGAAGAGCAAAAGCTAGGGGTAGAATAAAACTGAGGGAAGATACGCTAACCCTATTGAAGGGGGGCAAGACGAAAAAAGGAGATCCCTTCGAGACGGCAAGGATCGCCGGCACTTTAGCGGTGAAAAACTGCTGGGACATCATACCCTATTGCCACCCTATCCCTATCGAGTCGGTGGGCATCTCCTTCTCCGTTTTGGAGGATGGGGTGGAGTGCGAATGCACGGTCAAAGCGGATTACAGAACTGGGGTGGAGATGGAGGCTTTAACCGGAGTTAGCGTCGCCTTGCTGACGATCTGGGACATGGTAAAATATGCGGAAAAAGATGAGAATGGCCAATATCCTTTCACCGAGATCGATTCGATAAGTGTGGTAGAGAAGAGAAAGGTGTAAAGATGGGAGTAGAAAATCATAAAAAAGAAGCGGAGGGTCTGAAACCCCGGTGCTCCATTCTTACTGTCAGCGATTCCAGGAGCCAGAAAGAAGATCTTTCGGGAAAGTGGATCGCCCAACAACTCAAGGGTAAAGGCGACATCGTTTGCTATGCGATCGTCGAAGATGACCAAAACCAGATATTGGAATCTCTGAAGAACTTCGCCGAGCTGGAGACGGAGATCGTGCTCATAAGCGGGGGCACGGGAATGGGAAAAAAGGACGTGACGGTCGATACGCTTAAAAAAGTGATGGAGAAGGAAATCCCAGGATTTGGGGAGCTTTTCCGCCGCTTGAGTTATGATAGTATAGGAAGCAGCGCCATGATGAGCAGAGCTACTGCCGGGATCTGGGATGGGATGGTGGTGTTTTGCATGCCTGGTTCACCGGATGGGGTGAAGCTCGCTATGGAACGCCTGATCGTTCCGGAGCTTGGCCACATCGCCAGAGAGCTGAGAAAATAACGGTGACGATTATATAGTAATCTATTGATCATATAATATGCTCATACACATAAAGGGAAGCTCTAAAACGGGCAAAACAACCCTCATTGAGGAATTAATCAGGAAGCTCGATGAGAAAGGGATGAAGACGGGAGTAATAAAGCACTCCATGGCCTCCATAGATACCGAAGGAAAGGATAGCTACAGATACAAAGATGCTGGCGCCCCGTTGGTTTGCTTGATCGGAGAGGGGGAGACCGCCCTTTTCATCAGCAGCTCGATCGATCTTGCGAGGGGCACAGACCTTATCAGGGCGGTTTCCAATTCGGAGCTGGATCCTATAATAGTAGAATCTTTTTCCAGCCAGAGGATAGGAGATGTGGAACTCGATCTAGACACTTTAGAACTCAGGGTGGGAGGTGATAGCCAGGTAGTAGAAAAGGGGCAGGAGCTAAAAGCCATTATCAAAGCTTTAGAGGAACTCGGCGAGAAAGGCAAAAGAAAAAAAAAGGTGCTCCTATACGTTGACGGGAGAAAAACCCCGACCAATCCCTTTGTGACGGACGTGATATTTAACATCGTTAGAGGTGTAATCTCCCCACTACACGGTTGTGGGCACATAGGCGAGGCGGATAGGGAGGTCAGGATTAAAATAAAAGTGGACAGCTCGAAGACGAACGAAAACTATTAAATATACGTTTGACTCTGCAGCTATCATTGAATATCCAAGATGTAGAGCCAGAACCCTTGCTTACGCGCGTGGCTGAAAAGTTGAAGCCAGAGATGGACCCTCCAGAATGGGCTGGGTACGTCAAAACAGGCGTACACAAGGAAAGGCCCCCAGTGCAAGAGGATTGGTGGTGGATAAGAGGAGCTTCAGTTCTGAGGAAGATCTATCTTAAAGGCCCTCTGGGAACCGAGAGGCTGGCCTCTGAGTATGGGGGTAAAGTGGACAGGGGGAGCAAGCCATACCGGGCAGGGAAGGGAAGCCGATCGATAATAAGACATCTTCTCCAGCAACTGACCGAACTTGGCTATCTCGAAAAGAGCCGTAGGGGGAGGATTATAACGGGAAAGGGCAAAACGCTGTTGGAGGGTTGCGCCGAGGAGGTCGCTCATGGTGGAGGATGACGAGCTGGAAGAGATAAGGAGGAGAAAGTTCGCTGAACTCCAGTCTCAAGTAAGCGAGGAAGAGGGGAAGAAATATGAGACTGAGAGGGCGGGGATCCTTAGAGCATATCTCACCCCAGAGGCGAGGGAGAGGCTGGGCAATTTGAGGTTGGCGAGGCCCGAGCTCGCTAGGGCCGTGGAGGATCAGATAATAGCTCTAGCCAGTAGTGGTAGATTGGACAAGGTTATCGATGATGAGACTCTCAAGAGACTGCTGAAGATGGCCATCCCAAAGAGGAGAGAGCCAAAGATAAGGTTTAAACACAAGTAGGTGGAGCGATGTCGAGAAACAAGGCGTTGAGCAAGAAAGTTAAGCTCTGCAAGGCTTATAAGTCGAATAGAAGGGTACCAGGATGGGTTATGCTGAGGACGAACAGGAACTTCCTGAGGCATCCTAGGCGAAGGCATTGGAGAAGGGGTTCGCTCAAGATCTAAAGAGGTGGCAATGGCAGCTGAGGTTGAAGGAGAGAGGATATACACGATACCACTGAGGATCAAATGCCCCAGATGGAAGAGGGCCCCTAGAGCTATCAAAGAGGTAAGATCTTTCGTGGCGAAAAACATGGGAGTCGGGGAGGAAACGGTGTGGATAGATTCCTCGGTCAACGAGTTGATCTGGAGGAGGGGCATCGAGAAGCCGCCATCGAGGGTAAGGGTAAAGGTCAGCAAGTTCAGCGAGGATCTTGTAGAGGTAAAACTCATCTCAGAGATCGTGGAGGAGAAGGCAGAATTAGAAGAAGAGGAAAAGATGGAAAAAGAGGGAGAGAAAGAGAAAGAAGAGGGAGGGGAGGAGAGCTCGAACATCGAACATGCCTCAGAAGATAGAGAGGCTTGAGATAGAGCGCAGCCCATGGATGGGAGTCTTCTCGAGCGTTAACGATAGAATAGCTCTTTTGTCTAAAAGCGCTTCAAACCACGTCTGCAGGGTTTATGAAGACGTTCTGGATGTAGAAGTTAAAAAGATCTCCGTCTGCTCCACCTCAATCGTGGGTAGCCTCACGGCGATGAACTCAAAGGGAATCATAGTTCCTGATCTCGCCTCTAGCGAAGAGAAAAAAGTTCTCGAATCACTCGGGTTAAACGTTGGTTATATCACGACCGGACCAAACGCGGCCGGGAACATACTTCTTGTCGGCGAGAAGAAGGGGCTCGTCGGTCCGAACATAGCTGAAGAGACCAAAGATATGATCCAGAATGTAATGGGGGTAGAACTCATCGAGACATCGATAGCGAACATGGAGATTTTAGGCTCCGTCAGTACGATGTCCGATAACGGATTGATCACATCGCCGAAGATAATGGGCTATGAGCTGGATACCATAACAGATTTCTTATCGATGAGGGTTGAGCTTGGAACGGTGAACGGGGGATCGGAGTACGTGGGGGCCGGTATAGTGTCCAACTCAAAAGGTGCAATCGCTGGCAAATCTACGACTGGAATGGAACTGGGAAGGATAGAGGAAGTTTTATTTAGTCGTGGCGACTAGAGTAGGAAAATGGAAGGTGAAAGAACGATGGTAGAGCAAAGATCTGAGGCGCTACAGCTCCTCAGGGTCTACCAGTCTCAGATGGAGGCTATGGCCAATCAGTCGGCACTGATATCCCTGTCCATCAACGATGCGAAACAGGCTATCGAGACGGTATCTTCCTACAAAGGCATTAAGGAGTCGGAGGAGATATTGATACCAGTTGGAACCGAGATATTCATAAGGGGCTACGCCAAGAGCGACGACAGGGCGCTGTTGCGCGTAGGTGGAGATGTATATATATACAAGGGCTTCGATGATGTTCTAAAAGGGCTGGAAGAGAAAAGGAGTAAGCTCGAAGAGCTCAAGAAGAAGGTGGATTCAGATTTGTGCGCTATAGAGGACGAAGCCGCAAAGTTGGTGGGCCTGATCCAGGGTCAGCAGTTTTAGAGTCGGCAGATGTTTCAGAGACTAAAAGAGAAAATCAAATCTTTTCAGCAAAGGGCTGACGAGGAGGTTGCGGAAGAGGGTGGTAGAGGATTAAAGCGCCTTACCATCCTGAAGCTTGAAAGTCTCTGGAGCGACTTCGAAATGGGCCTGCTCGAGTCCGACGTAGCTCTACCGGTGGTTGAGGAGCTCAGGGATGGCGTGATAGACGATCTTCTCGACAAGAGGGTGGGATTGGGAATGCATGTCTCCCACCTCGTGGATAAAAGTCTAAAAAAAGCCATAGATTCAATCTTAATAGAGCCAGATATAGATCTAGGGAAAATGATCGTGAAGGGAAAGCCCCTGATCATAATGTTCGTCGGGGTTAATGGGAGCGGTAAAACTACGACCATAGCCAAGCTCGCTTGGGCGTTAAAGAAAGAGGGCCATACCTCTATGGTCGCGGCAAGCGACACTTTCAGAGCGGGCGCAATAGAGCAGTTGGAGAAACACTGCGAGAACTTGGGCCTGAAGCTCGTCAAACACAAACCCGGGGGGGATCCAGCCGCTGTAGCATATGATGCGATAGAGTATGCCAGGGCACATAGAAAGGATGTCGTGCTTATCGATACCGCTGGTAGAATGCAGACCAATGTAAATCTGATGGCCGAAATGGAGAAGATAAAGAGAGTGGCCAAACCAGACCTCATAATTTTCGTCGGAGACGCCCTCACTGGAAACGATGCCATAGATCAGGCCGAGAAGTTCAACGCGTCGGTCGGCATCGATGGCATAATCCTCACGAAGATCGACAGTGACGCTAAGGGAGGAGCGGCGCTTTCCATAGGCAGTACCATAAAGAAGCCCATCTTATTTTTGGCCACTGGGCAGGATTATGAGGATCTAGTGCCCTTTGATAAGGGCTGGTTTATGGAGAGGTTGTTCGCCAGTTAACTTAGGACCTTCACGAAGTAAACCTT
>Ga0209633_10001738_pt1 | contig 21929 bp, 19 predicted proteins | sample Cruoilmetagenom1_FD_187290 | JGI IMG/M metagenome (GOLD analysis project Ga0209633, IMG submission 187290) | Oil polluted marine microbial communities from Coal Oil Point, Santa Barbara, California, USA - Sample 1 (SPAdes) (version 2) | ecosystem: Environmental > Aquatic > Marine > Oil seeps ... | reverse complement strand
CCGACTAAAAGAACCAAACGAAGTAAAACTCTTTATAGGTCTCATTTATCAACCCGATTCTGCTATAAAAGAGTTGACTGTAAAGCTAGAAGAAAAATTAAGCGGGATTGATTTTACAAGCAAAGAGATTCCTTTTAACCATAGTAAATATTATGAGAAAGAAATGGGAGAAGGACTTCTTAGAAAACTAATAACATTTGAAAAACTAATAAGAAGAACCGATATTGTTGAAATCAAAGCATTTACAAATAAATTGGAAGAGGTATTTTCATATGAAGAGAATAGGACCATTAACATAGACCCTGGATACATAGCTCAAGAACATTTGATTCTAGCTACAGGTAAAGGCTACTCTCACAGACCGTATCTAGGAAGTGGAGTATATGCGGACCTAACTCTGATATATATGAAGGATGAATACCGAACCCTTGACTGGACATACCCTGACTATGGAAGCAAAGAAGCGAGGAATCTATTTAAGAGATTGAGAAGCCAATATGCAAAACAGTTAGAAAAGGACTCAGACATATGAAAAGTATGACGGGATATGGGAAAAGCGAGGTAGAAACTAAGTACGGAAAACTAGTAGTTGAGACCAGATCAGAGAATCACAGATTTCTTGATATCAAATTTCAACTCCCGGACTCAACGCTTTCTATCGAGAATCAACTCTCAGAAGCAGTCAAAAATTTAATATTACGAGGCAAAATAAGAGTAACAGTGACTCTGGAGGCATCAAGGAATAATTCCTTTTCACTAAATCTGGACCTTGCCAAGAAAACAAAAATTAATATAGATAAATTAAAGAAAGAACTAGGTATTAAGGAAGAGACTCGGCTTGAGCATTTTCTAATGATTAGAGAAATCTTTGCAGGAGAAACAAAACAAACTCTTAGTAGAAATGAAACTGCAGAAATTATTAAAACAGTGCTTGAAGCCATTAAAAAGCTAGACCAAGCCAGGGCCTCTGAAGGGAAGAAGCTTGAAAGGGATATCAAGCAAAGACTAAAAATGATTGACAAACTTACTGTGACAATCAAATCCAAGAGAAAAGATTTTATTAAGAATACATCTATAAAACTAAAGGAAAGAATAGAGAAGTTACTTGAGGATACAAAAATTGATGAGGAAAGACTTTATCAGGAAACAGCTTATCTGGCTGAACGAAGTGACATCACAGAGGAGCTTGTAAGACTTAAAGCGCATATTAGCAAATTCAGAGAAACAAGTAATAAAAAAGGATCAATAGGTAAAGAACTTGACTTTTTACTGCAGGAAATGAACAGGGAAGCAGGAACCATATCTGCAAAGTCTAAGGATGCCGAAATATCACATTGCATAATAGACTTAAGATCTGAGATGGAAAAGATTAGGGAGCAAGTACAAAATATTGAGTAAAGATGATTGGTTGAAACCAGCAAAACGCTGTGTTATGATTCCACAGCTTTTTTGAACTATTAAATATTACAGATTACACAAAGGAGTCTTATATAATGAGCATCTTGGTAAACAAAGATAGCAAAGTCATAGTTCAGGGAATTACCGGAAGCGCCGGATTATTTCATGCTACCCAATGTCGTGAGTACGGCACACAGGTAGTTGGGGGAGTAACACCGGGAAAGGGAGGTACAGAGGTAGATGGGTTTCCTGTTTTTGATACTGTAGAAGATGCTCGTAGAATAACTGATGCTAATACATCTCTTATATTTGTGCCGGCTGCATTCGCAATGGACTCCATGATTGAAGCGATAGACGCAAGTGTGGAATTAGTAATTTGTATAACTGAAGGAGTTCCAACGCTTGACATGGTTAAAGTAAAAAAATACATGGAAGGCAAAAATGTAAGACTGATTGGACCAAACTGCCCTGGGGTAATGACACCGGGAGAGGCCAAAGTAGGAATTATGCCAGGATATATCCACACACCGGGAAGAGTTGGAATCATTTCAAGAAGCGGGACATTAACTTATGAAGCTGTTTGGCAGTTATCTGAGCTTGGTATTGGACAATCAACTTCCGTAGGTATTGGCGGAGACCCTATTATCGGCTCCACATTCATAGACATTTTAGAACTTTTTAACCAAGATGATGACACAGACGCTATAATCCTCATTGGCGAAATTGGCGGAAGCGCTGAGGAAGAAGCTGCTGAGTACATCAAACAAAATATAGATAAACCAGTTGTTGCATTCATCGCTGGGTCTACAGCGCCAAAAGGGAAAAGAATGGGTCACGCAGGAGCTATTATCTCTGGAAGTTCCGGTAGCGCTAAAGATAAAGTTGCTGCACTTGAGAACGCAGGGGTTAAAGTTTGCCCAAGCCCGGCTGAAATGGGTGAGACACTCCAAGAAGCTATCTCATAAACTAGTTGTAAATCTCGATATCCTTTTTTAACCACTCGTAGTGTTTTTCGAGTCCGGATTTAACATCGGTCATAGGAGAGTACTCGAAGTCCGTCTCTGCTTTTGATACATCTGAGAAAGTATGCCTGGCGTCCCCTCTTTGTGGTTCTGTATAAACTAAGTTTGCCTTTTCCCCCACTATCTTTTCAATAATCCTGATCGTATCTATAAGTTTTATTCTACTTCCGCCGCCAATATTATAAACTTCTCCCGCTTTCCCGTCTTTAAATGCCTGAATATTCGCCTGTACCGCGTCATCAATATAGGTAAAATCCCTGGTCTGCTCGCCGTTACCGTAAATTTCTATTTGATCTCCATTCATAATAGCAGTGATGAATTTGTGAAAAGCCATATCGGGGCGCTGTCTTGGACCATATACAGTAAAGTATCTAAGTGAAACTGTAGGAACTCCATATCCTTTATAATAAAGTGAGGCTAAATGCTCAGCTGAAAGTTTAGTAACTCCATATGGGGAAACCGGATTGGTTTGAGATGTCTCCTTAATTGGCAGCTCATCGGTATCTCCGTATACTGATGAAGAGGAGGCATAGACTATCTTTTTAAGACTCTTATCTTTACACGCTTCTAAGAGTCTTTGGGTTCCTAATATGTTATTTTGGACATATTGATCAAACTTCTGCCCCCAGCTTGCTCTTACTCCGGCTAAAGCAGCTTGATGAAAAACTCCCTCTACATTGCTTAGGATATTATTCCAGTCAATTTCTAAAATATCCGCTTCGACAAATTCAAAATCAGAATGGTTCAATGAATTAAAGAGGTTTTTCTCTTTTATCTTTCTAGGGTAATAATCAAAAAACGAGTCCACGCCTATTACTTGAAAACCCTCATCTAAAAGCTTCTCAGAAAGACTTGAGCCAATAAACCCTGAAACTCCTGTAACTAATACTCTCATATATCTTTTTTCTCCATTTTGGCTATCACTATACCCAATCTTAATTAGAATTTGACAATGATCAAAATAACATTAGTATGAAAATATGAACAATACACTAATAATATCACTATTTTTGGCTGTTGCCTTTATAATACCGAATTTGTGCCATGCTCTTCCCGCACCATGCACTCAAGCAGAACTTCTAGAAAGCTCAAACTTTGCTATTCAGGGAACTGTAACAAAAGTTGAATGTGAGGAGCCTTACGACTCAAAAGAATGTACTCCCGATGCTGAGAAAAAGGGTGCTTTTGTTCCCGAACTTCAGGCTAAATGCATTGCAACTGTGAAAGTTACAGAGAATATAAAAGGTAAATATAATAAAGGGGATGATGCTGTGATTCCGTATTTACAACTTGTCCAAACATGTGAGAATGGAACGCATATTATACCGGGCAGCCCTGTAAAGACTTTCGTTCCTAACTCTGTGATTAAATATTACGATTCCGGACAGTGTAAGTACTGGAACTATCTACAAATCTCAGTTCCACCTTCAAATAATTAAGACTAGTGAACCAACAGAAAATATAATCAAAGTTAAATCTTGAATACAGGCTCATCTAAAATACTACAATGACCTTTAGCCCGTTTGAACTCGAAATTTATCAGAACATACTAAGCTCAATCGCAGAAGAAATGGGTGTGGTGTTAATTAGAGCAGGGTTTTCTCCTAACATCAAAGAGAGGAGAGACCTTTCGTGCGCTGTATTTCAATCAAACGGAGATATGATCGCTCAAGCGGCCCATATCCCCATACACCTAGCGTCTATGAGCTTTGCGGTTCGGGCTGTCTTGGATATGCCTGAGATAAATGAGGGGGATGTTTTAATTCTAAATGATCCTTTTAGAGGCGGAACTCATCTACCAGACATTACCTGCATTATGCCAGTCTTTTATAATAGCAAATTGGAATTCTTTGTCGCTTCCAGAGCCCATCATGCAGACATCGGCGGGCTTACTCCCGGCTCAATGCCACTTTCTACTTCCATTGATCAAGAGGGAATACTCATTTCCCCATCTAAGCTCTATAAAAAGAAAAAACTTAACAAAAAACTCTTCAATGAAATCCTGGCTTCTACCAGAGATCCCGAAGAACGAGAGGGAGACTTCAACGCTCAAGTCGGCGCCCTTGAACTAGGGGAAAAAAGACTAAAAGAGACCATAAAAAAATATTCGCTTAAAAAGATTAAGCAGGCAGGCAACGAACTCTTAAACTATAGCGAAAAAATGATGAACGAAGTCATAAAACAGATACCTAACGGAGTTTATGAATTTGAGGATTATATGGACGACGACGGAGTAGGCACCAGGGATATTCCAATAAAAGCTAAAGTCACGATCAAGAAACAAAGAGCAAGAGTTGATCTAAGAGGAAGCTCAGGTCAGGTAAAAGGCAATCTCAATGCCCCATATAGCGTCACCACGGCTGCAGTGATTTATGTGTTTCAGTGCCTAGCGCCCACATCTATGCCTCTTAATTCAGGTCCTCTTAGAGTAGTAGAAATAATTGTAGATGAAGACTCTATACTTAACGCAAAATATCCGGCTGCCGTTGTTGGAGGAAATGTCGAAACCTCTCAACGAGTTGTAGACGTGGTATTTGGGGCATTATCAAAAGCAGTGCCGGAGAAAGTACCCGCTGCAAGCGCAGGTTCTATGAGTAATTTCACGTTTGGCGGCATAAATCTAAAAACCGGGAAGAATTATGCTTATTATGAAACAATTGCCGGTGGAATGGGGGGCCGATTAGGACTTAACGGCGTAAGTGCGGTCCAAACACATATGACAAACACTCTAAACACCCCTATAGAATCGCTCGAACGAGAACTTCCGGTTATGTTAAATTCTTATTCAATTAGAAATAATAGCGGGGGGAAGGGAAAGTATCGAGGTGGAGATTCCGTAGTGAGAGAGTATAAATTTCTCTCAGAAGCCACTGTTTCTATGATTACCGAAAGAAGAAAGTTTGCTCCCTATGGTATAAAGGGCGGTGAACCGGGGGCGAGAGGCAAAAACACTCTGATAAGAAAAGGCAATGCATCAAAAATTGCTCCTAAGGCAAGTTTTGAAGTAAAAAAAGGTGATAGTATAAGAATTGAAACTCCTGGAGGAGGGGGATGGGGCAAACCTGAATAAATTTTCAAACTATGAAACATCCTAAACTAAATCCGATAGAGGCATTTCCAGTTGAGCACGAAGGGCAGAGGGTTATCTGCTTAAGAGACCCAAATCATGTGAGCGATAAAGTTATGTTAATATCGCCGGAAACTGTTTTTATTATAAGCTTATTTGATGGCATTAACTCAGTAGAAGTCATACAAGCCAAATGTGAAGAGAGGTTTGGTGAAAGAGTTCCATCCGAGGAAATGGAGTGGTTAATTAATCAGTTAGATGATGCGCTTTTTTTAGATAGCGAGAAGTTCAAAGAACATAATAAGAAAATATTAGAAGATTTCAATTCTTCTAATATAAGACCATCAAGCCAAGCCGGGCTTTCATATCCCGAGGATATTGATGAATTAAATAGTTGGTTTGAGAGATTCTTCAAAGAAGCCCAGGACAGTGACGCATATGTAAAGCCTGCTGGTACACTTAGAGGCTTGATTTCTCCACATATTGACTTCACAAGGGGTGGCCATCTTTATGCCAAAGCTTATAGAGAACTCGATGAGACTTGTGAAGCCGACATATATATCATTTTTGGCACTTCACATTATGCAGAAGTAGACAACCCTTTTATATTAACAAAGAAGAGTTTCGAAACTCCGATCGGGATATCTGAAACGGACAATGAGATTATAGATAGAATGGTGAAAGAATGTAGTTGGGATCTATTTGACGGAGAGATCGCCCATAGGACAGAGCACTCAATTGAATTTCAAGTCGCTTTTCTCCAATATGTGCTGAGAAAGAAATCAGAATATAAGATTGTCCCTATTCTTTGTAATTCGTTCTTTAGTCTGGTACGGGAAGGGAAATCCCCTGTAGAAGATAAACGGGTATCAGTGTTTCTAGACTCATTTTCAAAGATAGTAGGTGAATTAGGCAATAGAGTCTTCATTGTTGCAGGGGTGGATATGGCTCATGTTGGGCCTAAATTTGGTGACAAAGATAAAGTAAATGATATGATTCTTGGCAGAATAAAGGAAAGAGATATTAAGAGTTTGGAATATACTGAAAAATTGGATGCAGAGGGTTTTTACAGATCTGTTGAAGAAGAAAAGGACTGGAGAAAAATTTGCGGTCTTTCATCCATATACGCTACACTGAGCACCATTCAAGCAGAAAGAGGAGTTCTTCTGGACTATGATCAGGCACTTGAACCTGACACAGGCTCTGTAGTGAGTTTTGCAAGCCTTGGTTTTTATTCTTAATGATATGTCAAAAAAATTCTTAATTATAGACGCGCACGAAGATATAGCATTTCACCTAAACTATTTCAAAAGGGATTTTGTAAATCCCAGCATGCCGTGCATGATTACACTTCCCTGGCTTAAGGAAGGCAATGTTAGGATGGTATTTAATACAGTATTCATTCATCCGAAACACAAACCTGAGAAGACAGTGCAATCCGGATTGGAGCAGCTTTCTAAGTACGAAGAAATATACAGAACATTTCCAAATGACGTATATCAAATTACAAAAGCTCAAGATCTAAAAAAATTTGGACAAGACTCTAAGATAGGCTTTTTAACTCTGATAGAAGGCGCTGATCCAATTGAAAGAGTAGCTAACTTAGATGAGTTTTATGAGAGAGGGGTCCGGATCATAGGACCTGCATGGAATAACAAGAACCAATACGCCTCGGGCAACGATTTTGAAGATGGTTTGTCAGAAGAGGGAATCCAATTAATCAAAAGAATGAATGAACTTAGAATTACTTTAGATTTATCACACCTAAATGAGAAGTGTTTCTGGGAGTCGGTAGAGCTTACTAATCTTATACCTATAGCAACCCATTCAAATGCAAGGACTTTAACTGACCATCCTAGAAACTTGAGAGATGAGCAGCTAAAAGCAATCTCTGATAGGGATGGTGTTATAGGCATAGTTCTATACAATCATTTTCTAAAGATTGGTGATAGAAAGCCTACACTTGAAGAAGTTTTTGCTCATGCGGATCATATGATCAATCTCTGCGGTGAAGACCATGTGGGAATAGGGAGCGATATGGACGGGGCGAGGATTGAGGACTTTCCCGAAGGGCTTAAGAATATAGCTGATCTTCCAAAGATAGCTCAATTTTTCCTGGATAAAGGTTATTCGGAAAACCGGGTCGCGAAAATAATGAGCGGGAACTTTCTAAGAGTATTACAAAATAATCTGAGCCCTAACAAATAAACAATAATGTTAATCAACTAGAATCTTTCGATAACGGCATCGGCAAATTCCTGAGTACCCAGATTACCGCCAAGATCTCGAGTAGTAGCGCCCTCTTCTAATGCCTTATTGTAAGCCTCTTTTATCTTATCTGCACATTCTCTAAAATCATCCAGGCCTTCGTTATCCGCTAAGTAATTCAACATCATCACACAAGACATTAAAAGGGCTAGAGGATTTGCAATATTTTTACCTGCAATATCCGGGGCTGAGCCATGAACTGCTTCAAATACTGCCTCGTTATCTCCTATATTGGACCCCGGAACTACTCCTAACCCACCAACTAAACCGGCGCAAAGATCACTCAATAAATCACCGTATAAATTTTCAAGCAGAAGAATATCAAACTGGGTGGGGTCTTGAACCAATTTCATGCAACCTGCATCAATAATAACTTCCTCGTATTCAATATCCCTATATCTCTCACTCACTTCTTTGGATTTTCTAATAAAAAGACCGTCTGTCATTTTCATGATGTTTGCCTTGTGAAAAACAGTGACCCTTTTCCGGCCTCTACTTCTTGCGTATTCAAAAGCCCTCTCAGCTATACGTAAGCAGGCTTTCTCTGTAGCCACCTTCATGGTCATAACTACCCCGGGTGTAACCTGGTTTTCTACACCACTATATAAACCCTCAGTATTTTCTCTGATTATTACAATATCGACACCGGAGAAACGAGTCTTTATACCTTTAAGATTTCTAATAGGTCTCACTGCCGAATAGAGATCCAAAGTCTTCCTTAGCTGAACGTTTACCGAAGTAAAGCCCTCTCCAATGGGAGTAGTGCAGGGGCCTTTTAAAGCAACCTTATGTTCCTTGATTGCTTCTATAGTGCTATCAGGGAGGACATCAGAACCTTCTTCAAGAGCAGCAAGCCCTGCTCTACGCTCTATCCACTCTATTTCTGCGCCCGAAGCCTTTACTATTTTTTTTACCGCGTTTGATATATTAGGACCAATACCATCGCCAGGAATAAGTACAACTTTACGTTTGCTCATATGGGATATTCAACCAGAACAAAATTTTTAATCAAGTTTGAAAGTTATATATTTTAATAAAATTGGAGGTGTTAGGTCAAAGTGGAGTCAAAACTAATAAAATTATACAAATAAAATTCTGAGATTATTGATTATTTTGATCTTCATCCTTTAGATCGTTATTTTCCGAATCCCCATCTTTAAAAACATCAAAGGCCCTTTTATTAACCTCTTTTACAGCTTTCCCTTTATCCTGTTTTTCATTAACTTGTTCTACTTTGATTGAAACTTGCTGATGTACTTCCCAGCCAAGATTCGTAAATTCGAGAGTTGCCCTTTCTGATATATCCCCGACTATCCATAGTTCTCTACTATCAGAATCTATATCTTCAAATACCTGTTCATGGAATCTTGCTGCATCAGCCATTTTCTCTGACCAGCATAAATAGTCCACGGGAATAATAGTAATTATTTTGTTATCTACCGTTAGACCAGAAGTTATATCTCCATGGTTTATTATTTCTTTTAAAGGTGTTTGAGTGTTATTAAACCACACAAGAAGTAAGACTATATTTGTAAAAAATCTCGATTCTGAAATAGATGAAGCCACTACAGCATCTTCTATAACTTCCTCTCGATTAGCTACAGCGGGAATCTCTAATAATGAAAAAACAATTGCCGTTTGAAAAGTCGGGCTGTAATAAGGCGAATCTAGGAATTCTTCTACAAGTTCCTCCCCAATACCCATCTCTAATAAATTCTTCCTGTTAAAATCTCTTAGCTCTTTAGGATCTTTATCCCAGACGTAATGATTCACATCTTTCACATAACCCATACCTGGAACTGAAGGTATATTGGCAAACCCAAGACCAAGTCGCCCTATCCTGTCATATTTCGCAACTCTGTTTAGCTCTGCTGCAAGCTCCGGATTAGAGGTGTAAGGATCAACACCTAGCTTCTTGGCCAACCTTCTCTCCCCTCCGCTAATACCTAAATACCAATCTGTAAGATAGGCGACATTCCCAGTCAAATCTGAAAAGGTTTCTCCTCCCTCACCGTTTTCATCGCCTGACCCCACAACCGCGCTGCCTACATTTTGCGCGGTTTGTCCGGTCACAATCACTACTTTTTCGCCAGAATAATATATTTTCTTGAAGAATGTAACTATCCCGCCCGGAACCCCTTTTGCAGTGTCCACAGGATGTGCAGCTATATTGATCGCAGATTTGAAGGGATTAATGACACTCTCGGCAGCTCCCACAGCCAGCGCCTGTCCGCCTGATGTTTCTTGGAGTTTGGCTGTAGCGTTAATTTCAATAACGCGAGTTTTCAACATACTGGTATTTCGTGCATCGTACTCACCAAAATCAGATTTTATAATATAGGAATTCCAAATGCAGTCATTTGCGACTTCCTCAACAACTTCATGATGCTCGCCTTTGAGAAGTTCAGGTTCTAGTAATTCACTAGCTTTAAAAACGGGATAGGGTTCATAATCTCCTGAAACTTGTGAATTATGTTCTGTGCTAATATTGGAAACATTTTCTTGCTCAGAAGTCTCACTTTTACTATTATCTTGGGAGCTTTGTTTTGGAGCGCAGGAAATTAGTATAGATATAATGATAATTAGAATTGCTGGAGAGACTATCCGAAATTTTGGATTGAACAATTTCATACATGTACCCCATCTGGTATTTGAAATGCCTATTATCAGAGTAGTATAAAATCTATGGAATAGTCAAGTCCGGTGAAAGTTGGAATGTTGAAAAGCAAATGGATTCCCGATAAGAACATTCGGGAATGACAATCACCCTCACCTTAATCCTACCTCCTCTAGGGGGGAGGAGATAAAGAGGAAAAGCAAAAGATTAGATACTGAATAGATCCCGGATCGTAGTCTGGGACATGGTTCAGAATGACAACAGATAAATCCCCCTTTGATTTGATCTTAGTATACTCTAGTCCAAGGCTAACAGACATTGAGGTTTAAAAGGGCAACAACCGATTGCTCACTTGATCGCAATCGCTCCCTTTTTGAAACCGAAAATCTCCTTAATATTTGAAAAGTTTTAGTTTTATTACACTTTATGCAGTTATTATTACTATAATAGCAAAAACCTTAACTATTCCCTTACGATTGGTTAATTTTATTCTAATAAATATAGTGTTTTCTATTTGCAAAAAATGGTTACACAAAGACTAAGCTCTATCTACAGCGCTATTAATCTGACCTTCGCATTTACAGTGTTTATGATAATTACAAGCATTGTGCTTCCGCTCATGTTTCGGGAACAAATAGTTGCCGTGGGTCATTCTCTATTACTTACCTACGGACAGGACAGAATAGAGATTGTTCTCTACTTAATAACTACTATTAGCAGTACACCCCTTGCGCTGCCGGTATGGATCTACGCTATTTTGGGATCAATGTTGGGATATGAACCGATAAGACTAATAATTGTGATGGGATTGGGTTCTATGTCTGGTTCTATAATTACATTCTTTATTGCAAGATATTTTGGGAAATCCAAATTTATTACAAGAAACTTTCCAAATATACAAAATCACCGATGGACTGAGGGTCGATCAAGATGGTTAATTGGCTTGATCTTATTTGTAGGAGCAGCTTCACCAATACCATTTGATATAATGTATGTTGCCTGCGGTATGAAACGATATCCTATACTTTTATTTGCGCCTATTGTCTTAATCTCTTTTACTATTAAGTTTACATATTTGTTTTATGGATACGAATTGGTCCAATCCTTTACATTAACAAATCTAAATCTATGAATCAGACTTCCTTCTTAAAGCATTTGCTGTATATATAGCGACCAAACGCGCTACCAAGAACGCAATGAACAGCTGGCCTATAATTGCTTCAAGTACAGATACAATCCTCCCCGCTGGTGTGAGCGATGTTATATCTCCATAGCCTAAAGTAGTTAGCGTCGTATAACTGTAATATATTATTTCGTTCGAAGTGAGAGAATTAATAACTTCAGCATTGTTGTTAACAAAGATAATTCCTGGTGAGACATATTCAAGGAACCCGTAGATTGAAGTCCATAGAAGACCCAATAGTAAGAAAACACAAACTGCTCCGTATAAAGTGTCGGTAGATACTTCTTCAGAATGTAGAATATGGTCTGTGATTGTTCCAGTAATAAAGAGAAAGAATAATACGCTTGTGAAAATAGTTTCAGGTGATTTAGTAAAAATCCATTCAGACAGAAACCAGGGCAGTCCAAACAAAATTAATATAACTACATTTCTTTTATTCCTACCAGCAGCATATATTCCTAAAACAAAAACTACGGTGCTGGCAGTATTGAGTACAAGATATCCATATTTGATTCCTTCCAAAACTGCAGAGAGTATCAACAAAATGATAATTGATACCATAAAGTTGAACATTTTATATTGCGTTGAACCTAAGATTAGTCTCAAGAAACCGGGATTCTCTGTCTTTAACATAGTTCAGTCCTCCATACTAATATGAACCATTTTGATGAAACATAAAGCTCACTGCCATCTTGTTATCAGATTAAACAAAGAAACTGTATTGTGATAATTAATTCTGAACCCAAAATCTCTTGGTCCAGGGATATTATAAATACTCCGGAATATTGCTACTAGTGTTGGACAACAAACCACTGATAATGCTATCCGTCGGAAAGAGTGCAGCTTGAAGTACGTACCCATGCGTTTCCGTTGACATTAAGAGCGTTCCTGCCGCCGCTTATCGAACACTGATTTTGCGGCTTTATATCCACAACAGAATTTCCAGCTGCATTGATGCCAAACTGGTTAGCAGACTGAATAACGATTGTGTTGTTTGTGGGATTGGAGCTTTGACCTACTTCAATATGGGCATCATCAAGCGCTAAAATTGCGTCTCTATTACTGGATATCTGTATGCTTTCATCCGCTCGGAGAACTATAGAGGCTGAAGACTGTGCTCTCACACCTTCCCTACAGTCAGTTATGCTGATGCTCTTTACCCTATATGTGATAAGACTAGTGCCGCTTGCAAATATACAGTTTCCCCCATTTCCATCAACATTAAATTCAGCTAGGCTCTCATTGTAATCTATCGCTTGTGTGCCCGAGATGGATAATGGATCTTGAAAGACTTGCCAACGGTCTATTATTATTAGTGTCGGGTTGAGCTGAAGAGTAATATTCAAGTTTGTAACGCTTTGATCAACCACTTGAATGTTAGGCCTTTCAGCGTTGAAGGTATTTGATTCAAATCTTAAAGTAACTACTCCAGTCGATGAGCGAAACCTTATTCCAAAGTTGCCCTCAGAATTTGCTGTAGTTCTGCCTAGTCTGGTGTTGCCTTGTAAGACAATCACCGTAATTTCACCGAACTGTGAAGGGTTTGAAATAATTCCTTCTAATATTATGTCCCCGCTATTACCCCCGCCATCACAGCCTGAGAAGATCAATAACAATGTAAATAGAAATAATCCAAAAAATTTATTCTTACTTATGATTTCACCCTTCTTGCCTATATGTTTTTTTATATACAAATCCTACATATAAAACTATAACCACAACGTAAATACAATTATACAACCAAAAACGACTAAATATATCACTCTCATATATTTCTCAATCTTCTTAGCCAAAGAGTTTTCTCCATCAGAAGAGATTTTGCTTGTTGCAATGGCTGTTCCTAATGCGATAAACACTAATATCGTTGAGTATAATACAAATTCATCCATTCGGGTGAAGTAAGAAACTTTAGGAAGACTAAAGCCGATCGAGAACCTATAGGCAATCAAAGTAAAAACAGTGGCTGTAGAAAGACCAACCTGCGGACCAAGATGTTTTGGATCAATCCAGAATACTGCCCAGGCCATAAGTACAATAAGGCACAAAGGAGCTATGACTTTCCATATATAATAACCTCTGTCTCTATCTGCCTTTAATATGAAATCCATGCGATGAAGGTTTTGTATCGGCGCATTACCCCATGTTTTTATTATCTCGTCATTGCTTTTGCCATCTATAAGATTTATAGACCAGCCCTCTGCTGAGAAAACGTCTCTTTGCCCGGTTGTATCATTATCTAATTCAAATGTTATATCTTCAGCATCAGGGCCAACCGTTGCCATAATAAAATGCAGCTCCTGGGTATCAAAGGGGAAATCTGCGAAATCTAAGTCTGATGTTAATTCTCCAACATAGCGTTGTTTGATGTTTACATAACCTTCCGTATCAACTCTTGCAATCCTATCGAGCAATTCTTCGCCGCCATTTCTATTTATAACAACTATCTGCGGTGTCCAAATTTCATTTTCCTTATAAATGCATTTCTCTAATGATTTTCCAAGCGCTTTTTCTGCCAAACGTGGATCATTCCAGGTTGTATTAAACCAGACATCGGCGGTGTATGTTTGCTCTAAATCATCTATTTCTTTAACATCAATTACAAAGAACCCGATTTTCACAGGTATTTCTGAACCTTTGGTCCCAGGCTTTACCTGCTGAGCTTCAAGTGGAATGGAACAATCTAAATCATGATCAACTATTCCTTGATTTTGGGCAAATGAGTTGATGGGGAAAAGCAGATACAAAGATATTAAAGTTAAACCGATTAGAAAGGACAATAATATACTGGTTAGATTAATTTCTCATCTCTCCATGAAAAGATATAGCAAGGCTTAGTATCTATAATAAATCTGAATAGTAATAATATATAATCTATATACCGACAACAAATTTTGCAACCCAAACGAAAAAACCGGAACGCCTAATTAATCTTGCATAGACGCTCCGGCATTTAGTTGTTAAGTTTTCAGTAAAGAAACCTGTTATTACCTCTCGCTTCTCCTAACACTTGCAAACTGGCGCGCTGCTTCGGGAAGCACTTTATTTATATTCTCAGTTGTTGGGTCCAAGTTGTTAATCTCAACTATTGCCCTTGCCATACCCTGTATAATTGTTTTTCTATCAGCATTCTCTGCATTAAATGCCTGTGTCTCTGAAGGTGTGAGACTTCCTTTTTTAACAAGCAGACCTTGGCTTCCTTCTGCAACTTTCCTCTGAGACAGCATTTGATTTATTACATTTTGACGCTTCGCTCTGCTTTTATAAGCGTCTATAACTTGAGGCATCGCCCTAATTTTCTCAGATATTTGCTGAGAGATATTTCCCTGAGCCCAGGCATAGTTGCTAAAATCAAGGGATATCTCTCTCTTAATTACAACCACCTTAGTCTCAGACAAAGTAGGTTCGTCAGGATATACATTTTTACTTTGAGGCTTTGGAGTAGGACTCACTGTTTGGGTCTCGGGGGCCTGATCCGTACTAGAATCATCTTCTGCATTCTGCTCTAAAAATTCTTCTTCCAGGTTGGAGTATGCATCTCTGACCTCTTCAGCAGGGAAATACACATTAACAGTTATAGTTGCACAAGAAACAACAAGGAAACACATAAATAGCACTAATGGTTTTATAATATTAATTGCTAATCTCTCCATAATTTCACCTCTTTTAGTTTGTTTCAATCGTAGGCCCCCCGGTCTCTGATCTCCTTGCGATTTCTCTAACTACTGAAATCAGATGCTCTATAGTAATAGAATTTTTTGTAGGGTCAGCCTTAATCGACAAGTTCTTTATTCCTAATATGCTATTTGAAACATCAAACTCTTTAAAGGTAATCAATCCATCATTAATATAACCTGAAATATTGCCGTTATCATATGAACGATTTGATCCGAGAATTAATCTTTCCTTAGCTCCTAGTTTATCTAATAGAGCTTTTCCAATCTTCCGTTGTTCCTTGCTCGATTTCTTAGACCAAAACTTAAACGGTCCATCTAGTGTATTAAGTTCTGCCCCTTCAGCAGTTAACCATATAAGTCCGTTTATCCTGCCTGTTATATACTCTTGATTTGGGGAGATTTTCTCTGATATGCCTTCAAGACTGATTTCGTCAAACAATAGAGAAAGGCTATAGTCGCTTTTGTCCAAGTTAAACTTTAACAGACCCGCTCCGTATATATTACCTCTATATAATTTTGAGATTACTCTTCTAAGATTAATTTCTTGCTGGTCTACCTCCAAAGCGCACTCAACATCTTCAAACTTTAGTATTCCATACTCTATCGCCTTAATATTAAGGAAATCCAAGTCTTCTTTCTCGAGATTAGCTTCTTTAAAAGACTTGAGAAACTTTTGAAATACACTCTTTGATAGCTTTAAATTCTCTCCCATTAGAGTTGCTAAAGGGTTGTCAGTACCTACATCATCTTTTACCGTTATTGTCCCGTTTATACCAACCACATTTAGTAGAGCCCCACTATAATCACCAGATAAAGACCCGTTTCTAAGGCTTAATTTACCACTCCAGGCGCTTTGGGGATAAAATAGATTATGGAAAACCAAGTCCATACCGGCATTACCCCTTGTTTTAAATTCTCTAAAATCTGCAGGTATAAGAGGAGATAATAATCCTAAAGCATCTGAAATAACCACTTCAGGGAATGTTAGCTTCAAAGTTCGGTTTTCGTTAAGTGAATTTTCCATCTCTCCTGAAAAACTTATCTCCTGATTGCCGTTACCTTTTATAAACCCTTTATCTATAAATAAGGTTTCAGCTATTGTCCTTGTATCTATTGTGGAATCTAGTTTGGTGGAAACACCATTATTTTCTAAGATAATATTCTTAAGCTCTAATTTACCTCTGCCCTCGGGAAGTGAACCATTAGGCAGAGTTCCTGAAAAATTGAGATTGGATTCACTTAATTTAACCGTTGCGGTTTCTGACTCGATTGAAGCGTTTAGGAGTTTCAAGTCAACCAAAACCCCTGAAGGAGACTTGGTGGTATCAATATCGATATTCCCTGTTATATCGCCTCCTAAAAACTCACCTTTTATGTTTTCAAGCTTAATTCCACCAGGAGAGGGGGTAATTATATTAGAAATATTGTCTATAGTTTGAGATATTATCGCAGTTTTTTTAATATTAACAGATCCAAGCCAGTCCTTATCTGAAGTTCCCGGTTTGTTTATTGTAAAGATTCCCTTTATACCATCAGACTTTAATTTCTCTTCGAACCCTACAAATGTTGCTTCATCAAACTCTATTTTATAAGGATATCCCCCTACTTGCTGCCCAATATTAATATCGAGTTTATCCGTTCTAAATTGTCCCAACGTGCTAATTTGCGCGCTAACATCGGAAACGATTATTCTATCGTTTATGAAATCATAATCCCATGAAAGATTAGGGAAATCAACGCTATTGTATTTGCCGTGGGCCCCTTCGATACTCCCTTTAAAACCCTCCCTGCCACTGTTTTCTATACGGAGACTTTCACTAAATTTTTCGAGTGATACATCATGGCCAAGTACTCTGAACTCTGAACCTTCTGATGACATATTTAAAGTCCATCTGTCATTGCCCAACTCTAATAAAAATTCTAAATCTTTTACAGTTCCTTTATTGATAAGATATTCTTCAAAAGATAATTGTTGATAAGAAAGCCCTTTCCCTTTAATTATGATGTCATCTTGAGTTGAATTAGTCGAACTATCTTCTTCTTTACTTTGTGATTTGTATTCGAGATATATAGAGTCTCCTGTTTGAAGTTTTGAAATTTTAAACTCCCTTCCGTTGTTGGACTTAAGAAGAAAATTATTAATGGCCAGAGAAATATCCGCTTTGTAATTACTTGACCCGCCTACAAATTTTGCGCTTACCGACTCTGCATTTCCTGCAATATTTGCAGGGATAATTGTCTTAGGAGTTTTCCCCAGATTTAAATTGTTACCATCTATATCACCCCCTATCTGGGTAATTCCCCCTCCAAAGCCTTGAGATAACAAAAAGTTTAGAGTCCCGCTAGCACTGCCGTCCATGAATTTGCTGTTTATATTTGATAATAAGATTTTATTATCAAACCATTTGTTGTTAGAACTTAGATTGACGCGAGAGGTGATATTTTGTACTTGTCCTGTCTTATCCCATAAGAATTCTTTGGCTGAACATTTACCTCTAGAAGAAAGTGAAAAGCTGCTTGAGGCGCTTAGATTTTGGGTAAATTCCAAATCACAGACGAGGGAATCGACACTTGGGGTATCCTCATTCTCAGGACTAAAGATAAAATCTTTTAAATGTGCATCCCCATTTAATTGGATATTATCTTTCGCTCTTGAACCGCTTATTTTTAAATTCTCGGTACTTAGCTCTCCAGAAATTAGACCTTTATCGTCGTCAAAAATACGGACCATGAGATCCCTTAAATCTAATGAGTCCGTTTTTCCTGAAAGGTTGAAAACAGTTTCTTTTATAACTTTCTCTATTTCACCTGAAAATGAACCTTTAAGAAGATTGTTTACCTGGAAATCAAGGGTGTTCACGTTTGCAATATCAGTAGATTTATCGTAATTCAGATCGTATGCGAATTCAGCAAAAGGCTTTTTACTAAAAATTCCTTTACTAGAATCAAACGTTAATTGACCGTTTAGTGTTATTAAATCCGAAATCTCAAAACTCATTTCAGTCTGCGCTCTGAGATTCTCTGAGTCATTCAATAATGATGAAGCTGGCGCTGCATCAATCTTATCAACTTGAATCTTAAGCTCTCCGTTGGATTTCTCAGGAGTAATAACAATAGAGCCCTTTAATGCTACTTCCTTTTGAAGCAAATCTACATTGCCGTAAAGTGTTATTTCCTGACCATCTTCAAACTTTTCATCATCAAATTCTAAATTCATACTGGGAACAGAAACAAGAAATTCAGGCGTGATTTGAAAATCTGCATACAATATTTTAATTATGCCAAATTCAACCATAGAAGGTTCTTTGCTATCTCTATTAATCTTGGACTTAATAAAATCTACTAGTTTATTTACATTCTCTTTGTTAGATTGAACCTGAGGACTTTCTAGAACAATCTCCCCAAGCTTTATTTTCTGGTTAATAAAAGAGGAAAAAATATGTGGTTTTACTGTAATCCGATTTACTTTTAATACATCTTTTATCTCCGAAGAGGGGTCAACTATTGCTACTTCGTCCAGTTGTAATCGAAATAAAGGGTCTACTCCAATCTTACCAATATTAATATCATATGGCGTTTGTTCTGAGAATTGAGTGATAAGAGATGGGATATCAGCCCTGAGCTTAATATTTAGAATAATATTAAGAGCAATCAAGATGACAGCTATTACAATGAGCAGTAGTAAGAGGATTCTCCTGAATCCATTACCGAGGAGGGTCATACAATAGATATTATATTAGTATTTAACAATTTTTAAAGAAGAAATTTCCAGATTCAGTTAAGAATGTCGGCTAAAGGCCGGATATAAGACTATGTGCTCTCTACTTTCTCAACCGTTCTGGCTTTTATTACATTTTTAATCTTGTAGAAAAAGTACTTCTTTTGATTTTGATATCTGCCTTGAATTTTCACTTTATCACCCTTCGAAAGCGGCAAGTGTTGATCTTCATAATAAACTCTGACTTCATTCTTAGTACCGTCATTCATCCTAAAGAGAGTAAACGGTTCTCCTTTGCTGGATTTTGTATATTCAATTTTGTCCACAAATCCCTCTAATGTTACCCTCTCACCGTTATGTTCCTTAGGATCGGATACAAGTTGTTCAATTGTAACCTCTACGAACTCACCAGGCTCAACGTTAGGATTGGCATCATTAGCTATGATGTTTGCAAATGGTATAAAGCAAAAAATGAACAAAAAAGATAAAATCATAACTCTACGCATTTTCATATTCTCACAATATATATTTGATTAAAGGGTATTAGTATAAGCACAAATCTTTCATTTTCCAGTTAAAATATTAAATTGAAGTATGTAGAATTGAAATTATAAAAGGTTTAACGGTAATTATTATGACGTCCTCTTTGATAAGAAAACTAAATGGCTTACTCAAAACTCAGTCCTTGGGAAAAGTAATCCACTATCAGGATGAAATGGAATCCACCAACTCAGTGCTGCTGGAACTAGGTGAGAAAGGGGCTTCAGAAGGCACAGTAGTAATAGCGGACAGGCAGACAAGGGGAAGAGGACGATTAGACCGTAAATGGATATCTCCAGCCGGAAGCAATCTATATATATCAATCCTCTTTCGACCTGAGATTGCGGCTTTAGACGCCCCCCTATTTACCCTGATTGCATCAATAGCGCTTAAAGAAGTAATTCAGAAATCTGGAGCAGCTGAAACAAAAATCAAATGGCCTAATGATATACAGATTGAAGGGAAGAAAGTAGCCGGTGTACTAACTGAAATGCAGTCTAAGAGAGAAATGGTCGACTTTATTGTTGTTGGAATAGGTGTAAACATTAATTTGACTAGGGATGAATTAAATAGTGAAATGGGAGATGTGGCTAAGATTGCAACATCGATTAAAGAACATCTGGGTAAAAATTTAAACAGATCAAAGTTTGCTGCAGATTTACTTCTTGAATTGGAAAATTGGTATCAAATATTCGCTGACAAAGGTAAAACAGCAATTCTAAAAGAGTGGACAAATAAATGGGGAGATTTAAACAAACGAGTTCGAATAAATATACAAGAGCAGGACCCGTATGAGGGAACTGCAATTGGTATTGATGAGAAAGGTTATTTGATGGTTAAAACAGATAACGGCGAGATCAACAAAGTAATTGCTGGAGATGTAACTGTTTTATAATTTTTATATATGAACTAGTGTTACTCTGTGCATGGCATTAAACTTGTCATCTCTTCACGAACGTTTTCCATAAGTGTTGTCCATTCGTTAACTAACTCCAAGTCATTTTCAGGGAGAGATTTTCTGATTTCGATCCCTGAATTTTTAGGCTCTACTTTACAATCTTTGTATCTTTCATATATCAAAAATCCAAATCTATAAAGAGTATTAACAGCTTTGGGGTCATGCCCAGTGAATTTTGAAACAAGCACCACTTCCTGATCAAACCCTTCAAAGATAACATTCCATAGGCTGGCGCTTGACTCCATTGCGAAAGATAAATCAATTAAGTCAGGTTGATCCGCTTCGTTTTGCATAAACTATCTCCGACCAGCCGGAACTCTTCAGACATTAAGATGAATATTGACTAACTTTTATTACCGCTTAGTGCAGCAATTCTTCCCTTGGCTGTAGATATATAGGTTTTATATTGATCCTGGCCAAGTGCAAAATCTAGAAATTCTTTATAATAGCTTATCGCCTGTTGAGAGCTTCCCGCTTTATCATAACTCTGGGCAATGAAGAAATAGGATTCAGGGCTATTTGGATTGAGGGCTATCGCTCTTTGCTGTGACGCTATAGAATCTTTCAGCCTATTCATATAGTAATATGTAATTCCCATATTCCTGTGTGCGGGAGCATAGTTGGGATCAAGTTCGAGAGCTTTTTCAAATTGCTTGACTGCTTGTGAGTAATACCCCTGATAGATTAAGGCATTCCCAAGATAGTTATATAACAGAGGAGAGGGTGCTATTTCAGCAGCCTGTCTGTAGTAGTTCTCCGCCTGACTAAATGAACGTCTCTTTTTATAGTATGCGGTACCTAGACCAACTAGAGCAGGAACCAAATTCGGATTTATTTCAAGCGCTTTCCTAATTTCAGGACTGTTCGGGTTCTGCCCCTTAGCTGCCCACAAAATATAAAGAGCTTCAGCATTATTAGGATTCTTAGAAAGGATTCCTTGCGCAGTATTGATCGCAGACTTTTCATCACTCAGATGAAGGTAGGTATAGGCCAAAGCTAGCTGAACGGGCTCTAGATTGGGATTGATTTTTAAAGCCTTTTTCATATTCTCATATGAATCAATATAATATTTTTCGTAATCTTCTTTAACTTCATACCTGTAAAAGCCCTGAAAGGAGTAGAGTTCTCCAAGCCCTGCGTATGCCGGAGCATAATTAGGATTGGCCTGAATGGCCTTGTTATAGTAGGTAATAGCATTCTGAAACCCGTCCGGAGTAAAACTAAGGAAAGCTTTCCTACCATTTTTATAATCCTCAGCAGCCTGACCTTGGGCAAAAGTATCACTGCTTTGAATCTGAACTGCTGCAATAATAATTGGTATTAATAGTAGTCCTAATGTTAACCTTTTCATCTATCCCTCCAAATTAAATACGTTGTTTATCAAATTATCCTAGCTTATATCTCAATAAATTTCTAAGATATATTTTACAATCTCTTTTGCCATACTTTCATATATGTCTTTTGCCATAAAGCCTAAAGAGCTA
>Ga0209633_10001737_pt1 | contig 21930 bp, 14 predicted proteins | sample Cruoilmetagenom1_FD_187290 | JGI IMG/M metagenome (GOLD analysis project Ga0209633, IMG submission 187290) | Oil polluted marine microbial communities from Coal Oil Point, Santa Barbara, California, USA - Sample 1 (SPAdes) (version 2) | ecosystem: Environmental > Aquatic > Marine > Oil seeps ... | reverse complement strand
CCCCATTAATTTTGCATGCAGTTTGCTTCAGAAGCTGCCCTATCCAAAGTGGTATAACAGCCGCATAAGCACCTTTAGGGTCTTGCCTTGGACCAAACACATTAAAATACCGCAAACCAATAGATTCAGTACCATAGCTATCACCAAACACATTGGCATATAGCTCATTGACATATTTTGTCACCGCATAAGGTGAAAGAGGCTTGCCAATATTATCTTCCTGCTTAGGCAACGCTGGATGATCACCATAGGTTGATGATGAAGCTGCATAAACAAAGCGTTTAACTCCTTTATCCCGCGCAGCAACCAGCATATTCAAAAAACCATCAATATTTGATTGATGAGTCAGGATAGGATCTGCAATAGAACGTGGCACACTCCCTAAAGCAGCTTGATGTAAAACAAAATCAACACCTTCAACTGCTTGCTGACAAGCCGCTAAATCACGAATATCACCTTCATAAAATGTGAAATTTTCCCAACGTTCTTTACCCACTAAATCCCGGACCTGATCAAGATTTGACTGAAACCCTGTTGAAAAATTATCCAGTCCGCATACCTGTTGATCCAGCTTCAATAAAGTTTCCAACAAATTTGAGCCAATAAAACCAGCCACGCCTGTTATCAGCCATTTCTTTGGAGAGCTCTTTAATTTTTCGCACGTCGCAGTATAAGTAGACATAAATTTTCAATTATAAAAGTATTACGTTAAAAGTAGACGTTGAATAGCGGTAAGTCAAACATCAAGATGCTTAATTTTAACCTATACTGTTCCCTTACTATATTTATTTGTCGCCTACCTAATTAATAACATCATGGATATTATTTTAAAGACAGGATTAATCAGCTACTCAATCGCCTTTATTAGTTTTTTAATGTTGCTCTCTCTACTTTTGCTTTCCTGGAAGAGTAGAGTTTATCGCACGCTACTCATTGTCGCTTGCTCTGCTTCTCTTATTTGGGCAGGGTGGGTAACAGCTTCACCAGCTTTTCCAATTGGGTCACCGGCTATCCTTAGCTTGCTTGAATTGAGCAGAAATTTCAGCTGGTTGTATTTTTTATATGTTGTATTACAGAGTCATGATGAGAGCAATAATGAAGAGAGACATAAACCTTTCGTTAACAAACATGAAAAGTTAGTTTTTTTCTCCATTTTTCTTGGCTTAGCGGCCTTCTTAGTATCATCACAACAAGCTTTTACTCCTATAGCTGCTGCAAAAGTAAAATCTATCACATTAACAGTTTGGGTTATTCTTTCTATAAGCGGCTTAGTTTTGGTCGAACAGGTCTACCGACATGCTAAACCTGAAGGCCGCTGGGCTATTAAGCATTTGTGCCTAGGTTTAGGTGGTATTTTTGCTTATGACATTTATTATTATTCAGATGCCCTTTTATTTAACGTGATTAACGCAAACTTATGGGTCGCACGTGGAGCCGTCAATGCGATAGCCGTTCCATTAATTGCCATTTCAATCAAACGTAACCCAAAATGGAATACGGGCATGCATGTTTCCAAACAAATGCTTTTTCGCTCTGCCACCATCATGGGAACAGGTATCTACCTTCTCAGCATGTCTGCAGTAGGTTATGTGCTCAAATATTATGGGGGTGACTGGGGCACAGCCTTGCAGGTCATTTTCTTATTTGGCGCAATAACACTTTTATTGGTGGGCCTTTTTTCAGGAAAGATTCGCGCTAAAGTTCAGGTTTTTCTCAGCAAACATTTTTATAATTTTAAATATGATTACCGGGAAGAATGGCTATCATTTACCAAAATCCTATCTGATGAAAAATATCAGTTACCCGATAATTGCTCAAACGCTATATCAACACTCTTAAGCAGCCCAGGAGCTTTAATGTGGGTAAAGCGGGACCAATCTCATTTTGACCTTATTTCTCATTGGAATATGCCAGCGCCCGAATCGGCCCCATCAAAACACTTTCAGTTACTAGAAAATTACTTTGATGATTCTCATTGGATTATTGACCTAGATGAGTATAACGAGAGCCCTTCTACCTATGAAAATATAGACATTCCTCGTTACTTTATCGACATTCAAGATGCTTGGTTATTAATCCCTATTGAATTGAACAACGAACTTATCGGCGTTATGCTTGTTACCCATTCGCATAGTCAAACCGCCCTAAACTGGGAAGATAGAGATTTAATAAAAATGGCTACCTTTCAAATTGCAGTTAACCTTTCCCAATATGAAACCAATCGTGCATTAACTCAAGCTAGACAATTTGAAGCCTTCAATAGGCTCTCTGTTTACATTGTTCACGATCTTAAAAACATTCTTGGGCAGCTATCCTTATTGATCAGTAACGCTGAAAAACATAAACATAACCCAGCATTTATCGACGACATGATTAGTACCGTGGAGAATTCGGTTCTCCGGATGAACTCGCTGATGAAACAACTTCGGTCTGGTGCAAACGACAACGCCTCGGAAACAATTGAACTCAACACACTGTTACTAGGCCTTCTGCCCAACCATCTAAAACTGTTACCTTTACCTACTTTCACGGCTAGTGACGAACTCTTTATTGCCGCTAACCCTGAAAAATTTGCCACCGTCGTTGGTCATATTATTCAAAATGCTCAAGAGGCAACCGAAAACAATGGATTTGTAACAATTGAAACAACAAAATCAGATAATTCAGCTAGAATTATTATCAAAGACAACGGATCGGGTATGGATGCCAATTTTATTGAAAATAAATTATTTAGTCCCTTTGACTCAACCAAAGGACTCACTGGTATGGGGATAGGCATGTTTGAAAGCCGCGAATACCTCAGAAAAATAGGTGGAAATATCCAAGTTACCAGCCTCCCAACTGTTGGTACCACATTTACTTTCACAGTCCCTTTAGTTGACAGGCCTATTTAAAAGATGAGTAAAAAAAGATTATTGATTGTTGAAGACGACCCAGGGTTACAGAGCCAATTACGTTGGTGTTTTGATGAATTTGATGTGGAAATTGCAGGAGACCGAAAACAGGCGATGGAACTTTTCCGTCGTTTTCATCCTCAAGTCGTCACACTTGATTTAGGTTTACCACCAGACCCAGGTGGCGCTACTGAAGGCATTGCTACACTGGAAGAGATTATTTCAGCAGCACCTGAAACCAAAATTATCGTTGCTACCGGCAATGATGAACGAAGCAATGCGGTTAAAGCCATTGGCTTAGGTGCTTTTGATTTTTATCAAAAACCGGTTGAACCTGATATTCTCACCCTCACCGTGGAACGTGCCTACCGAGTATTTGAACTTGAACAAGAAAACAAAAAACTACAGCAATTCAAGGGGAAATCTCCTCTAAATGGCATCATTGCCAGTAGCCCAGAAATGCTAAAAGTTTGCCGCACTGTCGAGAAAATAGCCCCCTCTGATGTCACCACATTACTGTTAGGGGCCAGCGGAACAGGCAAAGAAGTTTTTGCTAAAGCCTTGCATGATTTGAGCCCACGGCATAGCAACAAAATGGTATCTATCAACTGCGCTGCTATACCCGCTAATTTATTAGAAAGTGAATTATTTGGTTACGAGAAAGGAGCCTTTACTGGGGCAAACAAGCAAACATTAGGTAAAATAGAACATGCAAATGGTGGCACACTCTTTTTGGATGAAATAGGTGACCTCCCCTTCGAGCTTCAAGCTAAGTTACTACGTTTTTTACAGGAAAGAGTCATTGAGCGAATTGGCGGTCGTACAGAAATCCCTATTGATGTTCGTGTCATTTGCGCCACCCATCAAAATATTCAAGAACATATTCAGGAACAAAAATTTAGAGAAGATCTCTATTACCGTATTAGCGAAGTCACTATAAAAATCCCTCCTTTGAACACTAGAGGTGGTGACCCCCTATTATTGGCCCATACTTTTTTAGACAAATTTAATAACGAGTACAAAAAGAATTTAATTGGATTTGACCAAAATGCCGTTGATGCTATTAATAGTCACGACTGGCCAGGTAATGTTCGTGAACTTGAAAGCAAAGTTAAACGTGCTGTTATATTAGCTGAGGGCAAAAAAATCACACCTGATGACTTAGAGTTAGTTGAGGCTGAAACTAAAAAGAGGCCTCTTAATCTAAAGATGGTGAAAGATACAGCTGAGGAAAATGCCGTTCGTAGCGCCTTACACAATCAACAATGGAATATTTCCAATACTGCTAAAATTTTAGGTATCACCCGCCCAACGCTCTATAGTTTGATGGAAAAGCATAACCTTAAGGAAACATGATTTAGAGTTAATATAATGACAACGTCTTCTGCAACAGTTATTTCAATCGACCAGCCTCAGAAAGAATTTATTTTTGAGCAGGTTCATCTTGATGTTTCACGTAACGCCACCGATGACTTCAACCTATTTCACGATAAAAAAAAGTGGCAAGCAATTCAAAAGAATCCCTTTAAAGGTCCTATTTTACTCGGCTTTCAACTGGAAGCACTTATTGAAGACCAAATAAAAAAACACCGTACCCAAGAAAACACAACACAACAACAACCCCTTTTATTTAGTAATTATAAGTTCAATTTTGCTGGTGCAATTAAACCCAACGAGCCCATTGAGATACACATCAGCAAGACACGTATTGACAATAAAAACCAGACCATTAGCAACCGCGTGTGTATTAAAAAAAAGGGACGGCTTGTCATCTCAGGACAACAAAAAGAGAGCACGCAACCTCTCTACTTAACCAATAAAACGTTCTCATTGTTAGAAGATTTAGCCCATATTCCAGACAGAAGCTTTGTTTTAGATCGACAGTTTTTCTTAAAAAAGAAATTCATGACAACGAGCAATGCTAAGAATTTTCTCGCGGGTTCTCTTATTGAACAGTCCAATTATATTGATGAAGTTATTGATAAGGTCAGTTTCCCAGAAATGTTTCCTTGTAGTTTTATTTCCTGCGCTTTACTCGAAAAAGCAAAACTAGATCAACTAGATTTTTGTAAAAGCCCTTCTGTATACACACAACATAAAATTAGTATCAACAGACGCTTAGTGGGAGAACTCAAAAGTAACAGCCCTATTTATATTTTGATCAACAACCAACCTTTTTGCCATACTAGCGAATTTGAATGTTATGGCCTTACTGTCGATAAAGAGATCATATTTAGAGCTGTAATGTCACTAGCGCAATTATAAAAAACAAACACCTAAATGATGTAAAACCTAGGAGTCTTCGGGGTGAACTCACTTATCGGAGGCGTCTACCTTAGGCTCGCTCAAGAACCGAATAAATTGTGTGCCATACTCTATTCTGCCTGCCATTTTTTCCATCTCTAAGACGACCAACACTTCATCGATTCTTGTTTGTGCTTTTTTGGCAATATTTTCCGGCCCCACTTTAGCTAATCGCGCATGTGGCATTTTATTGTCCACTTTTGCCGAGCCCCAAAGAGACTTTAACGCATAGCGCACACGTCCTGTTTGCGGGGCAAATGAATTTACCATTAAAAAATCGTCTGTTTCACGGACACGTTTAGCAAAATATTGTAACAATTCCAGCAACTGGTCTGGATTAGCTTTCACTTGCGCTAACAATTGCTCTCTTTCAATAACAACAAGTTCCAAGTTGGTTAAGGCTGTCGCAGTAGCAGAACGCCCACCACCCTGTAAAACAGCTAGCTCGCCAAACAACTCACCCTCTGACAGGTTAGCTAGAACAAGCTCATGATTTTGTTCGTCTTTTTTTGAAATTGAAACCCAACCATGATCAACAGCGTATGCTTCATGCGCGTCATCCTTTTCCCTAAATAAAACTTCAGACGGTTCAAGTAATAATCGCTCAGAAACCCTTCCCATATTTTCTAGCCAAAAAGGTTTCAACTTACTGGAGATGTCTCCAAAAGCCCAATCATAAACCAGAGGATAAGGCGCTGCCATTGGAATCACTTCATCCTGCACATCATCGATCCACTGATTATCACCAATAATTTCAAAACCAATTCTGCCATATAGAGACAAAGTTTCTTTTTTTACAGTCACAATCACATGTGAAGCATTCCAATTTAAGCCAGCACCTATCGCTGTTTTTAACAAAGCATAGAATACTTTTCGTTTATTTCGCCACGCTCTTTTAACCGCCAACATCCCAGAACTGCCGAAAACAGCCTGATTATTTTCACTGAGCACCTTCGCTTTATAAGCATCGATATTACAATATTCATCAACAGGCAAGCCAATATTAGTATTAGCATTAATTCGAATACTTCCAATAGCCTCGTCATTACAATAAGCGATGACATTAGCTACCCCTGGCATTGCATCGAAATGATCGACTATACGCCCCTCAGGGTTAGGCTGGCCGCCAAACTTGCCTTCTTCTCTCACATAAACATCATAACGGAGACGAAAAACATCATCGATTTCTTTTGCTGTACGTGCAATTTTAATTTTAATCGTCACTGTAAAAGCTTAAGTCCCTATGTTTAGCCAAATAACCTTATACGCTTAAGTTTACTCTAAATTTATGAAACAATAAGCAGTAAATAAACTTTCTACCAAAAATATCAACAAGCCTTACACTGTGAAACGACTCATACCTGTTTTTTATATGTTATCGATATTTGGTTTATCCGCCATCCCGGGGGATCCTTTGCATAAAACACACGCTACTTTTGTTTTAAATATAATACCCTCATCACTACAAAACATATTACATATCCCTCTTTATGCGGGTTTAGCTTTAAGCATTATTTGGTGCTGGGGTTTGGATGCACACAAGAAAAACACATACCTTTATGTTTTCTTGATATCAACCATTTTTGCCATCTCAGATGAAATCCACCAAATGACTGTTCCAGGAAGATTTGCTTCAATGTCTGACTTAACCTTGGATGTTTTCGGTATTCTATGTGGTCTAGTATTAGCAAAAAAGCACGTGAAATATAGGTTAAGTAGTCAAAATTTGGCTAAGAACCCTCCTTAAGATTTTGCAGAAGTTTTTCTGCCTCCTTTTTTTCTGAAAAGTCTATATCTTGTTCAAGCAAGATTGAAAGAGCTTTTATAGCTACCAACCATTCACCACGTTTGCTATCAATTATCGCTTTATGGTAAATACTTGACGGGGTATTTCTTATTGCCAACGCCTTCTCAATATTTCTTGTTGCCTGCTCTAGCAAGTCATTATGTAACTGAACCATTGCTAATGTATCTAAAAACGGAGCAACATCACCTCTTAAATCAACCAATTTGGAGGCCAATTTCAACGCCCTAACGGGGTCCGTTTTTTTTATTTCCCATGCAATATTATTTAATGCCGCCACATTCTCAGGAGACGCTTTTAGAATTTCTTCAAATAAAGTTAAGGCTCGCGTCTTTTTGTCTGATATTAGATAAAGACTCGCTAATTCTGACTTTACAAAAAGGTCGCTTTTTTCTGATAAAAGCCAATCTTCAAGTAACTCAAAAGCCTGTTCTTGCATATTATCCTGCCATAAGTTTTGTGCATAAAACAGAACATGTGAGCTTGAAGGAGCTACATCAAACAATTGTTTCGCTAATGATCTTGCCTCCTCATTCTGACCTAATACTCTTTCAATTCCCGACCTTAATTCCAACACAGTAGGCAAAGACTTACTCTCGGCATTCAACAAAGCTACTTCTTTTTTAGCAGCACTTACCTCACCCTGTTTAAACAATGAATGAGCAATTTCTACCCTAGCCTTCATGTTTTTAGGTGATATTTTTAAAAGTTGTCGTAATTTTAAAACAGCCTCTCCCCTGTTCCCAAGACTATTATTTGCCAAAGCAGATAATAGCAAACCGTTTTCATTAATAGGCTCTAGCATTAATATCTTTTTTGTTGTAACAAGAGATTCATTGAACTTCCCAAGCTCTAACTGAGTTGCTGCTAGTAATTTCAAAAACTCTATATCATTAGAAAAAAACTTTGGAGCACTCGAAAGAACAACCATCGCTTTGTCAGCTCTCCCATTAGCAAAATAAAAACGCCCCAGAAACGTCGTTGCTTGGATTGAAGTTGGATGTTCATCCATAGCCTTATTTAGCATATTTTCGGTTTCGCCCAGACTCCCCATAGTAGCAAACAAATTTGCTTTCCCAATTAACGCCTGTAAATGATTTATTTTCCTATCAAGTATGTTGTCATACGTTTTCATCGCACTATCAAACCGTTTTTCTTTTATCTCTAGAGCGGCTAGTGTCATACATGCGGAAAAATTATTAGAAGCTAAATCGCACGCTGATTTAAAACTACCAATAGCTTTTTTAACATTCTCTTGCGCTAAATATAACTGTCCCTCAAGCACAAACGGGAAGGCATTATGAGGAAACTTACCTTTCTGCTTAATGACAAGATCTGCCGCCTTCTGAAATTCTTTCCGATTTATATAGGTCTTAACCAACAAGTTTATCGCTTGCTCGTTATCAGGCTCTATACTCAAAGCTTCTGATACCTCGGTAAAGCCTTCCTCAAAATCACCCTGTTCAAGAAGCTCCATTGCATAATTAATGTGTGCAGTAGATGACTGAGGGGCTAACGTTATCACTTGTTTCAAAATAGTCAGAGATTCAAGCTTACGACCTTGTCCTTTAAAATTAGCCGCCTTAATATTCAAGGCGCTTATATTCTTGGGCAAGGTAGCTAAAACATGTTCCACAAGGACATTACTTTCATCGTACTTACCTTGCTTTAATCTAATATTAGCTTTAAGGAGAGCTCCTAGCACTGTACCAGGGCGCAACATTTGTAGTTGCTGACTATATTGATTAGAACGCTCCAACTCATTATTATTTAAATAGGTTAAAGCAGCTAGGTATACTGCTTCAGGCACTGGCACATTACCCATAGTAGCACGCTCAACAAAAGGCAGTGCTTCATCGGTTTTATCCGTTCTAGTATAGAGTAGACCTTGTAAATAATTAACCAACGAGTTTTTGGGCATCCGTGTCATTAAAATATCAATATCACTTTGTGCCTGTTTAAAATGCTCCATCGTCAAACGTAACTTTGTTCGCCTGATTAGAACAGCATTCATTTTAGGTCGAAGTAACAGTGCTTTACTGTATAAGTTTTCTGCTAAATCAAATTCTTTATTACCCTCCTCTATATCAGCAAGAAGCAACAATCCATCAAACTGATTAGGATTAACTTTTAGTAAATCATTTAATAATGATTTTGCATTTGCAACATCCCCTTTTCTTAATAACAGCCGTGCTTTTGCAATACTGAGCTCTTCAAGGTTGGCTTGAGAAATTTCGGCTTTGTCTATAAGTAATTGAGCCTTGTTAAAATCACCCATTGCTATCGCTGCTTGTGCTTGGTAAGCAAAAACAAGCCCAACTTTACTATCAGATAAACTCTCAATATCGAAACTTAAGACATCAGTCAACATACCCTGCATTAACATTGCCTTTACTATCAATGGAGCCCATAAATTCCTCTCAGCACCTAACTCATTAAGCTTCTTGAATTCTACTAAAGCCAGATTAAAGGCTCCTGTCCTTAAGAAAAGCTCTCCAAGCAATTGATGAGCTTCAAAGTTATTGCTATTAAGCTTTAGTGCGTTCTTTAGCTCAATTAAAGCCGCATCATCTTTATGCACACTAACCAGGTGCTTAGCATTATTAAGATAATCTGCTTCTGTGCGCTCCGCGCTACATGAAAATAGCAAAAACGAAAATAACAATACAACTAATATAGATGCTTTCATAACGATGACCCTATTAACCCAAAATTATCAAAAATTCGAGCCTTCACTATAAATGTAAAAACCTGCCGCTTCAATAAAATTCATAACGACTTCAAATACATCAAAACTGTCAGTTTTTTTTACAAAAAAAAAATTTTTCCAAAAAACCCAGATATTTAGGAAACATCAAAAATAATAAAGAACATATATATCAGCTACTTAGAATATATAATTTTTTTTTATCAATACTGGCACTATGTTTGCTTTATAACCTGCGAATACGATTACTATTCGAGCAATTATTTATAAGGAGATTTACCATGAAGACAATCAATAAGACTTTAGCAGCCACTGCTCTGTTAACAACAGTTTCTGTAGCTTCCGCTGGAACATTAATTACAGATTGGGGCTACGCCTTGGATTCAGGCTTTACCGCGTACACCGAAACTGGTGGCAGCGCAAGTAGCCTCGTCGATGGGCTTGACACTAACATTTTGCTGTCCGCACCAAGTAAACTAGAGTGGGGTGACGAACACATCTTCACAGATGATATTCCAGGTACGAACGGAAGAAGCTCTATCGCTGTCGGAGAAGTTAACGGTCATAAAGATGGCAGCATTATCACTAATGCAGCAGCTATTGACACAGTGTTAATTACTCACACTAATAATGTAATCACTGGAAGTTCATTACTAACAGCAACATTACTTGACGTATTAACATTAACTCCATTAGCACCAGTGGCTGGCCCAAGCTTTCCTGGCTTGCCTCTAATCTTTGACATCAATTTCACTGAAACCCAAAATATTGCAGGTACTTGTGCGGTTCCATCTGGTCCTGACTGTGCTGATATCTTTGTATTTGGTGTTGATGGCGGTAGCTTTAATACTGCTGATATTAATAATATTTTTCTCACCAAAAGCTTTGTGTTTGATGACTTCCTATACACAGCTCAAGTTTTCGTGGAAGGTTTAGGTTTCTTATCAGACGCAGCTTGTACAGCGGCTAATGCTGATCTTGGCTGTATTGGTTTGACTACAAATGAAGAAGAAATTAATGACTTCCAAGTTTCTTTGGCAATCATTGGCAGAGAAGTTTCTGCTCCTGCTTCTCTAGCTCTTTTAGGTCTTGGCTTATTAGGCATGGGACGTTTACGTCGCAAAGCTTAATCTCAAGCTAACGCTGTAAATCTAAAGCCCTTCTTTAAGAAGGGCTTTTTTTTGTAAAAATTATAGTTACAACGCTGCTTTTTGTTGGTAACTTATCATCATGAACCGAGAACAGCTTTTACTTTTATGCGAGCATGGCCATACAGCGCCTTCTGCAGACAACACACAGCCCTGGCACTTTATTGTCACCTCAAATAAAATCAACATTACCTATGACACAGATCGTGTTGCTGGCAAAACATTTCCTCCTGATAGCCTAGCAACGCTGCTCAGCATAGGAAGCGTTATAGAGGCCATTTGTATCGCTTGTGAAACCTATAGAATCAACTATTCACTTGCGCTCCATCCTGAGCTCGCCGACACCTCTAATGGCTATGCTTGTTTTACCTTTGAGGAGCATGTGTCAGGTTTTTTTACAGACAAAAAAAACAATCCTCTCTCTCCAAGGCACACTAATCGATTGGCTTTTAAAGCACTCAAAATCGACTCTATAATCATCAACAACATTATTAGCGCCGCCACAACTTCTGAAAAAAATATTCAGTGGATTGATAGCAAGCAAGGTATCAAGAAAATTGCACGGCTTATTCAGTCTGCCTCAAGAGTTCGCTTTCAAACACCTGAAGTACACCAATGGTTAATGCAAAGTTTACGTTTTAAAACCCGAGGGGACTATGAAGATGGACTTCATATTTCTACTCTAGACTTACCACCTATGGGCGCAGCCTTTATGCGATTTATCACGCCATGGAAACGCATAAACTGGTTAAACAAATTGGCTATGTATAAACTGATGGCATTTATCGAGGCCTTACCACTTAACAAGGCACCTGGCATTATGGCGCTGCACTGTAAAAACACAAGCGCCAGCAGATTACAATTAGGCCGTCAACTATTCCAAGTATGGCTTGAACTTAATAAATTAGGTCTTGCCATTCACCCTTATTTTGTAATAACTGACCAACTATTAAGACTACAGAGCAATAGTGTTCCTGAGCATCTTATTGAACAAGTCAAAACGATTGAAAAAGAAACTACCGATTTGTTTAACCTAACAGCTGAAGAAAGTTTGTGTATGCTGCTAAGAGTTGGCTACCCCACAAAACAAGCCATACGCTCAAGACGACTTAACTTAGCAGATGTAGTCACCATTAAAACTAACTTAACACCCTAACCTTCGTTTTATTAACCAAATTAAAATGCGTTGTAGTAGGTTAGCATTACCACCCGGCCGCCAAGTTTTCTTAAACTTATTTCGATAAGCATCAAAATGCAACCCATAGGGAGCAGTGACGACTTGACCTCTATTTAATAAAACCTTTAGTGCTTGTGTTGCAGCCATTCCAGCACACAACTCGCAGGCCATTGGAGTAGATGGGCCTTTTTTATTTACAAAATCAACTCGTGACTCATCAACAATATAATTTGCATGTACCATCGATGGAGCCAAGCCTGCTAAAAACCTAATATATTGCTCTAGTTTTCCACGACCTTCTAGCTGAAAGTAATCTTCAAATGACATTTTTCCTGGCAGAAAATTGAGCACAGCGGTTCCCATACCAATCGGGGCAGCTGTTATTGCGGGAATACCCTTTGCATAACAGGCTGCAAAAACTGCACGTCTAATATCTATTTGAAAAAAGTCTAACGCATCAACATAGACATCAACACCCTCTAAAAAACTATCCAAGTTCTCTAACGACACTCCCTGACTAAACCTCTTTATATTTAAATCAGGGTTTATGTCTTTTGCCTGTCGCTCTAACACAGTGATTTTTTCTTCGCCAAGCGTGCTCATACTAGCACCAGCCTGACGATTCATATTAGCTAGTTCAAAATGATCAAGATCTGATATGTTAAAACAACCAACCCCCAAACGAGATAGTGTTAGTAAATGACTACCCCCAACACCTCCCAGCCCCGCAATAGCAATGCGCTTACCTTGCAATGTCTGTTGCTCACTCTCAGTTAACCAACCAATATTTCTCGAAAAGGCTTCGCGATAATCAAAATTAACTTTCATACTTTTCCTTTTAAGTTATGGTCTTCACAAACCTGTTTTAACAAACCTGAACAGCCCACCTCAACTAACTTAAACACCGATTTAAATTCTGATGGGTGACCATAATAAGGGTCAGGAACTTCAATACCAGCTCTAGTATTAGTATTTACTGAAAACTCCATCAATAACCTTACCTTATGGCTTTTTTTTCCAATTATTTTCTCTATTGCCGCTTTATTTTCCTTATCCATCACTACAATATAGTCAAATTTTTCAATATCTTTGATCTTCAGTTGCCGCGTTTTTAGGCTTTTAATATCAATCCCCTCTTCTTCCAACACTTTCAACGATCTTTTATCAGGCAGGCGCCCATTAATAGGCACATGCGTACCTGCTGAGTCCACTCGAACTTTATGCTTTAAGCCCCTATACTTTATTATCTCTCTCAAAATGGCATGCCCCATCGGGGAGCGGCACACATTTGCTGTACACACCACGAGTATGCTGATTTTCTTTGTCCAAAACCTATCAAAAATTAACTGCATATTTTAAAAAAAAATTTGTAATATAAGTAATATAGCACTACCTTATAGTCATTAACTCTATTTCATTCAGGTATCTTAATAGTTATGGATAACATCTTTAAAATTACTTTCATCACATTTTTATTTACCATCTTATCCGCCTGCAGCTTTGGACAGTCTGATACTGATTATTTGAAAAAAGCCGAACAATACTTGTCAAATAGCGATACCCAGTCGGCCTTAATTGAATTAAAAAATGCGGTCAAAGCTAACCAAGCCAACCCACAAGCTCACTATTTATTAGGCAAAACTTACTTTGAAACGAATCAATTTGCTGAAGCCGCTAAAGAATTAAGAAAGGCTCGTACTCTCAACGTTGATAATAATCTAACAATGCCACTGCTCGCACAAGCATTGGTTAAATCTAATCAGCTTTCTGATATTGGTTTTTTACCAACGTCTGGCCTAGAGCGGATCAATATAGCTACTGTTCTTGCAGCCCAGGCTGAGGCTAAAATTGCTAAAAAAGAGTTCAACCAAGCCCAACAGTTGATAGATGATGCACTTTTGGCTTACCCAAGTTCTACTTATGCGCTCAATACTGAAGCTAAATTCTATTTAGCACAGGGCGATACCACCCAAGCGGCCATTGCACTTAACAAGTCACTCCAACAAGAAAAGAAAAATTTCGACACCCAACAACTGAATATTGAAATTTCTTTACAAAACAAAGACTTAGAAAAAGCTGATATTTTATTAACTGAACTTTTAAAACAACAACCTAATAGTCTTATCAATCATTTAAAGCGTGCACAAACTCGAGTTATGCTTGGCCAATATGCGCAAGCACAAATTGATTTAGATAGGGTCTTAAAAGTTACACCCGAAAACCCTTTGGCAAATTTTTTACAGGGTTTGGCTTATCTAAAAACAGCTAAACCTGATTTAGCACAACCTGCTTTTGAACTCGCCATTAGACATGACGATTTAAAATTTCCTGGTGCAGAATATGGATTAGGACTTATTCATTATCAAAAAAATAATTTATCTCAAGCTAAGGCATACACCAAACAATTCTTAAGGTCTGCACCTAATGCAACCTCTGGACTCAAATTAATGGCACTTATTGACTTAAAAGAGAAAAACTTTAGCCGTGCCGAATCAGGAGCTCGAAAAATTATTGCCTCAAATGCTGAAGACAACGATGCACTAGGTATTTTATCAAGTGCATTAATTCAACAAGGCAAGAATGATGAAGGCATTGAAATTCTATCTCGGCTTGCTGAAAAATCACCTCAGTCAGCCACTGACCGCCTTAAGTTAGGCATCGGCCTTATGTCCAGCGGTCATTCCAAAGACGCTCAGCATGCCTTTGAAATAGCCTACAGTCTTAACCCTGAGTTACCACAAACTAATATCAGTCTTGTCCTCAGCTTACTAAAACAAAAAGAGTACGACAAAGCATTGAGTACTGCTCAAAGTTATATGCAAGCTAACCCTGACATGACAGGGCCAAAAAACCTCTTAGGCACTGTCTATTTAGCTAAAGGTGATACAACAAACGCTAAAGATGTCTTTAACCAAGTTTTAAACATCGATGTTGGAAACCCAGCTGCCAACGAAAAGCTCGCTCAAATAGCTATTCAGCAAAAAGAACTCAAGAAGGCTCGCGGCTATTTCAACAATATTTTAAAAGCACATAGTAATCACCTACAAAGTTTACATAACCTTGCAGCACTAGATGCGCTAGAAAAGAACACAAAGGGCTTTATCGCCCACTTAACTCAAGCTATTGATGCGCATCCTGATGCTATGCAGCCTAAACTGGTTTTATCTCGATATTACCTGGCTCAAAATGATCCTGAAAAAGCACTATTGACCATTAATAAAAATACCACCCCGAACACAAGTGACCCAGCCACTTTATTGATCGCGGCTATGGCTCATCTACAACAAAACAAGCCTGATGCCAGTGTTACTGAAACCAGTCGAATTTTAAATAACACACCTGATATGCTTCAAGCTCTATTGCTACGCGCTAAAGCTTTCCGTGCTCTTTCCAAAAATAAAGCAGCAAAAGCAGACCTAAATAAAGTTATTAAAATTAATCAGAAAATTGTTCCTGCATATCTTGAATTAGCCAGCCTTGCCTTACAAGAACAAGATAACAACACTTTTAAAAAACAGCTTAATCACCTCACCGAAATAGCCCCTGAACACCCAAACGTTATCAAATTACAAATTATCGACGCAAAGCAATCAGGACAAACAGAGCTTACCTTGAGCTTACTTAACAAGCTTTATCAGAAACACCCTTCCACCGAAAGCGTAAATGGGTTGGCTTTCCAGCTATTTAAAGCAAAACGCTCTGATGAAGGCATTGCTTTACTCAATAACTGGCTCGATATCCACCCTAATGATGCACCTGTTATACTAAATTTAGCCAATTACCAGCTAGGACAAGATAGCCTAGACGCAGCCACTCTCTTATATGAAAAAGTACTGACTATCCAAGAGAATAATGTTCTTGCACTTAACAACCTTGCTTGGCTCTACAAAGGCAAGCAGCCTGAAAAAGCATTAGAATTGGTCAATCAAGCTCTAGCACTAACTCCTGATACCCCAGCTATCAACGATACGTTAGCCACGGTACTATTAGCTAACAATCGACCAGAGGATGCTGAAAGAGCCATTAAGAAAGCCTTAAAAGCCGATAATAAAAACCCCTCACTGCTATATCATCAGGCACAAATTCTTGTGGCACTCAAGAGGAATGATGATGCTAAAATCATCCTAGAAAAATTAATAATAGAAACTAAAGTTTTTTCAGAGCATAAACAAGCTAATCAATTATTAAACTCGCTAAAATAACCTATTTTTTTATTGTATACGGAAACAATGTTGACCTTGCTATCGGATTTTATCCACCATATTACCAAAAACTCACCTGACAGCGTTGCTCTCTGTTTGAAAGACCAACAGATGACTTATCGTCAACTTGACACGGCAGTCAAAAAATTTGCACAAGCACTTATTAAACAAGGCTTACAGGCAAACGAACGTGTTGCTATTTACCTCCCAAAACAATTTGAAACAGTCATAGCAATATTTGGCACGGCTCTAGCTGGTGGGGTTTTTGTGCCAGTTAACCCTTTACTAAAACCGAAACAAGTCAGCTATATTCTTAGACACTGTCAGGCAAAATTTTGTATTACTGCTCATCAACGGGCAAAAACGCTTATTGAAGAATTACAAACCTGCTCCTTCTTAAAAACCCTTATTTGTGTCGATAAATCACCAGAATACGATATACCATACAATTTTAACTTAACGACTTGGAACTCTTTTAACAACACAGAAAAAGCATTCTCGGCTCTGCTTCACCCTCGTATTGACCAGGATACCGTCAGCATTCTTTATACCTCAGGTAGTACTGGACAACCTAAAGGCGTATCACTCTCTCACCGAAATATGGTCGAGGGAGCAAAGAGTGTTGCTACTTATTTAGAGAATCAGGCAAATGATCGGCTATTAGCCGTCCTACCCTTTAGTTTTGATTATGGTCTCAGCCAATTAACCACTGCTTTCTTAGTCGGTGCCCGTGTTGTATTGATGGATTATTTACTACCGCAAGATGTGATCAAGGCAGTCGCTAACTATCAAATAACTGGCCTCGCTGCCGTTCCACCTCTATGGAACCAGCTTGCTGAGCGTCAGTGGCCTGACGATGCGATCAACTGTCTACGTTACATTACAAACTCTGGGGGTGCAGTTCCACCCTCACTCAGCCAAAAACTGACATCTTGTCTACCAAAAACACAGATTTTTCTCATGTACGGTCTGACTGAAGCTTTTCGCTCAACCTATCTACCACCAGAACAACTCAACATTCGTCCCGAATCAATGGGCATTCCCATTCCTAATGCGGCGTTAAAAGTGATGAGAGCTGATGGCAGTGAGTGCGAAGCTGACGAACCTGGCGAACTTGTTCACCGGGGTTCATTGGTTGCGCAAGGTTATTGGAATGATAAAAAAAAGACGCTAGAACGTTTTAAACCAACCCCAGACCAACCCCATGAACTACCTTTATCAGAAATTGCTGTTTGGTCAGGAGATATTGTTAAAAAAGATAGTGAGGGCTATTTCTATTTTTTAGGTCGCAATGATGAAATGATTAAAACCTCTGGCTATCGCGTTAGCCCTGGTGAAATTGAAGAAATCATCTATGCGTCAGAGTTTGTTCATGATGTTGCTGCTATTGGTTTACCCCACCCAACTCTGGGACAGGCTATTTTATTAATTTATCACGCTAAAGACCCGCAACACGAGAGTAGTACCTTGTTAGCATTTTGTAAAAAAAACTTACCGCTTTATATGGTTCCACATAAACTTATCCACCTCAGTGCCCTCCCTAAAAACCCTAACGGCAAAATTGACCGTTCTACGCTTAAGAAACAGCACATTGATTTATTTGAAGAGAATAATGTATGACTAACCGCCCCAAACATTGCTTAACCATTCCCTATGAGACTCAACAGGGTCAACTTTTAATCGCGGGACAAACGATTAACTCTATTATAAAAAAAATTGGGCAAACTGCTTTCTACGCCTATGACAAACAGGTCATGAAAGATCAAGTCGACTCCTTTAGAAGATATTTTCCAGATATTAGCTTACATTACGCAATGAAAGCTAATCCCATGCAAGAGGTTGTTGATTACATGTCCGGTTTGGTTGACGGTTTAGATATTGCGTCAGTCGGGGAGATGGATATCGCCATACAATCTTCAACACCTGCCAGCGAAATCAGCTTTGCTGGCCCTGGAAAAACACTGATCGAGCTTAAACGAGCTATCCAAGCGGGTGTCACACTTAATATTGAGTCTGAATATGAGCTTGAACGCATTGTAAGCATTGCTAAGCAGGACAACCTATTGCCCAGAGTTGCCATTCGGGTTAACCCAAACTTTGAGTTAAAAGCCTCTGGAATGAAGATGGCTGGTGGTCCAAAACCCTTTGGTATTGATGCTGAGCGAGTACCTGCCTTATTACAAAAGATGAAATCCTTACCCGTACATTTTCGTGGTTTTCATATTTTCTCAGGCTCTCAAAATTTGAAACCAGAATCACTAATTGAAGCTCATCAAAAAACTTTTGCTCTCGCACTTGAGCTTGCCCAATTTGCCCCTTCAACGATTGAAGTACTCAATATTGGAGGAGGTTTTGGCATTCCTTACTTTCCTAATGAAACCGAATTAGACCTGCAACCTATTGCAGATAATATGAATCAGCTACTGCCCAAAGTGAAAAAGCAGCTACCCGATACGGAAATTGTTATTGAACTGGGCCGCTACTTGGTTGGCCCAGCAGGCGTTTATATTTGTGAAGTTAATGATATCAAAGAGTCTAGAGGTAAAACCTTTGTTATCACTAATGGTGGTCTACATCATCACCTAGCTGCCTCCGGCAATTTTGGTCAAATAATTCGTAAAAACTACCCTGTGGCTATTGCCAACAAAATGGAAGCCGAACAAAAACAAGAAGTAAGTATTGTTGGTCCACTGTGCACGCCTTTGGATATTTTAGCTGACAACATGCAACTTCCAACCATTGAAAGAGGTGACTTAGTTGCTGTCTTCCAGTCAGGTGCCTACGGCTTTTCTGCAAGTCCACATGGATTTCTAAGCCATCCAATGGTTAAAGAAATACTACTTTAAGACACCACTTCATCTAATAACTTCGCAAGTTGTTCTGTACGCGTATAGCGGGAATGTTGCATCCAAACAGTTCGGTCTGCTTTAGATGCACTGCCCTCTTTTATTTGTTGAATAAAATCGAGTAACCCCTGCTTTATCTGCTTCTTGTCATCTAATGCTACTACCATTCCTACGTTCGCGCGCTTAAGCACACCTGCAGTATCACCTAGCTTATCAGTTAATGCCAAAACCGGTTTCTCTGCCCTAAGATATTCATAAATTTTCGCTGGAATTTGATGGTTACAATTAGACGCCTGAAAGACCATCAAACCATCAACCTCAAGCATTTCCTGTAGAGCTTCCACATACGGTACACTCGGCTCTAAAAAAACAATATCAGCAATATCATTATCGCTAATCATGACTTGAAACAAGTCGTCATGTCCTGTGGCACGCAAAACAATGTTCAAATCACCCTTTGCAATTAAACCCTCACGCTTTAAATCCGACAATGCCTCAAAAAACTGGGTTGGATCACGCTCCGACGGATACAGCACCCCACTATGAACTAATCGAATGTCGTTATTTTTTTGAATACTGTGCTTTCCTATAGTACCCGCTTGATCAAAGTTTCCCTCATCAAATGCATTTTCAATCACTGCCCATTTATCAGACGAATACTGAGGATAGCGCTCCGCATACATTGCTAATGCACCCGGAGTGGTAAATATAGCTTTAGAACAATTTTTAATAGTTTTTCTTTCTATCCATTGGTAAATTTTTCTTTTCCTAAGGTCCGTTGGGTAGTTATCCTCAGTCATAGAGTCGCGGAAATCTGCCACCCAAGGTTTACCTGTTAGCTTATGTAGTGTCAAACCAATTAAATGTGATGTAGCAATAGGGTAGGTTGAGAAAATAACATCAACCTTTTGTTTCCAAACCATAGACAGCCCTTCTAAAACCGCCACAGGCCACCACGATATCCATCGATCAGGATATGCCAATATCCCAGGATACTTACCCGCTACTGAAAAGTGCCTCGCTGTATCAAGCCCCAATGCTCTTTTTACTACGATAGTATCTGGTATTTCACCCATTTGACTTTCACTTGTTCTTTCATAAGCCCTAGGGTTGATAGTTAAAACAGCAGGCTTCCAGAAAAAATCAGTCAGGTATTGAGAAAACTTCAACGTGCGCTGTAAACCACTACTGACATGAACAGGCGGGTAATGATAGGCAATCAATAATACTTTTTTCATACGTCCTTAACCCATTCCCAAGTTATTGTATTCACCTGTTCGCGCCAAGCATCGTTTGAGAAAGTATGATCTGAATCACTCAAATCTATTCTGCTAACATTATCGCTTCTCATGAGTTTTTTCCCTCGCGCATCAGAAGCCACTAGTTGTATAAACTCTTGTGCTGTTAAATCTCGACCGCTTAATATAAATAATAACGGCTTATTAAAGCCAGATAGACTGTTTAGCACACGATCAGGCAGTGGTAGTAATTCTTCACTAGCCTCCTCAACCAATGGCTTTTTAAAAGCCCCCTTAAATTTTTGAGCTAATGAAACTAAAGAGGCCCTTAAGTTAAGCTCTCCAGATAATACCTTTTGCCAAAGCCCTCTTGAAAAAATACGTTTCAAATAGTAATTTTTCAAAAAAGCCCTATTCTCACCTTTCTCAGTTCTAACCCAAGGGTTTAATAAAACCAAGCCTTCAACTCGCTTATCTTCGGAAGCATAAAAGCTAATAGCAGAAGCAGCATCACATAAGCCCCATAAAAAAAGCTTTTTGATACCTAAGTGCTGATTATAAAAAACATCTACAGCTGCTTTTATATCTGGACCCACTTGTTCAAAATCTTGTACAAATCCACTACTATCACCCATTCCTCGGTAATCAAATCGAAAAACAGAAACACCTTGCTGAGCGAGAAACCTTGCCAGAATAACAAACTGGCGATGACTCCCTATCCGGTATTGAGGCCCACCCACCACAATTAATACAGCAACACCCGTTGGCTTTTCAGGCTGATGCAAAATACCTACTAACAATTCCTCTTCGCAACTAAAACTAATGATTTTTTCATTAACTTTCATAAAACTTACTCTTGAAAAAGTGCATTACACGTCACCGAAATAAGTTTAGGAACTTCAGTAATTTCCTGGTTTACCCAGAAATTCTCGCCCATGATGGTTTGTTGGCTTATTATATATCCTCTTTGCTCTGCTCCATCCAGAAACTTAGCAACAGCTACACCTAATGGCTGATTTTCCATTGATGAAATATCAAACCAATAGGCCTTACTACAATGCTCCAACATATCTAACCCGAGTGTTTTTTCATCTAATGCTGAAATTAACGCTTTATTTAAACTATAACCCGCCACCTCAAGTATTCCTTCTGTCGATAATAAACTGCGTAAAACTTGAGTCGTTTCTTTACGACCATCCATCATACTATTTGCAACTCTTAGACGTAAAAATTGATTAACCATCTGTTTACCCGACAGCACTGGCTTCCAAAATATAATTTTTTCAACGGCATCCCTTGGCACTGATAAAAAACTATCAATCAACAAGCACCCCATACGCAGTCCCACCAGATGGATGCGCGTAATGCCTTCGCTAATCAGCTTTTTTCTTAATTGCTCAAGATTTTCCATCCATATTGACCACCTAGCCTGTGAAAAACCACCTTCACTATCACCCGTACCAAAAAGATCAGGCACAACCATTAACATACCTTTGCTAGCCAAACCATAGCCTAGCAAGGCTATCATTCGCCTTGATTTATTCATTTCCTCGGCAAAAGGAGGGATGAAAATAACTGCTTCAACAGCTTTTTTTTCAGGTGTAAAGGCT
>Ga0209633_10001736_pt1 | contig 21937 bp, 22 predicted proteins | sample Cruoilmetagenom1_FD_187290 | JGI IMG/M metagenome (GOLD analysis project Ga0209633, IMG submission 187290) | Oil polluted marine microbial communities from Coal Oil Point, Santa Barbara, California, USA - Sample 1 (SPAdes) (version 2) | ecosystem: Environmental > Aquatic > Marine > Oil seeps ... | reverse complement strand
GAAGAACTATGCATCTGGCCGAAGACGCTCTCTATTTTGAGTACCTAAAGCCCTACGGAGAAGATGGGCTTGCCACTTTAGTACATACGGATTTTACCCGTTCGTTTCAACTTATGCCGCGTTATCAAATGAATGATTTGGTGCAGCTCGCGCCTACCCCCTGCCCGTGTGGCTCGCCATTGCAAGCGGTCACGCACATACATGGCCGCGCTGATGACGTGTTCAAATTCAAGGCGAAATCAGGCGCACAAATCATGGTGACGCCAGATATTATGCGCAATGCTGTGGTAAAAACCGACAGCAATATCACCGATTTCCGCATTTACCAGACGGGCGCTAAAGCCGTAGAATTAGTATTGCCTGCTCTCATAGGCAAGCAAACCACGCAAGCTGCCGCGAAAAACCTTGCCCTAGCGCTAGAAACCTTGGGGGCTACGCCGCACATCACATTGGCCCAGTCCGAGCTAGGGTTTGAACCTGAGGGAAAATTACGCCGCGTAATTTGCAAATCCCATGACTAAGCGCGGCAAAACAGTTTTAATCATGGGCGCGCGCGCGCCTATTGCTATGCACCTCTCCAGCCTGTTTGCAGCGGCGGGCTGGCGGACAATTCTTAGTGATAGCTTCAAACATCCGATTGCCCGTTTTGCCCCGCATTGCAGCCGCTATGTCCGGCTCGCCCCGCCGCGTAGTGCGTTTAGTAAATTCAGGCAAGGCATTGATGAACTTGTAAAATGTGAAGCAATTGACCTTGTATTACCCACATCAGAAGAGGTATTTTACGTAGCAGAAGCCGCCAAGCAAAAGGGGTTCTCAGATCGTGTTTTTGCGCCAAGCCTAGAAGCCCTACGCGCCGTTCATAACAAGTGGACATTTAGCCAAATCGCCGACGACCTTAACATCAACACGCCAAATACGAAACTGATGACCACGCAAGCTGGCTTAATGGCCACGCAGACAGAGGGCAAAATTTTCAAACCCGCTTGGTCACGGTTTGGCGATCAGGTTTTGTTTAGCCCAAGCGCTGAAAAACTATCCAAACTCACTATCAATGATACCTATCCTTGGATTAGCCAAGACCTAATTAACGGTACAGAATACTGCCTTTATGCTGTGTGCCGCCACGGCAAATTAACGGCCCTGTCAGCCTATCAGCCCACATGGCGCGCGGGTCAAGGCGCAGGCATATATTTCCTCCCTTACCAACATGATGACCTGCAAAAATTCGTGCAAATCTTTGCCGCTAAAACCAAATGGCATGGGCAAGTGAGTTTTGATTTCATAAGGGACAAACAAGGAAAGTTTCTCGTTCTGGAATGCAACCCGCGCGCCGTTAGCGGACTACATTTTTTCACGAAAGACGACGATTTAGTTTCGGCTATCACAAATCCCAAGGCCATAGTAAGCCCTAGTTTTAAATCTCCCCTATGTGCGAAAATCGCTATGAAAATATATGCTCTCCCTGTTGCAATAATGCGGGGAAAGTTCAAATCGTGGCACGCGGATATGGCCCGTAGTACTGATATTTTCAGCCATGGCGACGCAGCAAAGCTTGGCCGTGCGCAAAGCCTGTTTCTTGCGGAAATCATTGTCCGCGCTCTACGGACGCGTAGTTCACTAATTACCGCCAGCACTCAGGACATTGAATGGAATGGGGAGGAGATAAAATGAGCCCTCACCTATTTGACCCTGTATCCCCGCCAGCAAATATATGGCCACAAGGCCAAGCCGATGTGCGCGCCTATATTGAAGGCATAGCCCAGCATGGCCCTACGCATATGGCTGAGAATGTGAGTGCGAAATGGCGCGCTCTACGTTCAGGGGGCCGCGTTTTTCCTGTAACCATCAATGATGGCGAAGTGGGCGGCAGCTATGTGTGCCTGCCCCATAGCGCCTATATTCTCTATGCGCGTGAAGAGCTGGACTTGGTAGATATTGGCTTGCTCGCGCCCTTTATGCGCGGGCTAATAAAACTGGCGAGCCCCCTATTGCTAGGCGCAGGCATCAATAAAATTGTGCAGCTTGATAATTGGCTATTATCTACCAATTTACATGGCGATTGGGCAGGTGAAGACATTTCACAAATTCGCACTTATCTGATGGCTAAATACCCAAAGCATATTCTCGCTTTGCGCTCACTCGATGACTGGTCATGTCCAAAACTACTAAGCGTTTGTAAGGACGATGGCTGGGTTTTACTGCCTAGCCGGCAAATATGGGTAACGGATGATATGAAGGCAGAATGGACCCCGCGCCATTCCTCAAAAAATGACAAAAGGCACTTTAATAAAGCTAAGCTAAGTATAGAAGATATAACAATAATGACTACGCCTGACGCCGAAAGAATCGCCCAATTATACTATATGCTATATGTGGGTAAATATTCGCCGCTCAACCCGGTTTTTACGCCCGCTTATATTAAAATGACCTGCGAGGCGGGCCTGTTTAGTTACCGCTGCGCGCGCGATGAGAGCGGCACAATAATGGCCGTTTCTGGCGCTTTGATACGTGGCGACATTCTAACGCCGCCCGTGGTTGGCTATGACACAGACAGGCCGCAAAAAGAAGGCCTGTACCGTATCGCCTGCTATTTATTTAACCAGCAAGCCATGACCCAAGGCCTGCGTGTTAATGGCTCTGCGGGCGCAGCTTCGTTTAAACGCCATAGGGGTGCCCATGCCCGTATTGAATATAGCGCGTTTTATGTGGGGCATTTGCCACTGCGCCGCCGCGCCGTTATCAAAACCCTAGCCGTATTGCTAAACCGCCTCGCCGTTCCCATGATGAAAAGGAAACAGTTATGAACTTTAAAAAGCACCAAGAAGGCTGGTATGCCATGGCAACCACCAAAGAACTACGCCGCAAAAAACCAGTGCGTAGATTTTTGCTGGGAACTCCAATCGTTTTGTTTCAAGGCACAGATGGCCCTGCCGCCATGGTTGACCGTTGCCCGCACCGCGGCGCTGCGCTCTCAGAAGGCTGCGTCAAAAATGGGAATATTCAATGCCCCTATCATGGCTGGACATTTAGTGAAGACGGGAAACTTGATGGCATCCCATGCTTGCCAGGAGATAGCCCCCCCGTAAAAGTGCAAAGCTTTAAAACCTGCACCCAGTTTGGCCTCGTATTTGTACGCCTTGGTGATAGCCCCGAGAGGCCATATAAAAACCCGCTGAACAAAACCGTTAAGTTTTGGCGCGCCATGCCCGGCGGCGCGAATTGCGGCCTTGTGGAGGCCGCGGAAAACTTTCTTGACCCTACCCATACTGTGTTCGTGCATAAACAATTGTTTTACAGCGTAAAAAACAAAACGCCGACCCGCGTTGTTGGCCATGGCAATGATAACATGGCAGAGATCAACTATTATGGCGCAGGCGACCCAGGCGGGCTTATTGGTAAAGTGATGGGAGAAAAAGAACGTTCAAAATCTGTAGGGCGTTTTATTGCGCCCAGCATTGCCGAAGTAGAATTTCACGGGCCCAAGGGCGTTAATTTCATCACCACTGGTTTTATTACGCCCGCAAATCTTGGTACTGTTGAGGGATACGGCGTTATTGGTCTGCCTGGGCCGCTATGGTGGGCATGGATTAAATTCATACTTTTATACCCGTGGATAAAGCTGGTTTATGGCCAAGATAGAAATGCTCTTGGAAGCCTCACCAAGAACCGTGCGCATTTTCCCGCGCACAAAAATATTATTGGCCCGCTTGATGTGATGCGCCGTCAAATCGAAGCAATAACATCGGGACATCCCCCGCCCGCTAAGGACAAGCCATTTGAAACGGAAATGAACTTATAAATTTTAAATGTAACGGCTCGCCCATGCTGTGATGACGCGGGCGACATATATGGCGTCGTCGGGATTACGCAGTAATAAATGATCCGCATTATCGAGGCTGACAAAGCTTTTAGGATGGCGGGCTTCGGAGTAGATATGACTAGCATTTTGAATACCAACCACGTGGTCCTGCGGCGAGTGAAACACCATAAGCGCACGGTTTAAATTTGCAATTGCTTTACTTATATTTTGATTGGCGACATCTTCGAGAAATTGCTCTTTAATCACAAATGGCCGCCCTGCCAGCAAAACCTGCGCCTCGCCCTCTTCCTCAATCTCTTCAAGCTGCCCTGCGAATTGATGGACAATATGATTAGTATCGCAAGGCGAGCCAATAGTCGCGAGCGCTTTGCATTCAGGTATGTCTTGCGCGGCCATCAAGGCAGCCGTGCCGCCAAAACTATGCCCGATCAATATAGATGGCGCAACGCGGTACTTACGCAAATAAGCTGCCGCCGCTAGAATATCTTTGACATTAGAGCTAAAATTCGTATCGGAAAAATCGCCGCCGCTCTCTCCAAGCCCCGTAAAATCAAACCGCATCATGCCAAACCCGTATTTGACTAATGTCTGGGATATCGTGCGAATTGGCTTTAAATCCTTACCAACAGAAAACCCGTGTGCAAACAACACCCAAGCACGCGGTTTTCGGCCATCTGGCCAATCAAGCTTAGCCGATAAACTATCCCCAAATGCCCCAATAAACCGTATTTTTTCTGTAGCCATAAAAAACTATATATCAATTTTTGGAAATGACCAAATGGACAAAATTAATAAGTGGTGGTATTTTTTGAAGCACGGAAACTATTACAGTACAGGTAAGTAAATATTCTATTTATTGCCAAATTGTCTGAGGTCAACGCTCAAGGCACTTGTTTAGGTTTGTACTAAAAGGGAGTTTTGTTCACCGTCTCCTTAAGAGTAAATGGTGCGATTGAAAACCGCACAAAAGAGAGCAATATTGAAGAGTGTGATGAAAATGGGTGCGCATTAGAGGGTGTTTGAATAGACAATCTGCTTCAAGCCACAGGACTGAAAACCTCAATCTTGAAGCCAAATTGCCCTAAAATTTACGTTAAAAATGCGCCCTAACATTACGGATTGCACCCATAATAAGGTTCGTACCCTTTCACCGCTTTTTATTTTGTATCTTAAAATTAAGTTCAAGTTACTTCTATAAGTTCCACTCGATACCCATCAGGGTCCTCAGCAAAAGCAATCACATCACGTTGTCCAGTATCAGCTGTGTGGGTCATTGGGCCAGGTTGACGCAGGATTTTAACGCCCATGTCTTCAAGGCGTTTTGATGCCGCATAAATATCTGTGACGGCAAGGGCGATATGGCCAAATCCGCTGCCATGTGTGTAGTTTTTTTCACCGTAGTTATAGGTAAGCTCTAACACGGTGTTTTGGTCCTCATCGCCGTACCCAATGAAGGAGAGCGTAAATTTCCCTTCAGGGTAATCTTCGCGGCGGAGCTCTTTCATGCCAAGAATGTTACAATAAAATTCGAGCGAGCGCTCGAGATCGCCAACGCGCAGCATTGCATGAAGAATGCGTGTGGGCATATTATCTGTCTGTTTTTGCGTCTGTGTCATTATACTCTCTTTTTGTGTTTTGAATAAATGACAGGCTGCCTCAAGGCAGCCTGCATTGTATGGGCAGAGGCTTATCCAGCCTTATGAAGTTTAAAAACGATTACCTTGGCAGGTTTTTGTGATGAGGTATTTGTGAACACAACACTACCGTCTTTCTTATATTCATAGAAAACATCGCCAGCTTTGAGCCGTTTAACGCGTTTGCCATTCATGCGTACGTCAACATCACCTTCCGCAATATAAACTGAGATCGGGTGGTCAACATCTACATATTGTTTGGCGTCTGGCTGAAGTGTATGGCTATACACATCCCCTCCATCGATAGTGACACTATTTGCGTAATTTGTTTCAGGGAGTGTCCTGCGATCAATAGCTTCAGTTGGTGGGTTTTCAAAAAGAATGAAAGTCTCATCTTCTTGCTGTAAATTTATATCGATGAAAACTGCGCCTTTTGTTGTCGATGCATTGTCAAACATACTGATAATAGGGCCAGCTGGCTCATAATACACATCACCAGCATGCATCAGGACAGGCTCGCGGCCTTCGACTTTATAAAGAATTGATCCTTCCGTTACATAGCCAAATGCTGGCGCCTCATGGGTATGAACAGGCGCACGTTGACCGGGCTTGAAGTGAAAGTCTCCAACTTCAATTTTTGTCACTGCGCGGGGTTCAAATTCAGCTGACAGAAGTAGGTCTGTCTTATTTGCGGGCTGTGCGAGCAGAGATCCTGCAAATGATTGGGTGGCGAAAATGGCCGCGATGCTTACGCCTACTGCGGCGCTTAAGAGTGTTTTTTTAAACATAGTATTTTCCTTTTGAGTTTTGATAAATTTGTGGTTTCTAAGAGACGGCTTCGGCGATTTGGGCGTTAGTCATGGCGCGGCCATCTAGGTTCCAAGTGCCATCTACGGTGTGCACAACATTGGAGAAAATGCGGTTGCGCGGTACTTTCCCCAGAGTAAATTCTTCGATTATGTCGGTGGCATCTTTAAAGAAACCTTCCTGTACGTCCCGATCTGCAAATGCAAATGAAGGTGTTTTACATTCAAGCCAAACAGCCTCTGTAAATTCACCGCCTAGAAAACAGGCTGACTTTGGCAGCGCTTGCGTGTGCATGCCAACATTGGCCGTCATGACCTTGTTTCCAGCCATGCCGTGCCATTTTAAAAACAAATCAGTGATCCGTTTTGCTATTTTTTGTTCTTTCCCTTCAGGCAAAAGGCCCTGTGTGTAAGTAAGTGTGAGGGGCATAATTTGGTCCTTTCAAATTGCCTTGCTTTTTGCAAGGTGTGAATTATGTAAACTTACCTCTTGCTATTTGCAAGTCTTTTTTTTAAAATAATAAAATGAGAAATGAAAATAAAATGCGCCTATCAGGATGCCCCCTTGCTTTTGGGCTAGATACGTTCGGAGATCGGTGGAGCCTTTTGATCATTCGAGAGATCATGATTAAGGGTAAAACCACCTATAGTGAGTTCATGGAAATCGATGAAAAGATTGCTACAAACATCCTCATTGACCGCTTAAAGCATTTGCAAAATGAAGGCATAATTGAAAAGACCCGTGATCCAGAAAACCGCAGGAGCTTTATCTATACATTGACTAAAAAGGGACGGGACCTTGCCCCCATTATTATAGAGATTATTATCTGGGGTGGCCTACACGACCACAGAGATTTTGCTCTTAGGGCTGCCGTTGAAGAGATTAAAAAAGATCGCGCTAGTTTTACGGGGAAATTGCAGGCACCATAGACAGGTAACTACAGAATAATTTTTCACATTCATACTGTTCTAAACCAAGAAAAAACAATATTCATTGTCGGCATTGAGAAAAGAATCTAGTGCAATCTAGCTAAGTCAGCTGATTTAGCCTTTAGCGGCTTTTAACCTAGATACAAGCATCAACAAGGCTAAAACTATCTGGGTTGGGCCCGAGCGAACATAATCCTATGTTCCACCACGTGCGATTAGAGACTTAGCATCGCGATAATGTTGAACCACTTATTGCATAAATCCCATTTGGAAGCCCAGTTTGAACAAAAAAATATACTAAATATATCAAAAAAGAACCCCACTACTAAATAGTGAGGTTTTCAATTACTTAGCCATTTTCTAAAACTAAAAAATGGCGCGAGTGACGGGACTCAAAATTGATTTTTTTACCTTTATATTTCAATAACTTAACTTGCCTTATAATTCAAATTGAATCCCACCTCGTGTATCAAAATGAATCCCAAAATCGCCATAATAATGTAAAAATCGGTTTTATAGTCCCACAACATTGTACAACTGATTCGCTCCTAGCTTAGAGCTGAGCACATTGCATCTATAATAATGACACTAGCAGCGGTATGATTTCTATCGGAAGGATGATATACGGGATTTGATTTTGTTTTCGCGCTCTACGATAACCTCGAGCTCTTCTTCGAGCCTATCGAAAATAGGCCAAAAGGCCTCTCCGTATTGGTCTATAACGAGCGCTAGGTAATTTAGGCTTACCTCCAGCCGTTTTTTGGATAATGTTTCGTGATGGTGCATGTTGGTAAGTGCGCACTATTGCGCGCACTTTATTGCTTCTAATTCTTCTTAGGCCGTGACCATACGAGGTCTGCGCCGTCGTCGTGATCGAACAATGCGACGTTCACTGGCTTGCTGAGCATTGGGCCGTCTAACAGAACTTTGACGTAATCTAGCGGCTCATCACCATCTTTAGTTTCTTTCCAGGCTACGCCAAAATCGCTTTGGCCTGATTTGATGAAATAGTCGGGGCTATCTTCGTTTTTCTTATTGTCGTTGGCGATAAATTTGACTTTGTGCGACATGCTAAGCGTGGTGATTGTGCCTTCATAACCTGTCTTTGTTTGTTTAAATGTACCTATGTTAGCCATAATAAAATCTCCTAAATTGGCTTTGGTGAAACAGTTTAAGCCAGCTCGCGCTTGGCCTTCTTAAATCCTTGATCACTGACTAAAAAGCCGGCAAGCATGGACGGGACAAGCGCATTTACAGGCTGTTTCTCACCGTAAGTTTGCTCATAGATTTTGGCATAAATTTCCAAATCACCCATAAGGTCGGGTGGCAATGCCACCGTTATTTTTGCAGGCTTCATATCTGGTAGTTTTGCGAGTTTTAAATTCGGTTTGGACATAGTTATTCTCCATAAGGTTTGAGGATGAGGTCTTTGGACACGATGATAGAGAACCGCCAACCAGGGCGCACGCTGAGTGTCGGCTGAATATTGAGGCTATGCTCGATAATGCGCTGCCCTGCTATGTTGGCCGTATCTTGTCCTGCGTTTTGCAAGGCGCGGGCAAGTCGGCCTTCATCATCTGAAGACAATTCGGAACCAACACTCAAGAGTGACGACAGAACGGCTCCTTTCATGAACTGCCAAGTATGACGGTCTACTTTATCTTTCAGCCCTGCAAAACCTTGGCCGTCAACGGCGGGCAGATTATCAAGCTGAATAGAATTACCGTTGGGAAAGATAATTCGTGTCCACGCAACAAGGGCGCGACTTTGGCCGTAAGCAATAACGCTATCATATCTCCCTAGCAGTCTCGCTCCTTGTGGTATCAGTAAGAATTCCCCCGTAACCGTATCATAGATATTTTCAGTAACCTGCCCAATGACTTGTCCCGGTAAATCAGAATTTAAACCCGTCACTAAACTAGCGGGTATCAGAGTCCCCGCCATAATTTGGTATGGAGATTTTGGGGATTGCAGGACATAGGGATTGTATATCTCGCCTGCTGACTGCCCTAAAAATGCTGACTTACTATTTTGGTAAGCAGGCGCAGCGTTAAACTCCGCATTACCCATTATCGGGGCGCCATAGCTAGCCATCATATTTACATTGGCAAGGTTTGAATATGCTTGTTCCAACTGTGCATCCATTGCAGCAAATTGATCTGGCGGCTTCGTACTTGTTTGATTTGACCCGACAGAGAAGAATAATCCTGATTCCCGCGCTTCGTCGCGCTTGCTCGGTGCAGGCGCTGATTGAGAAGTCGCTGGCTGCGAATAGGCTCTACGCTCAGTAGTACCCTTTGGCGCATACTGAAACGGATTATCAAGCTCTGCTACTGGCGCGCCGCCTTGATTAGCTTCTAAGAACGCCGCGCCTAAATCACCCGGTAATGGCGGGCCTAGTTTTGGGCGCATATCCGCATATGTTTTTGGCAGAGCATCGAGCGCATCAGTAATGGGTTTATGAGAGACATTATAAAGCTCGCTTGGCCGTTCACTGGCACCATATTCTGGTGATTGCAACGCAAATGCCAATGCTGCGAATAGGCCCGCACTTATTGCCGTGCCGCCAAGGATTAGCGCTTTACGGCTAAACCGTTTTACGGGCTTTGGCTTGGCACGGATGGCAAGGTCTGGTGTGTGGACTGCTTCGCTCATGATTTTGTATTGCGGACAATGCGAACAATTTCTTGGTCTTTTTCGCCAAGGCGAAGTTCGGCAGATTTAAACAAGCGGTCAACAATGTAATAGCTACCCTTTACGCGATAGTTTACAAGCTGGCTTTTCCTGTTACGCCCCATCACAAATAATGGCGGTGCTTCGCCTTGATCTAAGCGCTCTGGGAATTGGATAAACACCTTATGTCCGTCATCAAATGCGCGCAGTGGCCGCCAGTGGGGATTGTCGCCTTTTATCTCATACCTAAAATTCAGATTATCAATGGATAGGCTCGGCTTACTGATAGTTGAAGCAGCTTTTGACTTAGCCCGCCGCGTCATCTTTTTTACGCCGCGTAGCCCTAGTGCTTCCCGTGGGTAGCGCCATGATACTGCCGCCATATAAGTATCTTTGTACGAATGAAGCTCCAAATAATATGTACGTTTGCTAGTGGTAATCACAAGATTGGTCGCAAGGCTCGGTTTGGTCGGCTTAACAAGTATGTGTACTTGGTCGCCTCCTATAGCTCCCGAAACCGTGTCGCCAACGATCCAGCGTATCGTATCGCCCGCTGATACGGAGGTCAGCTCTTCGCCGGGTTGCAAAGCAATGTCCGTGACTTGCTGCGGCGCGCAATAAACTTGGTAAAGCGAACCTGGAGTATAAGGGTAAACTTGAATAGCGTTTAGGTAGTTGCTAGAGTTTGGTTCAATGGATGCCGACGCATTCGCCTGCTCAATCGCCTCAAAGGGTTTAAGAATTGGGCCTGAATACACAATAGAAGCAGGCCGTAATTTCATCTGACCTGGCATAATGACAGGTTTGATAAATTCAATTTCGATTGGGCGTTCTTCTTGAATAATAGGCTCATCCGTCTGCAAATTGGCGGCACTCATTTCTACGGGCGCAATATCTTTACTAGACATATCGAGTTTAAAATCTGCGAACTGTTTTTGTAAGCTAGCGCAACCACTAAGGGATACTAATAAGCAGATCGCTGTCGTCGTTTTTAATAGGTGTGAATGTCTCATGATTATTCTCCTGAATTGAGGTCTTTTGACCAATTAAGGCCGTGTACATAGAGGCCAAGGGGATTGCTGTGCAGTGTCTGTGCGTCGGTTGGGGGGTGAATGATGATGGATAGAATGGCTGTGAAGTTTTCCGTGCCGATGAGCGCGCCGCCGCGATAGCTTGTTTCGTGCCAACGGATTTCAAAACTATCGCTGGATGAACGTACAATGCTGGCCACATCAACGGTAACACTGCGCTGACCAATGTCCGCGAATGGATCATGCTCAGTCGCATAGGTGTTTAAGGCAATGGCAGCTAGGTCAGTGGCAAAGCTGTACGCCTCCAACCAGTTCTGCCTTAGCACCACGGGGTCAATGGACACTGATCGTACATTAGTAATGAAATCCGCAAGTTGGTGGGCAATCTGCGCGTCCGACGGAATGAAATTTTCCGTAGCGGGGCCGATAGCGCGGACTGAACCATTGGTATCCACTTCCACCACATAAGGCGTGACCATGCTCTGTGAGCTTTGCCAGATAAATGCGCCAGCCAGAAGACCTGACAATCCAATGGACAGCAATGTTGCCAGTCGCCAGTTTTTTGCCTGAATCCGGGCAGAACCGATACGGTCATCCCAAACTTGCGATGCTCGTTGATAAGGTGTTTCTGCTACTGGCGTTGTTCCGTATCTTGATTGATTGCGTTTCCACATGATGTCTCCTATTCTTCTTGTTCAAGTTTTGGGGCAAAGCCGCCGCCGCGTGTATCGCCAGAGCGGATCGCGTCACTGGCACGGCGCGCCGCATTATGCGAAGTTTGCTGACGTTTAATTTTCTTCGCCCAATCAGGCTGATTTGATCCGTCACCACCGCCATCATTGGCGCTAATAGGCTTGAGCCCCTTTTGGGAAAGACCATTCAACCCGCCGCGCATACCTGTTTTGTGGGCGGCACTAACATTCCCAGTTGCTTTTGAGGCCGCTGCTTTGCCTGCGTTCTTAACCGCGCCCATGCCTGCTTGCGCCACAGCAGACATGCCGCCCATTGCGCCTTTTACACCGCCTGAACCTGATGCCGCTTTACCAAGCGCAAAAGATAACTTTGTGCCGCCTGCGAGAGACGCGCCTGCTTTAACCGCACCGCCTGCGGCTTTTGCACCAACACCAACACCTGCGCCTGCAACAGCTGCGCCCGCGAGCGCACCGCCGCCTGCCGCCGCCATCGTACCAACCGCTGCACCTGCACCGAGTTGCGGCGCACCCGATACAAGGCCAGTAGCAATGCCAGGGCCGAATATACCAAGGGCGAATACAGCGAGGGAGGCAAGGATAACGGAGGCAGCGTCTTCGAGGGTAACTTCGCCCGGAACAAAAGCTGCTGTGACTTGCCCAAATATGGTCGAGCCAATACCGATTATTATGGCGAGCACCATGAGCTTAATGCCAGAGGCGATAATATTGCCGAGAACCTTTTCTGCGAGGAACGATGTTTTATTCCAAAGCGCAAAAGGTATGAGGACAAAGCCTGCAAGCGTAGTCAGTTTAAACTCTAAAATGGTGACAAAAAGCTGAATGGACAAAAAGAAGAAAGCAAATAGCGTAACCACCCAAGCCAGTAACAGAATAATAATGGTGACGATATTGGTGAAGAACTTAATCGGGCCAGTTAAATCCTGAACTTCGGTCAGCAATGGGTGCGCCGCGTCAAAGCCTACACTGGCAACAAAACCTGGGCGCATGAGATCTGCCGCTGTTATGGTTTTGCCAGTCGCATTAAGGCCAAGCTGTCCAAAGCTGGTAAAGATAATATCGCTCAAGAACGCGAAGTTATTCAGAATGAGCGCGAAGAAACCTACATACATAACCTTTTTGAGGAACTTAGCGATAACATTGGTATCCGGCCCCATTGCCCAATATAGGCCCGCCAGCGTAATATCTATTCCAATTAGAAAGGCAGTCAGAAACATGACATCTGGGCCAAGCAGTCCAAAGCCAGAGTCGATATATGTACTGAAGGTTTTGAGGAACTCATCTATGACGGAGAGATTATCCATTACTTCCTCCCGCGTTTCTTGCCGTAAACATTTCTAGTGCCGACAAAGCGTTTGTGTTTTTGGCGCGACTCTTTCTCAATCGCGAGTTGACGCGAATGCTCAAGCGCTTGGGCACGATATTGCACCGCGTCCATTTGTTGCATTTGCATGATTTGTTTGATGAGCAAGGCAAGGAGTTGATTGCCTGCTTGCGCTACGGAAAGATTGCCCGTTGAGGACTGGCTTTCTGTAACGAGCTTATCGAGGGTTCTCGCATCCACTTTGACACTGCTAATCATTTTGGACTGCATGACGATGGCTTCTTCAAAAGCGACGCGGGAGTTCTCCCATTGGATTTCTGCATTTACCAACATTTCATCATCTGACATATCAGCGTATTCTTGCGGGTATTGTTCCCGCATGAGGTCGCGGCTACGGCCAACTTCATAGCTAACATTTTCTGCTTCTTCGGTGAGCGTGGCTATTTCTTGCAAGATACGCAGCAATTCATATTGAGCGTTATAATCCATCTTGGATAAATTCTTGGCCTGCCCAATCAGCATACGGGCTTCGTTTTGTAGTTGGCTCACCTGTTGACGTATCTGAATCAGAGAACGTGATGCCGTATATAGATTTTGCACAAAGTTCTTAGGGTCAAAGACAATACCGCCAAATTGCGCTTGTGCGGCCTGTGCAAATGACAGCAGCATCAAAAAGACGAGTAAAAATGATTTTATTCGGCGGCGCATATGTCCTCCTTCCAAGGTGTTTCCACATCAAGGTTTAAGTTAAATTCAGCGCCCATAAGATCGGCAGCCCAATCAAGAGATTTTGCGCGTAGCCATTCACTTGCGAATTGATATGTGCCGTAAGTTTCAAGGACGGCATCAATTCCCGCATGTTCACTCTCTGAACCCGCACCGCAAAATGCGAGTGCCACTTCGCCTAGCCCGAGATCAAACAAGCGGTTGCCTGCACGCGATTGAAAGTAATAATCCTGCTTGGGGATGCTCGACGCTATGATTTCTATCTGGCGTTTGTTGAGGCCAAAGCGTTCATATATTTCTGCTTGCTGCGGTTCCATTGCACGGTCATTGGGTAGGAATATTCGTGACGGGCAAGACTCGATCAATGCGGGCGCAATATCACTGCTAGCAATATCGGCCAAAGATTGGGTCGAAAATATCACCGAGACATTTTTCTTGCGAAGGACTTTTAGCCATTCGCGTATTCGCTCCGCAAAAAATGGGTCATCAAGAAATACCCAAGCCTCGTCGAGTATCAAGAGACTAGGTTTTCCGTCAAACCGTGCTTCTAACCTATGAAATAGATATGTGAGAACTGGCAGAACTAATGCTTTGGAGTGCATGAGAGTTTCCATCTCAAAGCACTGCATATCGCCCGTCTTGAGGGATTCAGTATTGCCGTCGAGTAAGTGACCGTATGCACCATCGAGTGTATAGGGCTGCAAGGCTTGACGTAATTTGTTGGATTGAAGCAGTGCTGATAATCCTGTGAGCGTTCTTTGCTCAGGTGGCGCGGTTGCGAGGCTTTGCAAAGCGCTCCAAACCGCTTCTTTAATGTCCGGGTTGGTATCTAGTCCCTCATTACGAAGTAAACTTAATATCCAGTCTAGCGACCACGCGATTTCCGCTTCATTATCAATATCTTTAAGTGGCTGGAAGATGATGGAATTTTCTGCACCGAGATCATAATAATCACCGTCGAGTGCAAGTGTAGCTGCACGGGCAGAACGTCCCTTATCAAAGACAAAAACCTGTGCGTCTTTATAGCGGCGGAATTGCAAGGCAAGCAGTGATAGCAAAACCGATTTACCTGCGCCCGTTGGCCCGACTATCAACATATGCCCGACATCACCTTGATGGGTGACGAGACGAAACGGCGTATGCCCTGCGGTTGTTGCATGCAGCAAAGGCACATCGTCCAAATGCTTATTGCGTTTTGGCCCTGCCCATATTGCAGACAACGGCATGAGATGGGTGAGGTTTAGTGTATGAATTATCGGTTGGCGGATATTAGCGTATGGGTTGCCGGGCAAAGTGCCGAGCCAAGCATCAACGGCGTTGACACTTTCATGGATAGAGACAAGCCCGCGTCCATTGACAATACGCTCTATGGAGCGGATTCGCTGCTCAGCAATGAGAGCGTCTTTATGGCTGACCACAATACAAGTCGTCAGATAGCCAAAACTCACATGATCTGCGCCTAAGTCTTGCAGGGCTTGGTCGGCATCGAGGGCTTTGTTATCTGCATCGCTATCAACAAGCGCAGATGTTTCGTTAAACAGGCTTTCGCGGAGTAGCGACATGACCGATTTACGTTTGGCAAACCATTGGCGGCGGAATTTGCCTATCACCTTTGTCGCCTCTGCTTTATCCATTGGCAGATAGCGTGTCATCCAACGGTACGCAAACCCGAGCGAGTTTAGCTCATCCAATATGCCCGGTGTTGTTTCACCTGGAAATCCGCGCACCGTAATCATATGTAAGTTTTCTCCGCCGAGCCTTGGGACTAGGCCGCCAACCAAATCAGCACCGCCAATGAGTGCGTCAATGTAGGCGGGCGTATCAGGGCAAGTTATTTTGTGTTTATTCGGCGATATGCAAGAGTGCAGATATGTCAGGGTTTCGGTATCGTCTAAGAATTCCGCCAATGGAAATAGACTTCCCATTAAATCTAAGCAGCGTTCGCTTTCCGTAATGAAAGCGGTGAGATGATCGGACGCGGTTTCTGTTAATTCATCCTCTGACTTTTCTATAAGAAGACTTTCTGCGCGCTTGGCGCTATCAGCTGGCGGTAGGTAGGCAAAGGTTAGATAATATTCACTCTCAAAATGATGTTCTGACTGTTCGAATTGCCCGCGCCGTTCTTGGTCAACTATCCATGCTGCGGGGTCTTGGAAACTTGAATGCGGGTAATCTGGCGCGGCATGGCGGCAAGCTTCAAAGTATAAAGCCCAGCCTGAGCCAAAGCGCCTTAACGCGTTGTTAATACGGGCGCATGTGGCGACAAGTTCTTCCTCAGTTGCACTGCCCAAATCAGGCCCACGAAACCTTGCTGTGCGCTGAAAGCTGCCGTCTTTATTGAGAACAACGCCCGGCGCTATCAAGCAGGCCCACGGGAGATAGTCCGCTAGTCTTGCAGGCTGCTTTTGGTATTCAGCTAAGTTCAACATGACAAATAACCTTTGTGCTTGATGTGGCGGGCCAGCACGTCCATGAACTTTGGATCACGCTTGGCGAAATAGACGGATAGCGAATGGGATATGACCCAATAGATAATCCCGACAATGGCAAGCTGAAGGCCAAGCCCAAGAGCAGCAGCGAGCGTGCCATTGAGAATGGCTGCCGTTCTAGGCGCACCGCCTAGCAAGATTGGCTCGGTCAGTGAGCGGTGCAATGGTATGGAGAAACCATCAATCATTAGATCAATGCCCCGCCGCTGAACTTGAAGAAGGACATGAAGAAGCTGGTGGCCGTAAACGCAATCGACAAGCCAAACACAATTTGGATAAGCTTACGAATACCACCGCCTGTATCGCCGAACGCCAGCGTTAAGCCCGTCATAATGATAACGATGGTGCCAAATATTTTGGCAACCGGGCCTTCTATAGATTTGAGAATTTTAGTCAGCGGCGCTTCCCACGGCATTGACGACCCAGACGCAAAAGCTGGTTCAGCGAACAGTACGAAGGCGAGGATAATAAATATCAAATAAGTAAGTTGACGAGTGGACATAAGTTTCTCCTAGGTTTGGGTTTTTGGGATGAGTTTTAGCGGGGTGAAATTTGGCGCGAGTGCTTCAAAATCATATTCATCGCCGTGAACACCAAGCACGCGGGCTATGGTTTCCACGCGGCGGACGGGGCCTCGGCCTGATATGAAAACGATGACATTGATAGCTTCGGCAATCAGGGTGCGCGGGACAGAGCTTGCGCCTTCTAAGATAAGCTGCTCGATACGGTAAATCCCTGCTTCGGCGGCATTGGCATGTACGGTCGCAATGCCGCCGGGGTGTCCTGTATTCCACGCTTTGAGCATATCAAGTGCTTCTGGGCCGCGCACTTCCCCGACAACTATCCGGTCGGGGCGTAGGCGCAATGTAGAACGCACAAGATCAGCGAGTTTTACGTACTTGCCATGTGTGCGCAGCGCCACCGTATCTTCCGCGCGGCATTGTAGTTCTCTTGTATCTTCCAAAATAAGTACGCGGTCATTACAGTTTGCGATTTCTGCAAGTAGCGCATTTGCCAGTGTGGTCTTGCCACTAGATGTACCGCCAACTATGAGGATGTTGAGCTTGGCGTTTACGGCATATGACAAAGCATTGGCTTGTGCTTTTGTCATCGTTCCAGATTCTACATAATCTTCTAATGTGAAAATTTTAGCCGCACCCTTACGGATAGAAAAACATGGGGCGGACACTACGGGCGGGAGCAAGCCCTCAAACCGTTCACCGCCGTCGGGGAGTTCTGCGCTGACGATTGGCCTATTGGTTGTCACCTCTTGGCGGATATGGCTGGCGACTAATTTAACGATACGTTCGGCATCGGACGGCGTGATGATTTCGCCCGTGTAAACTCGGCCCTCGCCGTGACGGTCGAGCCAAAGCTTGCCATCTGGATTGACCATAATCTCAATGACATTTTTATCATCAAGCGCCGCACCAATCACTGGCCCCATAGCTGAGCGGAGCATTTCCAGAGTGCGGCTTACGGTGATAGGATTAAGCTGAGACATGTTGCGCCTCCTGCTTTTTAACTTTTGCTTTTTTCTTATTCGACTTCTTGTCGAATTGCTTGAGGAGTACCAATTCATCAAATGTGAAAAATTCATCTTGCGAGACAAGTGTGTCAGTCAGTGTTTTGTTGAAAGTACGCCCGTTGTTTTTTACGCGCCCACCAAGCAGGTCGACAAAGTTATTAAAATTAGCAACGCCGCTTGCCGCCTTAGCATCTTCATCCGCTTTTTTCACATCTGGCATGACTGTGAAAAAATATTGCAGATACAGCGCAAATATTTCCAAGACCAAGGTAATGTCGCGGCTATGACGATTGTCGTGGCGCGTCATGAGATCAAGGCGCTTTAGGATATTAGCGTCGCGTTTATCATCAAGCTCAAAACTGAAATACGCACTTAGGCATAAGTCCAATACTACAGGCACCGACATATCTGGCTTGCGGCATACGGCCATGAGACGGTCATAGTTTTCTTGCGATATGCGCGATCTGATACGGGGGCGGTTATCACTCATTATCCCATCCCCAAATCTGGCTCTATGCTTTGGGATAGGCCGCGTGCTTGCTGCACGGCTGTGTTTGCTAATCGTAACTGCCCAATTTGAACAAGAGCAATTTCAGGCGTGTCTTCATCAGAGTGGGTTTTTTCAACATTATCTTTGACGGGTTTTGGTTTTTGATCATGCGTAGGCAGTTCTGGTTTTCTGTCCTTACCGCCTTGTCCTGCGCTTTTACGAGAGTGAGGTTTTTCGCCCGGTACAAGCAAACGATCATCCACAGGCCGTGTCATGGGTTCGCCATTGGAAGTCGTCCAATCACATCCGCACCCGAGGGGAGCGAGCGGGTATGGGCCATTGGGGGATAATGATGGCGGTGGCGTGACACGGTCCGTGAAGTTCTTGTCCGCATAATAGCGGAGCTTATTTGCTTTGATCGGCGGGAAGCCAGACAGCAGGATAATCTCTTGCGTCTCAGGAAGCTGCATAACTTCACCGGGCGTGAGAAGTTGCCGCGCCGTTTCTTGGCGCGAGACCATAACGTGGGAGAGCCACGGCGCTAATCTATGACCTGCATAATTACGCATGGCGCGCATTTCTGTGGTGCTGCCTACGGCGTCTGATATACGTTTGGCTGTGCGTTCATCATTGGTGGCAAAAGCAACGCGCACATGGCAATTATCCAAGATTGAATTGTTAGGACCGTATGCTTTCTCGATTTGGTTGAGAGATTGTGCAATCAGGAATGCTCGCAGCCCGTAGCCTGCCATAAATGCCAAAGCACTTTCAAAAAACTCTAGCCGCCCAAGCGCCGGAAACTCATCAAGCATAAACAGCACCTTGCGGCGTGATGGATTGTTATTGGTTTCCAAGCTTTCCGTTAGACGGCGACCTATTTGGTTTAGGATAAGGCGGATTAACGGCTTGGTTCTTGAAATATCGGAGGGCGGCACAACAAGGTACAGGGATACGGGCTTGCCCGCTGATACCAAGTCTTCAATCCGCCAATCACATTTTGAAGTCACCTCGGCAATCGTGGGGTCTCTGTAAAGAGACAGGAAGCTCATCGCCGTTGACAATACACCTGAGCGTTCGTTTTCAGATTTATTGAGAAGTTCACGCGCTGCTTGTGCTGCGACGGGATGAACCTTGGCGTCCTTATGATCGCCGAGGTGATTAGTGCTCATCATTGCCCAAAGCGTGTCTTCAAAATCACGGCTTGGGTCAGAGAGGAAAGTGGCTACGCCTGAAAGCGTTTTATCGGGGCACGCGTAAAGAACATGCAATATGGCGCCGACGAGAAGAGAATGGGCAGTTTTCTCCCAATGGTTACGGCGCTCTAATATACCTTCTGGGTCAACAAGGATGTCTGCAATATTTTGTGTATCCCGTACTTCATATTCGCCTTTGCGGACTTCGAGCAATGGATTATATTTTGCAGACGCCTTATCGGTAGGGTCAAACAATAAACAATGAGAAAATGTAGAGCGCCAGCCAGAGGTGAGCGCCCAATTTTCGCCCTTAATATCGTGGATAACGGCACTGTCCGTCCAAGACAAAAGAGTTGGAATAACGAGGCCTACACCCTTACCTGACCGCGTTGGCGCAATCGTCATCACATGTTCGGGGCCATCATGCCGAATGTATTGACCTTCGTGTTCACCTAAGAAAACACCGCTATCAGCAAGCAGGCCAACTTTTTTAATCTGCTTATGGCTCGCCCACTGTGATGAGCCGAATGTTGTTAGGCGCTTGGCTTGCCGTCCTCGCAATACAGAACCAATCACAGCAAACATGGTTCCAACAAACCCGCCGCCCGCTGCTATCTGTCCGCCTTTAGCAAAAATATGGGGCGCATAAGCATCAAAAGAATACCACCACTCAAATAATTTCCACGGTAAATAAACCTTATGGCTGGAAACCGTAAACCAAGGCGTTCCTAAATAAGCGTCATAGTCAAACTGCAAAGCCACCCATTGGGTCGCATACCATGTGGTCACAATGATCGTGGTAAACACGACAATGATCTGACCGATAAGTATTGATTGTGGCGACATAGCCCTAAGTCCTTTTTACTAATGGGCTTAGGCTGCCGTACAATTAGCGCTTCATGCTAGGGGGTAAATCTGAGGGAATATGGCAGTAGAGGGACATAGGGGGACATTCGGGGGCAATGCTGATTTTATAACACCTGATTATCTGAATCATAAATCAGGTTTATTGGCGAATAGGCTCTGTTCCCTCGTTAAGAACATCCAGATACCGGGCATAAGCATAAACACGCCCACGCTCTTTACCCGTTATTTCTGTTAAAATGCCAAGGCGTTCTAAATTGGAAAGCGCATTACTTGCAGTGGGAAAACTCGTATCAGCAAGATCGGCAATCGTCGCTGCTGTCATAATTGGACGTTGCTGCAATATATTATGTACCCTGTGAGCCATCGGCGCTGCGCGTTTAAGTACGTCGATCTTCTCGGCATCATTCGCGAAAATATCTGATATAGTCCTTGCTGCTTGATGGGCTTGCTTTGCCACATCGCGCACACCTGATAAGAAAAACTCTAGCCACACTTCCCAGTGCCCATGCTCTCGCACTTCATTTAGCAAAGCGTAGTAAGTCTTACGGTGGGTTTTGAGATAAAGACTAAGATAGAGAAGCGGTTCTTCCAATATCCCCTTTGAACATAAATACAAAGTAATGATAAGACGGCCAAGTCGGCCATTTCCATCAAGGAACGGATGAATAGTTTCAAATTGTAAATGAACAATACCTGCTTTGATAAGCGGCGATAATTTATCGTCCTTACTATGGAGGAACTTTTCAAGGTTAGCCATAAGGTCAATTACAAAGCTTGGCGGCGGCGGAACAAATATCGCATTGCCAGGCCGCGTACCGCCGATCCAGTTTTGTGACTTACGAAACTCTCCAGGTTGTTTCGTACTACCGCGCCCTGTAGCGAGTAATATGCCGTGTATCTCGCGCATCAAGCGCACAGATAGCGGAAATCCGCCCCGCATCCGTTCCAGCCCATGATTGAGCGCTGCCACATATGTCGAAACCTCTTCAACATCGTCCATCGGCGCGCCGGGTGCTTGTTCGTTCTCATACAACAGCAAATCTGATAAAGACGATTGCGTTCCCTCAATCTGAGACGATAACAACGCTTCTTTGCGAACATACATGTAAAGGAACAGCGAAGTATCAGGCGTCACAGCACGCACCCCATCAAGCCGCCCCAAAGCCAACATAGCCTCACTGGCAAGCGTCGATAAATTCGTCATATCGATAGCGGGCATAGGTGGCAGCAGTTTAGGCACATACGCCCGAGCCGTCTCACCCACCGTACTAATCGTGACGTAATCCCCTATCCGATCTACATATTCAGTTTTTGGCATCAGCCATTATCCTTTAATAAGAAGCTTCATTATTAAAGGATAGTACACTAAACTTTAATTAAGTCACGCGTTATTAAAGGAAAGGAAATTTATCTTAAGGACAGGAACATCCTCCAAAGCAGGCATTAGAGATTACTTGCTACCGCCTTATCAAGCGTATCACCGCACCACTGGATTGTATTTCATTTTCATGTATTTATTGCCGGCGGTAAGTTCTGCTAGCATTTGAGCTAGGCGTTTTTGTTTGGTGGCGTCACGTTTAGCGCGGTTGATCCAGCTTAGGTAGTCATTACGCTGATAGGGCGGGCGTTGATTATAGGCATCCATGAGAGTTGCTTCATTTAGAGCCGCTTCAACAAATTCTGGCATAGGCTGTATGGCGCGTTTTAAGCTCATAA
>Ga0209633_10001735_pt1 | contig 21941 bp, 31 predicted proteins | sample Cruoilmetagenom1_FD_187290 | JGI IMG/M metagenome (GOLD analysis project Ga0209633, IMG submission 187290) | Oil polluted marine microbial communities from Coal Oil Point, Santa Barbara, California, USA - Sample 1 (SPAdes) (version 2) | ecosystem: Environmental > Aquatic > Marine > Oil seeps ... | reverse complement strand
CTCGTCCCCTACCAGAATTTTGTCGATAATATAGAAAATGACGTTAGCATTGATTTAGGGCGAATAATTCCCGGAATTAAATCTTTTTCACAATCCAGAAATGCCAATCTGCTAACGCAGCTTTCGAGCGATGAGGTGTATCCCGGTGATACTGATAATAATGGTGTGGTGAATGCAAACGATATTTTGCCAATCGGTTCTTATTTTTTGAACGAAGGCAGTGAGAGGGATTCAACATCTTTTTTTTGGCGGCCTCAGCAATCTTTATTTTGGGATATTCCTGCCGAAACCTATGCAGATGCTAATGGGGATGGTATAATTGATGAAAATGATGTAATAGGTATTGGTGTAAATTGGGGCAACACACATACGAACACAACTATGTCATTTGAGGTAAATCTAACAAATACAACTCTTTTAAACCAATACGAAGATAATTATCGTACGATTTACAACTCTCTTTCCGGGGGAAGCGAAGCAGTAGTTTCCATGAAAAAATTATTGGAATCTTTCTTAAGCATAGATGAAATAGTTCCTGCTTCCTATTCTCTCGAACAAAATTATCCTAATCCGTTTAATCCTGAAACAACAATCCGCTTTGCCTTACCGGAAAAGCAAAATGTTACGCTTGCTGTTTACACGGTATTGGGACAGAAGATTTCCGTTCCCATTAATAATAAACAATATGAAGCCGGTCGGCACGAAATAACATTTGATGCCTCATCATTTGCTAGTGGAATTTATATATATCATATTACTTCGGATTATTGGAGCGATGTGAGAAAAATGGTTGTTTTAAAATAATAAGGAATTAAAAATGAAATATATTGTTTTCATTTTATGTTTGATTTTAATTAGCGGATGTTCAAATGATTCGACTGAACCTGAGGAACAGCAACCTGTATTATTTTTTTCTGAAAGCAGCACAACAATCACAGTAGGAGAACAAACTAATCTTAGTCTGGAAATTGAAGATTTTACCGAATCCGTATTTGGTGTTAGTTTTCAAGTACAATATGATAGTTCTATTATATCATTTAATGAATCATCAGGATTGAGTTCCGGAGATTTTTTCGGACAGGATGCTATTATATTTGTAAAAGATAATAATTCAAACATACACATTACAATTTCTCAAATACAGGGGCAAAATGTAGTGAGTGGTTCCGGAGTATTTAACACTTTTACATTTAATGGTAAATCATTCGGAAACTGTACCATTCAGATAACGCCTGAAGATCTACATTTCTATGATATAAATGGAAATATTATTGAACTTCAAGATCTTGAATTCAAATCGGCAATAATAAATGTACAATGATATAAATTAAAGTTATGTTTTTAAGTCGGCATCTTTACAAAATGAAAATCATTTTACTATTGAATGTATCAACAGGTGTACATAGATAAAAATATAGTGTAAGTGATAATTTGTTTGAAATATTGACGGCACTTATCAACTGCTCAAGAATATATTACAATATCCTAACCTTACTAAACATTTTTCGATCTAATAATAATTTTTGTAAAAAATTAAACTATCACTTAGCTTGATTTGTCTAATCACTAGTATGACATTATAATTATAAGAATACAAAGCATTTTAAAAAGATTAAACTAAATATTCCTAAAGGATACTTTTAAAATTAGTGTCTAAAACAATAAACCTTGTAAGTACTCAAAGGTAGAAGTAGACCAATTATATTTGGTAATTTTTAAAAAATTAGAAAACTTAAAAAAAGTATTCAGAAAAACAAAGTAGAAAGGCAATCATTGTATCACTATTGATGAAAAAAGTCTTAAAAATATTATAAATACAATGTATAATAAGTTAAAAAGTTATATCATGAAAAATCAAAAAATAACAGTAACAATAATTGCAGCAATAGTTCTAATTATCTCTAGTGCCGTTTATATAATTAGCGCAGATAATAATACCGGATATACCTTTGAGACCGTAAAAGTTAATAGAGGAGCAATAAGTAATACGGTTACGGCAACAGGAACATTAGAAGCAACAAATACCGTTGTTGTGGGAACGCAAGTATCGGGTGTTATAGAAAAGCTATATGTGGATTTTAATTCAAAGGTTAAAAAGGGGCAATTAATTGCCGAACTTGACAAATTAACGTTGCAATTTAATCTTGAAAATGCAGAAGCAGATCTTTCGAACGCAGAAGCAGAGTTGGAATACCAGAAAGCAATTTTTGAAAGAAATGAAAAGCTCTTTGAAAAAGCGATGATATCCGAAAGCGATTTTGAATTGGGAAAATATAATTATAAAAAAAGTGAAGCTGCATTCAAATCTGCCACTGCTAATCTTAACAAAGCGAAACGGAATTTAAGTTATGCAATGATTTATGCACCCATCGACGGAATTGTACTTAATAGGGCGGTAGAAGAAGGACAGACGGTTACTGCAAGTATGAATACTCCCGAATTATTTACTATTGCCAATGATCTTTCCGAAATGCAGGTTGAAGCTGATATAGATGAGGCAGATATTGGTATGGTGAAAGAAGGTCAGCGGGTTGAATTTACAGTAGATGCTTTTCCTGATGAAACATTTTCAGGCGCGATTACCCAAGTAAGGTTGCAACCAACGGAAACCTCAAATGTTATTACTTACATGGTAATTATTACAGTTGCCAATCCGGATCTGAAACTAAAGCCTGGTATGACAGCCAGCATTACCGCTTATGTACAAGAAGTAAATGATATTCTCGTTTTAGCCGGAAAGGCAATACGTTTTACTCCAGATCGTGAACTAATTAGAGATTACTTCAGCACTCTTCCCGAAAATGAACGTCCAAAACCCAAAATTGATAAACATCAGAAGGGAACAGATGAACCTCCGGAAGAACGTCAAGGTATAGAAATAGATAATAATATGAGGCGTATTTGGGTGAAAAATGGAAATACTATAAAACCGGTTATGGTTGAAACCGGGCTAACAGATGGTATAAACATTGAAATTGTTTCTGGATTAAATGAAGGTGATGAAGTAGTTACTTCAATGGAAAGCAGGAGCAATGAAATTGTTGCGGTTGAAGAAAAAGAAGAAACACAGAAAAGCCCGTTTGTCCAAGAACGACCTGGTCGTCAAGGAGGCAAAAGATAGTAATCGAAAGTTAAAATATTGTTGCTGGTAAATTGAAGAAATAGTTACATTACTTATAAAGAGATGATGAAAAAACATTTTTGATGTGAAAAGGTTGACTATAACTTAAAATCAGCCGTTATTAGTACACCCGAAAGGATTCGAACCCTTAACCTTCTGATCCGTAGTCGGAAATTAGCTGTAAAAACGTTGAAAATAAGCAGAAAACGAATAAATTATCGTCAGAAATGCCATAATTAATGTAAAAAGTGTTACAAAGGTGTTACAGAAATTACTTCTTTTTTCGGTCTTTTTTCTTGAATCTTACCTTTTCTATTTGGTCACGTAAAAAATCAACTTCAAAAATAGTATAATGCTTTTTCGTGATTTTTACATCCGAATGATCTAATAAAACTTGAAGGGAACTGACGTTCACATTTTTGTTCGCTAACCAGCTTGAGAAAGTATTTCTTAGTTGATAAAGTGTGTATTTACTGCCAAGATTTCCACGATAAAAAAGTCTACTCACATCCTTATTAAAAAAGTTTAATGAGTCGGTCCTGGAATATCCAAATACATTTCCTTTCTTTTTCCTTCCCATCTTTTCGAGATGTTCTCTGAGCTCACTATGAAGAGGGAAGATGAAGAACTTTTTTCCTTTTACATTTAATGCCTTTATAAAGCTTAAATCGAAGTTTATGTCCTTCCAATCAAGCACAATTATTGTAGACGGCCGGAATCCGGTTAAAAGTAAACCATAAATAACATTGAATTGATCAATGTTTTTTATAGAGTAATATTTTAAAATTTTCTGCATATCCTTGAAATGAATAGGAAGATTATTTGTCTTAGTAGATTTTATTTTAACTATAATATTCTTCTGAGCCCATCCTTCTTTAATAAAATAATTCCACATCGCGGATAAATGTCTAGTGAAAATTGACTTTGATGATTCAGAGAATTCTTTTTTATTAAGATATTTAATAAAATCAGTGTAATCAGAGTCACCGTAAGTGCTAATTATCCTGTCATCACACGCTCTAAGCATATGTCTAGTTGATAATTCGTAAGCATCAATAGTTTTAATAGCTAGATCCGGTTTGCTGGCAAGAAATCTATCTAATCCGGTTGATAGCAGTAACTCTTCTTTTAGGTTAATTCCATATGAGCTTAATTGCTCTTGTCTGACAAAATCAGCATTAAGTTCCTTAACAATTTGCTTAATTCTTCTCTCGCCAGCACGAGTTGCTCGGATTTTTGTAGTTCGTGAAGAACGCCGCTTTTTAGGATTTGGTTCTTGATGCTTGCTCTTATAGATCCTGAGGAAATAAAAAGGGCTGTCTTTTCTAGTATAGTAACTAACGGATGACATTAATATTCACAATTCGTTTTTAATTCAATGATACTTGCTCAAATTTCATGTTATCAGAGTACTTATAAGGCAAACATCGCTCAATATTATTTTCAGCTTCATCAAAAAGATATTCTTGCGCCTCATGCGGTTCTAAAATAACCGGCATTCTTTTGTAAATTCGTTTCATAAAATCGTTTGGTTCGGTTGTAATGAGTGATACGTGCTTATTCTTTTCATTATCGGTATGATAAAGTCCCGGTACAAAAAACAGTTCTTCACTTTTCAAAAATATTCGGTAGGGAATCTTGCTTCCTTTCGGTCCTTCCCACTCATAAAATGCTGTCATAGGTATAACGCATCTTTTTTTATCAAAGCGAGTGTTCCAAGATTGTTTGGTTACAATTGTTTCTATTCTAGAATTAATAATATTAGGGTATTTATCACCGAATTTAATACCCCAATTTGCAAGTTCGGTTGAAGTGCAATTATCATTTATAAAAATTCCTACAATTTTACTGGATGGTGCTATATTTATTCTTCTATTCTCTCTAATTTTGTTAATGAAATGATCTTCGTCAAAAGGGAAGTCCTTATCCATTTGCCACCCATCCCGGGTGAAATTTTCAAATCTGCCGCACATTGTTGTTTCCTTTCTTTTAAAATCAATCAAATAAATAAAACATTAAGAAACTTAACGCCTATAAAGGTAAATTTGATAAAATTTTATCGACTGCTAGATTAACAGCCTCTATTAAAGGAGGTGCGCTCTCCAAGGTTGTTGAAGTTGTTCTCAATCCTTCACTTGATGCTTCCCATAACAATTTCCCTGAATTTGTCGATAACATGGAGAATCTAACTGTAACACGTGTGGTCCCTTTGTTTGCACCATATCTGCCATCATGTTGGATTAAATCAACTATCTCACCTTGAACAATTCCATCAATTTTTAATACTTCACCGACTTTATATAGAATATTTGCATCAGGAATACCACTTGAATTATAGTTATCCAAAAACCTTGCCCATTCGGAGGACATATCATTATCATTAAGCAAAATAATAGCTTCATTAGAGCTCATAATATCTATATTTTTATTTTTTCTACCAATCCTTTGTGAAACCTTTCTATTTATTTGTTGAGCCTCACTTGGAGCGAATTTTGTATTTCTTATGGGGAAAACAGCTAATCTCTTAATAGTTTCATTTGAAAATGATGGATCGACATAAGAATTCAACGAAGCAGTTGATGCTGCACAACTAGTAAGTATAAAAACAAATCCTATACTAATTAAAAACAATAAATAATTTCTCATTTTAACCTCTCTATAACTTAACTTTGTCCTTGTGTGTTTTCTACTGAGTTAACTTTTTGAATCTTCGATGTTTTTGATTTACTAAATATTTTATTTACTTTTTTCCGGGACTCTTTTAGATCAGGATTGTCAACAACTTCCCTTTTAAATAATTCTGTAACAATAACTTCTTTAATCTGAGAACTGTCAATTTTAACATTTGGAGATATTTTCCTAAGATCTCTTCTCAAATAATTGAGATATTGCTCTGACATTAATAAGGCGCCAAGTGAAAACCTACTTAAAGCCTGCCTTTGAGAATGTACAATATCCAAAGTTGATTTTGTTGCCCCTTCACGGGATAGGGGATATAATAATTCAACATCTTTTTTCGGATTTAATTCAGTGAAATCAAACTTAAATACTAATTCAAATGTAACAGGTTTACCGTATTGCATTTTGTAGACATTCCAGCAAATCCCGTTTGTTAAAATCACCCAGTCAATTCCTTCATTACTAGCATAATCCGTAGCCTGCTTAATATGATGTTCCTTTAACGATATGCCAATTGCTTTTACCTCGATTAAAAGATTAACTTTTCCATCAATCATTGTAGCTAAGTCACAATAGGTGCCTCTAATCTGAAATTCACTAGTTATTTCAAGATATTTATCATAACCAAAAACACTTGAAAGAATATCTTTTACAATTGTTACAGTATCTGATTCGTTAATATCACGAGCATAAGCTGATTTAAGGACATTTTGAAATGTTTTGATAGTAGTTGTTAAACGTTGTGCAACTTTAATAGGTACTTTGAACATAATTTACTCCTGCATAATATTAGTATATTTTCCTTTCCCTCCAAAAACCAAATTCAAACTAAGGAACTACCCCAGCAAGATGGAATATTAGATATGTTACAATTAATAATACTAATCCCAAAGTAACATCAACTTTTAGGTTCATTTTTCTTAAAGTAATTTTGGTTCTTGTTAATTGTGCGAGTAGATCGTCGCTTTTGTTAATTGATTCGCCGTTGCCGTTTTGATTTGTCACTGTGATTGTCGATTTTTTGATAAGGTTTTTAGACATAATAATTCCTCCATAAAAGAATATGCCCCCTCCTATCAAAAATCTCGTCCTATAAATAAGAATAAAATTATTTAAAAGAATCAGTATAATTACGTAGTACTCAATTTGTGTATCACGAATCTTGGTAAACAGTACTCCTGTATTTCAACATAAAAAATCTACTGAGTACTAACAGCGATACACAAGATAAGCATTATAATTACAAGTGCGATCAATATGTTCACCTTAAGATTTAATCTAGCCAAATCAACTAGTAAATCAGATTCGAGATCATCATCCTCAACAAATTTTTCTTTATCCATCCCCCCATGGCCCCCAATTTTTGTGATGATTTATTTCTCTTAACCTAATATTTGCGTATTCCCAATATTTATTCCATCTCCTCCGGTTTTTGAAAGTTCTTTCTTTAATTTTTCTATTTCCTGATCTTTATCATATAGTTTTGCTTTTAAATCCTTTATTTCTGATTTTAATTCATCTATCATATTAGCATTGTATTCCACACGAGGTTCTTTTGCGATATTATCATCATCGATCGGTGCTGATGTTAGGCCACCACCAATTAGTAAAAAATTTACTTCCCAATTAGAAATAATCTTCTTTTTGTACAAAGCTTCAATAATTTTAATAGGATCAAATTCTGCAGAGATATACTTTTTTATATGTGAAGCTTGAACACCAGCCATATCTGCCAGTTGATATTTCTTCCATTTATTTTTCTTTGCAAATTTAGCTAACCGATCGCCAATTTCTTCTTTTATTGTCATATAACAACACAAAACTGATAGATTTAATTGAATATGAAAAACAAATAACAGTAAAGTGTAATTATTTCTTGACAAACTGACACTATTCTGTTATATTTGTAACGGTTGTAATAAAAATTAAATAATAATTGAGCTAAATGTGAAAAAACAAACTGCAAAAAAAATTAGAAAACGAGTAAAAAAACTCAATAAAACCTTAAAAAAAGCTGACAAACTTGGATTAAGTGTTGTTTATGAAAATTTTACGAACAATGGTTTAACTCAAATTAATAAAGTTCACATCGCTAAAACAAAGTGGTACTAATGTTTTTTGGGTCTAACCATATCAACCCAGGTCTTATCACATTCAGTGCATTTAAAATGATAATCCTGCACACCAATGTGACCAAAATTACGATGTGGTTCTATTCGATCGAGTTGGGCTGTTGGTTTTTTACAAAATTTACACAAATCACCCGAACCACTAATCATTTTCTCAAGCTTACTAATTTTTTCTTCAAGCTTGTCAATTCTATCCGGAGCATCTTTAATTCTCATAAACTCCGGTTTTTGATTAAAAATTTTAAGTATTTCCTCTACAATCGCCATAGCTCTATCAATAATAATTATAACAAATATAACAAATAGGATTTAATAATGGAAAACAAAAAAGATACTGTTTCAAACATAATCAACCTGCCTGAAGAATTACATAAAAAATTGAAGATAGAAGCGATTTCAAAGAACAAAAGTCTTCACGACGTAATGGTTGAGTGTGTTGAAAAAGGTATTGTTCTAATTTCAAATCCGGTACAAACTAATTCAAAAATATTATCTCAAGCTCAGTAGTGTGTCCAAAAAAGAAAACGGGGACCAGAAACCTCATGTCTGAACTTAAACCCGAAATAGTGAAACCGGAAATTGTAACTAAATCAAATTGTACAGGTTCGTTCATTGGCGCCTCAAATTGTTTAGGGCAATATAGGTGTGAATTATTAAAAGAATCTTTGAAAAATAACCAAAATATTTTGGATAAATAAAGAGAATTAGGGAATGCCTGAACAAACAGAAATAATGCGAATACTTTTTGAAAATGATAAAACTAAATCGTGGCTTGCAAATCAGTTGAAGATCAAACCCCAAAAACTTGATTATTGGTTAGGAAAAGCAAAAAAAATAGGTGTTGAAGATTACAATAAGATAATGGAGATATTTAAAAAGGAAGGATTTATCACTTCTAATTCCGAACAATGTAATCACTTGCTTAATCAAACTATTGAGATTGACGCACTTTTAGGTCATACCCTAACTCTATTAAATACCAATGTTCAAAAGTTCACCTCTGATAATGTTCTTGAATACAGAGAGAAAAAGCGTTTAGGCGAGGTTATTGAGAAAATTAGAAATGAATTTAACATTGAGCTTGATCAGATAGAAAAAATAATTGAAGGCCGTTAGATGAAAATACCAAAACTTATAACCATGGGTATGATCTGGGAAGAGATTCAAAATGTGAAATTAATGTTCGGGGTCTCTCAAGAAAACAAAATCGCTAATGAACTCCAAGAGTTTTCCCTTCATCAAACAGCGAAAATATTAAAGAAGAGCACAGAAACATTAAGAACTATGGCCGAGAAGAAAGAAATTGAATCGCTTATTGAGGAAAGGCCAAACGCCAAAGATGGCATTACGTTTATGTTTTTACCAAAACATATCCGGGATTATCAAGAAAGGAGAAAATATAAAGGAAGGAAGTTATATCGGGAACATGCAAAGTTTGATATAGATAACCTAATAAATTCAGCAATAGACAACGCTTAGGAACAATCAATGCTTACTTGTAAAGATAGAATCAACAACCAGAAAATTAACATTAATAAAATGCAAGACGTTAGAAAGAGAATCAATGTAAGATTAGAAATAAATAAAAAAGCCCCGGTGGCACCCGAGGCTAAATTTCCAATAATAAATACTGGAGGTACAGATATGTTAAATGTAAGCAATCCACAGAACAATGTCAATCCTACTATCCTTGATGCTCTTGAGGGTCATTTATCGACTCCCAGGGTGGCAATCTCTACAACTGACATAAATTACGCTGATCATCTTATCAGAAAAGGTAAACTGAAGGAAGCACGTTCTGTTATAAATAATATGAAATCAGTGGCCAGCTCAATTGATACACAAATTTGTGATCTAGATAATTGGTTGGCTTCAATGGAGGTATAAAATGAGCAATGCATTAATAAAAGTTGATAGTGAAACAATTTCTAGCAATGATCAAATGAATAAATTGGTATCAAAGCTTAAGGATCAAACAATACCTCTTTTCCCCGAAACGGTTCAATTCAGAGATCCAGCATTAAAATATGGTGTAGCATTAGTTACCGTTGATCTTAAATTAGATAAATATGGAAACAACAAAGATATTTATAGAAATGAGTCCGGTGGATACTGCCTGCACCTTTCAAAAACAAATGAGGTCGGGCAACAATTTGGGGTTGTTTATACTGACTCGAAAATAATTGAGAGAAAAACTGATGACAGAGGTAGGGTAGTATTTATTAGTCACCAAGTAAGAGGAAAGTGTAAATCTGTTGATGGTACAGTGAAGGAAGATGTTGCAACAGGCAAATATGATTATTACAGAGACTGTGAAAAATATGTTTCTAAGAAAGATGGAAAACAGTTAACCAACATGATCAATTCTCGGAGGTCTCATGCGGAGGCTTTGGCAGAAAGTAACGCAAAATCTAGGTTAATAGGTAAGCTTGTTACAAAACTTCCATCAAGTTTTACAATTGATGAATTAAAAAAACCATTTCTAATTCCTTATGTAATAGAAGATACCAACGAATTAATTAACCAATTGGATCCAGAGGATAGGGGAGAAATGAAGAAAGCCCTTATTAGTAAAAGACTAGGTATTGCTACAAAAATTTACCCGGCCGGATCTTCTCAACCTTCCTTGCCTGAACAAACTCAAAGAAACGAAACTGATCCGAGCAACAAAAATATTGAAGAAGCAAACTTTGTAGATAAGCCAGATAAAAACACAGAGCCAGACCCAAAAGAGCAGAACAGAATAATTGCTGAAGAATTTAGGGGAGTTGAGCAAAATGAACGAACCGAAAAGATTCTCAATCTTATAAAAATAAAAGACTGGAAGCATCCTAAGGGAGCGATTGTAACAACAACTATGATTAACAAAGCTACGATTGATGATCAAATAAATAGAATTGAGGAAATGTTAAATATGCCTGATCTGATTGAAGAGGAGGTTGGCTTATGAAAAAATTAAAATTTATCCATACTGCAGATTGGCACTCGGATTCTGACCCTAATAAATTAGGGAAGTTGGAAGAATCTCTAAAACAAATGCTAGAATATGTTAAAGAAAATAATATAACTGCAATAATTCATGCCGGTGATATTTGGGAAAAGCCTCAGATTGATCCTTTTTTTGATTCACGAAAAGGTGATGGAGTTGATTTAGTAAAAAATTATCTAATGAGATTCTCAAAATATGTTGATTTCATCTTTATAACAAAAGGCAATAATTCCCACGACCCGGTTGGAAGCGTTAAGAAATTAAATCAGTTAAAACACAATATTTATGCTTATGAGTATCCTGTAGTTTTGGGTTGGCAAAGTGAAATCGGGCAGATGGTTGACCTTCTTAGGGAGGAATATTCTGATCAATTCAAGGATCCGGATTATATTGTTTCATTAGTTCCATATCCGTCTAAATCCGGTTTTATTACAAACACTTCAATTGATAACAATAACGCGGAATTCCTTGAAAAATTCGAGCAAGTTTTTGAGTTGATTGGAGACGTTACACAACCTTATACATGTCCTAAAATATTAGCATTTCACGGAAATGTGGTTGGATCTCGTTTAAGTACCGGACAGACCTTAGTTTCCCAAGACATTATGGTTGCACCAAAAACAATAGAAAAAGCCAATCATGATTATTATGGATTAGGCCATATTCACCTACACCAAGAAATTAGGTCTAACATGATTTACTCCGGATCTATCTACAATAAAAACTGGGGAGAAACTGAGCAGAAATCTTTTGAGGTTATTCAATTCTCTCACTGGGGTAACTATGGTGGTGAACTTGAAGGACGATTAAGTTTCTATCCACATTTGCTGACTTCTGCAAGACCAATGATCAAGCTTGAGGGTTTTTATGAAGAAGGACTATTTCTAAATGATGAAGTCGGCAGTCTTTTTGGAATTCCTCTTGTTGAAAATGCCGAGTACAGAATTAGAGTTGATGTAAAAGAAAACGACCGCAAATTAATTACTGATCAAGAAATCGCCAACTTAGAGGCTCACTTTAACAGTGATGCAAAAATCGAATTTAATGTTATTCCGGATGAACGAGAAAGTAGGTCCGAACAAATCATGAAGTGTAAGACTTTACTTGATGAAGTCATCGAATACGCAAAGGTTGTTGATTATGATCTACCGGAATCAGCTAAACAAAAAGTTCTTTCACTTACCGAGAAGGAGGTGATGGTATGAATAGAAGAAAGAAAAATGAGCTGGATATAAAAAATCCTCCTTGTATATGTGGTAATAGTCGATGGAAAACTAAAAGTAAAGCAAGGGAAATTTATCAGTGTCGAGTGTGTGGGAATATAAGAACCGGAGGTAAATCATGAAAATTCTTAATCTAAAACTCCGTGGCGCAATTGGGATTATGAAAGGATTGGGAAAAGAAGAAATCGAAATCGATTTTGCACAATTCGAAAACGGACTCATAGCTTTAACTGGAAAGAACGGTGCCGGTAAAACTACGGTGATGGAAAATTTGCATCCTTATAGAACTATGGTTTCTCGTTCGGGATCACTTCAAAGTCATTTTTATTTAAAGGACTCCTTCAGAATTCTAACTTTTGAATTAGACGGAAAACTTTACGAATCCCATATAAAAATTGATGCAATTACTGGTGGAAGTGAAGCATATTTAAGTCAGTTGATTTGGAGTTCTACGGCTGAAAACAACACTGAACGAAAGCCTCTGAATGATGGAAAAAGAAGCACGTACGATGATGAACTGGAAAAATTGCTCGGGTCTCAAAAGCTTTTCTTTAACTCAGTTTTTTCCGGGCAAAAAAGTAAAGGAATAGCTGAACTAGAAACATCTGACCGCAGAAAATTATTTTATGAACTCCTTAATCTAAATTCGTATGAAGTACCTCTGGAAAAATCAAAAAAAGAATTGAAAGCTTGTGAACTACAACTGGCAAGTATTGAGGGGCAAATCAGTTCAATTGATGTAAGTGAGGGAAATAAATCTGAACTAGAAAATACCAGAGTTGATACACTTAACAAAATAGCTAATACTGAGCTGGCAATATCTAAATCTGAAGAGGAAGTTGAAAAACTCAATTCCGGGATAAAGGAATGTGATATTGAAATAGCAAAGTTGGGTGAAAAACAGAAAGCAAATGATCAGCTAGTTGAAAGAATTGGGGATATAAAAAATAAATCAATTGAACTAACTGAAAACCGCAATAGGAAGATCATTAAACTCAATTCTGATTTGGAAGATACAAAAAAACTTATCTCCCATAATCAAAAATTACTGCAGAATAAAGATGAGATTGAACGCCAAATTTCGAAAAGAGTTACACTACAGGTTGAGTTGAGTGATCTAAAAGAAGAGAAAAGTGTGCTAATAAGCAGGAAAAACGGTCTAAATCAGCAGTATAATGATCAATTACAGTCCTTTAACGTGCTAGAGGAAAAAATAAGAAAGGATGAATCTGGATTAAATCATTATACCTCAAAAGTAAAAATCTCGGAGAGCAATTTAGAACAAATCAAAAAGGATATGAGCTTAATTGATGGTGTCCCATGTGACGAAGAGGTAGGAAACAACTGTCAGTTTCTCAAAAATGCTTACTCCTCAAAAGATTTGTTTGAACAAGCAACTAATCAGTTACAAGAGCTTATTGACAAGAAGTTATACTACAGTGAATTGGTTGAAAAAGGAAAGGCTGAATTATCATCAAAAAAACAAGTTGCTGATGAGAAATACGACTTTTCTGCACGGGAAATTAATTCAAAATTAAAAGCATTAGAAGATGACATTTCATCAATAGAGGAGCTCCTAAATAAAATTGGGACAAGTTGGGAACAACAAAAAGCAGGCCTTCAAGAAGCTGAAACCAATGTGAAAGTTCTTACCGAAAAAATGGAGAATATTCAGACTATTATTGATGAGGCTAGTGACAATTATGACAAACAATTCATTGAATTTGAAAACCAAATTGAAGAACTGCGGAAAAAGCTAGATCCAAATATTGTTGATAAAATTGACGCGTTAAATACAAAGCACGATGAGTTGACCTCAGAACTTGAAAATCATCGATCGGACATAAGTGCTGACCAGGGCCAACTTGATTACTTAAAAGGCGTGCTCAGTGATATTGAGGCTCAATTAGAAACACTCCAGAAAAATGAAATTAAATTAAAATCTCTTAATGATCAGAAAGCTCAGATACAGACCGAAATTAAAGACTGGACATTTCTAACAAAAGCTTTTGACAAAACCGGGATACCTGTACTTAAGCTGGAAAATTCCGGATATGAAATAACCACTATCGCAAATGATCTTCTCTCACTTTTTGAGAATCAATTCAGAATAGTTTTTGAGACTACTCAGCTGACAAAAGATAAAAAGAAAATGAAGGAAACTTTTAACATTAATGTGCTTCGTGGTGATGATGTTACGGAAATATCAAACTTCTCTGGTGGTGAACAAGTCTGGATTGAAACAGCTTTACAACTAGCAATTAGTTTACTAATTCGCTCTCAAGGGAAAAACCTAAAAACTACTTTCCTTGATGAAGCAGATGGCGCGCTTGATATAAATAATGCTCACCTTTACTTAGAAATGTTAAGAAAAGGGCATAATAAATCCGGTGTACATAACACATTTTTAATAACTCACAGACCAGAACTACTGGATTTAATTCCTCAAAAAATTGAATTAGCTGACGGTCTTTTAACGGTTTTGAATTAGGAGGAAGTTTTGGAAAATACATTAAACATATCGATTGAAGAAAAGAAATTAACACCAGACGAAGTGTCGAAAGAATTCATAAACATAAATAGTAAGCTTATTGATTTATACGGAAAAAGGAGAGAGTTAATTGAATATACAATAATGAATGAAGACCCAACTTCTTTTGATGGGGCTCCTCTTATCGTTGATAATGGAGACGGTACTTGGACACGTGTTACTATTTATGATAATGTTGAGAGGCTCATGGAGAAAGGATTTTATGAGCATGTGAAAATTGAGAAATATACCGTTGAAATTAAAACTCTCAAGAACAAACCTAAAGAATTGAGGTAAATATGAAGCCAGTTGAATTCAAAGAACAAAATGTTGTATTCGCTAAAGATCAACCAGAATATTTGCCCTTACCGGCATATAAATCTCAAGAAGGGCAAGTAATTAGTTGCTGGCAACTTGATGAGGCTGATAAACAGCTAATAGCTCAGACTGGTGTGATTTATATCTCAGTACATACATTTAACAATCCACTTCAACCCATTAGACCAAGTGTTGATTCCCCATTTATTGAGGGCAGTGATGGCTGACCCAACATTCTTTGATCAAGAAGTGACGCCGTTGAGGAATCAAATTGATTCTTATTACTCAAAAGATGTAAAGATAAATCGACTTACGCAAAAAGAAAAAGTGTTGATGTTTATTAAAGGTAAAAACGGAGTAACTCAAAGAGAATTACATGAATTAACCGGAATTCCAAGACATTTAATTAGTAGAACGGTAAAAAATTTACTTGACGAAGTGCCCCCTCGGATTATAGTTGCCGGATCTATCTTTGATAAAATCACAAACAGAGATGTAACAATTTATAAGGGGGTGTTATCATGAAATATCCTGCACTTTCACTTTGGCAGCCCTGGGCTATAATGCTTGGTCCAGACATAAAAGACTTCGAAAATAGATCATGGTCACTTCCGGAAAAATTTCTGAACACTCCAATTCTTATTCATGCAGCAAAGAAGAAAGATCTTGAGGAGTGGGAATACGCGGCTTCGTTATACGGCAAATTTACCAGAGGGCGTGCCTCATTAGCTCCTTTAGATGATGATTGTTTCAAATTCGGCGGAATAGTTGGATGGGTTATTTTCGATAAAGTAACTATGGACCTAACACCATTTTGGCGATTTAATAACTACGGCTTTCATATAAAAGAATTTCATGAACTTGAATTCTTTCCTTGCAGAGGTCATCAAAAAATATTTTATGTGGATGTTCCAGAGGGATTTATTAATGTTAAATGAACATCATAAAAAATTCGGAAAGGTACTCAATAGTTTTGATTATGGTACCAGACTATATGATAAATTTTATGAGTTCTGCAAACTTTCGGCATTAACTCTTTCCGCTCCATTTAACAAGGAATTTGCTTCCGAGGAAATCAAGAAATTAAAAATCCATGAGAATGAGAAAAAGCTATTGGCTTATAATGAGTGTTTTGAAATTCTCTTGGCTGCTCTTGAGCATGAACATCAAGATTTTTTAGGTGTTTTCTATGGAGTAAATGAATTGGGTAATAGTAAGAATGGGCAGTTCTTTACTCCATATCATTTATCGCTAATGATTGCAAAAATGCAACTTAGTGGAATTACTGAGTTGATTAAAGAAAAGGGATTTATAAAAATTTGTGAACCTGCTTGTGGATCCGGTGGAATGATAATAGCAGTACGAGAAATTTTAATTGAGAGTGGCTTCAATCCTTCAACAAATATCTATGTTGAATTAACCGATGTAGATGCTCTCTGTTTTTATATGGCATATATCCAGATTAGTTTATACGGAATTCCGGCCCGGGTGATACATGGAAATACTCTTACACGCGAACAACATTTGGAGCTTTTTACTCCAGTTTATTTTTTAAATGATTTCCCGACCAAATTGGCAATTTCTGAAATAATGAATTCGGGAATACTAAATTCAAAACCAAAACAAGTATTGAAACCAAAGCCAGAAACGGTTCCAGATTTAATTTTGGAGAAATCTGGACAATTTGAAATGGCTTTATAATTGAGGAAAAAACTTATGACTAAAAAAAAGTCCTGTTCGAAAAGTTTCATACATAATGAATTCAGAGTTCAGAGAAACGCCATATATAAGACTTCAGGGGAAATGGTTAAAACAGATAGGATTTAATGTTGGCAGTCAGTTTGTCGTATTAGTTAAAGAAAACAAAATTGAATTAAAAATTTGTGAGGAATAATTATGAATTGTGATTGGGTTGATTTGCTCCTTGAAAATGGAGAAATAATTTCAATTGAATGTCCAACAAAATTTGAAGATGAGCTTCATGAATCTTTAGAGAATGCAATGAAGCGAAAAGATTGGTGGTCACCTAGTCGTTTTGATAAATGTACAGCGACTTATTTAGGAGTATCTCTTGATCGTGTTGCAATGAATAAAGTTGTAGGGATCCTTTAATGGCCTCAAAAGTGACTGATCGAGTTTTTGGAATGAGGGATTGGCAGCAAGAAGATTTTAGCAAATGGCTGGGATATGTTGAGGTTGGTAGAAAAGATTTTCTTACTGTTGCAACACCCGGAGCTGGTAAAACAAAAAGTGCACTTCGTAAAGCCCATTATCTCCTTAATAAAAATCTCGTTGATAGAATAGTCGTTGTTACATATACAGAATATTTAAAAAGGCAATGGGCAAAAGAGGCTTCATTGTTCGCAAACTTAGATCTGGATCCGGACTTTGTAAATTCTCAAGGAAGTGAGGCCTCGGACTATCACGGAATATCGATAACCTATGCACTATTAGGTCAGGATAAAATCGGTGTTCATGCTCAAAGTACAATTGAAAAAAGAACTTTCCTAATTATTGATGAAATACATCACGCCGGAGAAAATTTGGTTTGGGGAGATGCACTAAAAAAAGCTTTTGATAATGCTGAATTTCGATTGGCACTTTCAGGGACACCGTTTAGATCTGATGATTGTGAAATTCCTTTTGTTACGTATGAGGATAGTGTCTCAAGGGCTGATTTTACTTACTCATACGAAAGAGCTATTAGAGAAAAGGTGTGTCGGCCACTTTTCTTTAATGTTTACAATGGAAAAATGAAATGGAAAGTAGATGTTAGTGAATTTCAAGCAACTTTTGATGATTATTTGGCTCCGGACCAGGTTGCCAGAAGATTAAGAACTGCTCTAGAACCTTCATCAAATTATGTGAAACATGTTGTTACAGAATCTCACAAAAAACTAATGGAACTGCGAATAACTCATACTGATGCGGCTGGTTTAATTACTTGCATAGATCAAAAACATGCCAAACAAGTTATGAAAGTATTCAGGGAAGCTCTTGGAGTTAATCCGCTTCTGGTTATTAGTGATGAAGGAGAAGGGAAGAAAAGAATTGAAGAATTTGCAAATTCCGCTGATCCGTGGCTAGTTTCCGTGAAAATGGTTTCTGAGGGCGTTGACATCCCCAGGCTTAGAGTTGGGGGATTACTTACGAATGTTAAGACTAAGATGTACTTCAGGCAGTTTGTAGGGAGATTTGTCAGGGTACTCGAATCACTTCAAGTTCAAGATGCTTATGTATTCATTCCACAGGATAAAGATATTGTAAAACTCGCTGAGAACATACAGGATGAAGTGAACCACGCACTTTTAGAAGCAAAAAGGAGATCGGGAGCAAGTGGAGATAACGGGAGCATAGAAAAAGATTTGTTCGGGCAAGAAACAAATTATACAGAAGCTCTAAAAGGAGAATATTTTCCTTTGGGAGCAGACGCCACGGGCTTTCGGGAAATTTCTGTGAATATTTCTATTAGCTCAGGCATGAAGGAAAGTATTGTAAAAACTATAACTGATAGGGATCCGATTTTCGTACAAAAAGAGCAGCTAAGGTCAGATATAAACAAAATGGCCAGAAGAATTGCTATGCTTAGAAGAGGCCAAAATTCAAAAGAACCACCAGATTTTAAGTATCCACACAATATTTGGATTCAGCAAAAAGGTGGCAAAAAGATTGAAATCGAAACTATTACAGAGTTACAAAAGAGAAAAGAATTTTTTAGAACACTTTTGAGGGGATAAAAAAGGGCCGGGTTTCAGTGGTATGTTCCCGGTTCTTTCCCCTAGTAATTTTGCGAATTTATGACAAAAACAAAGAAAAAGATACTTGCATTTAATTATTTCGGAGCAAAATTTAATCATCTGGATTGGCTGCTTAATTTACTTCCGGAGAGTTATTCTTTTGTTGAACCCTTCAGCGGTTCTGCTGTTGTTTTGCTCAATAGAGCACCTTCAAGAATTGAAACAATAAATGATATTAATTCTGATGTGGTGAATTTCTTTAAAGTTTTGAGAGATGATCCGGTAAACTTATGCGAAAAAATATATTTCACACCATATTCCCGGGAAGAATATTATAACTGTTTAAGAACTGCAGATGAAGGTTCTGACCTCGAACGAGCAAGAAAGTTCTTTGTATGTGTGAATCAAGGATTTGCCTCAATTGGAAGATACGGAAGGAACACCGGCTGGGGATTTACTGCAATTACTTCAAAATCATTAATGTCGGAAAGTGTAAATCGATGGCTTTCTAAGTTACCAAGATTAGTTTTTGTTATCGATCGATTAAAAAGAGTTCAGCTCAATAATGTTGATTTTCGTGAAATATTCGACAAATTTGACTCAGAAGGAACTCTATTTTACTGTGATCCGCCTTACGTACATTCTACCCGGACCGGAAAAACTGACTATTTACATGAAATGACTGAAAATGATCATCTTGACTTAATTAAGCTTGCAATTTCGGCAAAAGGAAATGTGGCAATATCAGGATATGAGAATGATTTATATAAATCTGAGCTGAAAAAGTTTTACTTATCCCGGGCGAAAGAGACCAGGAGATCGCTCCGGCATTCTGTCCGAAAGGAGTGTCTGTGGACAAATTACGATCCAAAAAATGTTAAACATCAACATGAAATTTTTGACTGAAATCTGAGGAAATCTTGAAAAACAACATCAACTATTATCAGCACTTCACCGACTCTCATCAGCATCCAAAATTTAAAATGCTCAGGGTAAAATATGGCTGGGAAGGTGAAGGAAAATTTTGGGCTCTTAACAATCTAATTGGAGATTCCGAAGAGTGTAAATTAGATCTTTCAAGAAAATTTATTGTTGCTGATATACTAGAATTATTTCAGATGAACCGAGAGCAATTCGATGAATTTATCAATTATCTGGTTGACGATTGTGAGTTATTGGATAGGAATGGAGATCTTATTTCTACCGAAATTGTTTTGGAGAATTTGGCCACAACTAACATTAAGCGACTGAAAAATCAAGAGAGCTATAAAAAGAGAAAGGAAAAATCAGATTCAACCGTTGAAAATGAAATCCAACCTACTGAAAACGAAAATTCAGCGACTGAAAATATACAAAGTAAAAGAAATGAAACTGAAGTAAATGAAAGTAAATTAAAAGAAATAAAATTGGAGGAAATCAATTCATCAGTTTATTTTCAAAAATGCATTCAGTTATTTCAAGATTACACCAACATAAAAGATCCTAACCACGAAAAACTTCTATGGCCAATAATAAATCTTTACCACACCATTCCGGAAAACTTAACTCAAAAAGATGTTGAAGATTGTGTTGAGGATTCGTTTAAAGCTCTAGACAAAAGTAAGGGAATTAATATCACTTACCTTGTAGAAAATATATCTAGAGCGATTTCAAAAAAGCATGAAACGGTCTTAGAAGGCGAAAAAAATAAGGTAAAAAAAGCAGCTAAAATTCATAGAAATGATGCTAAAAAAGAAGAAAATGATCGAATTACTCAAGAAAATATCGAAAGGTTTAACCTCTTTAAGACTTTTTACGAAAAGAACCAGGGAGAATTCAAGGAGATGGAGAGAGTTAAAATACTGCATTATTTGAAGAAAAATGACCTTTTTAGACTAGAAGAAATAATTTTACCCAAAATGGAGGCAATGGAACTTGGATAAACCGTTTGCAGAAAATTGCGTTTGCATGACAAAAAACGACATTGAGGGAAAATTAAAAGGGAGCACGGAGCATGAAATACAGAGTTAGAAACATAGTTTCCGGGAATTATGTTAGTCAGCCGGTTAGTGTGACCAAGGCTCACGCTTGGTGCAATAAACTGAACGCCACTGGCAGAAAATATGAGGTGGTTCCTCTTCAAGAAAATATGGAAAAACTTTCCACGGAAAGAAAACCTATGAGTGAGGCTGTGAAGTTGGCGATTCTTCACTTAAAAAATATCAAGTACGCATCCGGAAGAAATGACACTAATTTTGCCAACGTGCTTATTTCCCGGGCCAACAAAAACGAATTGGTAATTTCTGAACGTGAGGAAGTCTACCTCTGGGCAATTATTCACCACTACCGAAGGCAGATAGATAACCAGAAATTAATTTTGACAGCGAAAACGAATATGGTGTTTTGATGAGGGTGATTGATCTTTTTAGTGGAATCGGTGGATTTGCTTTTGCGGCTAGTCAAGTTTGGGGTGATGATCTTGAGATTGTGAATTTTGTTGAGATTGATGAGTACTGCCAAAAAGTTTTAAATAAAAATTTCCCAGGAGTTCCTATTGAAAGTGACATTAAAAAATATTCAGCTAGAGAAAGAGGGGCAATTGACCTTATCACAGGCGGATTCCCGTGCCAACCATTTAGTAGTGCCGGGAAGCAAAAAGGCTCGAAAGATGACAGAAATCTCTGGCCGGAAATGTTTAGAATTATCCAAGAGGCCAAGCCAACTTGGGTTATTGGTGAGAATGTTGCTAACTTCATCAACTTTGTGGAATTCGAAAACGCATTACTTGACTTGGAAGGGGAAGGCTACGAAGTACAAACGTTTATTATTCCAGCTCTATCCGTTGGAGCTCCGCACAGGAGAGACAGAGTTTGGATCGTTGCTCAGAACACCCACAACAGTAGAAGCGGAGGGGGGAATTATGGAAATTCGAGAAGGAGCAAACGCAAGATACAAGCTTCGAGACCAAATACATCATTTAGGGAATATTTTACCAACACCAACTTGTGCCGATGCAAAGAACAATGGAAATCCTTCACGGATGAAACGGAACACATTGGAACTAAATGCAATTGTGGGATTGTTACCAACACCCACAAATTCAATGATGACGATGGAGGACTTTCAACAAGCAAAATATCACAGCTCCAAGCGACCCGAGTACAATGGGCTGAAAAATGGCATGAAGTTGCAACCAAATTTTGTCGAGTGGATGATGGGATTTCCAATAGGGTGGA
>Ga0209633_10001732_pt1 | contig 21948 bp, 21 predicted proteins | sample Cruoilmetagenom1_FD_187290 | JGI IMG/M metagenome (GOLD analysis project Ga0209633, IMG submission 187290) | Oil polluted marine microbial communities from Coal Oil Point, Santa Barbara, California, USA - Sample 1 (SPAdes) (version 2) | ecosystem: Environmental > Aquatic > Marine > Oil seeps ... | reverse complement strand
GGGCGTAAGCTCCTCTCCACCTTCTATGCCATCCTAAAGAGGGGGGTACCCTACAACCCCAATTGGGAGGTGAATTGCCATTTTGCCCCGGCAAGGAGTTGACATCAATATAGTAATCAGGCTCTTAGAGCTTCGGATTTAGGATTTGTTCGTAGTGCTTGTCTGGATTATGTGCAACTATTTAAGACGCTACATATAACAGGTCATCGCTATCTTCAGGGTGTGCCTTCTATCGCGGGCTTGCCTTCGGTGATCAGAGGATGTATCATAGTTTCTCGTAAAGGAAAATGGCGGCAGGCAAACTATATACTGGACAGGAACTCAGAGAGATGTTTAACTATTCTACGAGATGGCTGGAAAAGAGTGCTCCCGCCATCAACGCTCTGAATGTTTTCCCTGTCCCTGATGGTGATACCGGCATAAACATGTTGCTGACCATGAGGTCGGCGATCGAAGAGTCCTATCACTCTCCGGATAGAAGTGCGGTGGATGTAGCCCGGGCCTTAGCTCAGGGCGCGCTTATGGGGGCCAGAGGAAACAGTGGAGTGATCCTTTCTCAGATTATAGGCGGTCTTGCCTTTGCACTTGAGGGTGAGCAGTTTGGGGGGGGGAATTTTGCTGGGGGGTTGGTGCAGGGGTCGGATAGAGCCTATAGGGCGCTCTCCTCTCCGGTGGAGGGGACGATCCTCACTGTGGTCAGGGAAGCGGCTATGGCTGCGAAGGAGGCTTTAACTGAAGGGGACGACCTTACCTTTGTCCTGGAGGCAGCAGTAAGTGCGGCGCGCGATACTGTAGCCTCTACCCCCTCCCTTCTCCCTCAGCTTCAGGAGGCGGGGGTGGTGGATGCAGGAGGCCAAGGGCTGTACACCATCCTGGAGGGATTTTTGCTTTATATTAGAGGGGAGATAGAGAGAATGGAGCTTATTGCACCGCGTATGATTGCTCCGGATACGCCACTTTCCCTGAGGCTCGAAGATAAGCCCTATGGGTACGATACGGTATTCATAATTCGTGGGGAGGGCCTAAGTCTAGATAAGATAAGAAAGAGGCTTCAAAGTAAGGGCAACTGCCTTATCATAGCCGGAGATGAAAAGGTGGTCAAGGTGCACATCCATACGCTTAAGCCAGGGAAGGTCCTGGAGTATGCCTTATCCCAGGGGACTCTACATCAGATAGAGATAGAGAATATGGATGACCAGGCACAGGATTTCTTGAGAGTAGCTCAGGGGAAGCCTCCGTCCTCTAAGATCGGTATTGCCTGCGTAGTATCGGGAGAAGGTCTTACCAGGGTATTCCGGAGCTTAGGGGTGGGCTTCATCATCCCCGGAGGGCAGACGATGAACCCCAAAGTGGGGGATCTGGTGGAAGCAGTAGATGCTCTTCCTCAGGAGGAGGTCATCATCCTGCCCAACAACCAGAACGTCATCCTTACCGCAGGTCAGGTAAAGGAACTCACCTCAAAGAGAGTAATGGTTGTGCCTACCCGGACCATTATTCAGGGGATTGCTGCCCTCCTCTCTATGAGTTATGAGGATAACCTGGAGACCAATGTTCAGGAGATGGAGGAGGCCATAGGTAGAGTGGTCACGATAGAGCTAACCCGGGCAGTTCGCTCTACGACCGTCGATGGCATGAAGATAGGTAAGGGGAAGGTGATGGCCATTGTCGACGATAAAATTGTGGCCTCTGAGGAAGATCATGCTGGAGCTTTGCATAAGGCGCTCTCCACCCTGGATGTATCCGATGAAGGGGTGATAACCGTTTATTACGGAGGTAAGGTTCAAAGGGATAAGGCCGAGGGGATAGAAAGAGAAGTCCGAGGTTGGTACCCTGAAACTCAGGTGGAGTTGGTATATGGGGGGCAGCCCCACTACGACTACATTATCTCTGTGGAGTAGTTTAATGGTAAAGGTGATAACCGATAGCGTCTCCGACATCACCCCGGATCTGGCGGAAAAATGGGGGATTACTGTCGTTCCCCTGCACATTCACTTTGGCACTGAAACCTTTCTGGACAGGGTTGATCTTCAGACAGAGGAGTTCTACCACCGCCTGGAGAAGTCAAAGAGCCTCCCTACTACCTCCACGGTCACCTCCAAAGAGATGGCTGCGCTGTTTGATGGACTATCTGAGGATACAGACGAGATACTGGGAATCTACTTGGGTACAAAGCTGAGCGCTACCTATGAAATGGCCCTCAAAGCAAAGGAGGAGGTTAAGAATAAGCGTTGCCGGATAGAGGTGGTCGATTCCCGGGCGGCGATAGCGAAACAAGGACTCCTGGTCCTGGAGGCAGCCAAGCTAGCCCAAGAGGGAAAGGGGCTTTCTGAGATCGAGCCTTACATCAGAGAATCCATCCCCAGGGTGCATCTGCGGGGGAGTTTCGATACTCTGGAGTACCTGAGAAAGGGGGGTCGCATTGGCCGGGCCCAGTCCCTCATTGGCTCCATCCTCAAGGTAAACCCCATCGTCACCATAGAGGACGATGGAGTAGTGGGGCCCTGCGGCAGGGAACGCAATAGGGCCAGAGCCATCGAATATCTATATAACTTTGTCCTGGGCTTTAAGAATATAAAAGCCCTGGCGGTAGAATATGGCACCCACCACGATGAGGCGGAGGCACTCACGGAGAGACTTTCTGCCGTGTTCCCCCGGGAGGATATTATCCTCTCCGTCACTTCTCCGGTGGTGGGAACCTATACCGGACCCAGCATACTTGCCGTCAGCGTGTGGGACGAACCCCCGGGCATGGTTAGATAGCTTATTCCAATAGACATTCTTAAGTGTAGATAAAAAGTGGAGCTTATAAAGGATAAAATTGCCCATGCCTTGGAACAGGCGCTAGCCGCGGCCATTCAAAACGAGGTTATTCCGTCACTCCCTCCGCAGGATGTAGAAGTAGGACATACCGAGGAGAGCTCCTTTGGGGACTATGCTTCTACCCTTCCTTTCAGACTGGCTAAGCTGACACAAATGCCTCCTCAGGGTTCGGCGGAGGCTATCTTGCCCTTTATCCCTGAAATCTCTGAGGTGGAGAAGATAGAGGTGGCGCGACCAGGGTTTATCAACTTCACCCTAAAAGATACATGGCTTAAGACACAGGTGGAGGAGATACTGAAGGAAGGTGAAAGATATGGTGATCTGGACGTAGGCAAGGGCAAGAGGATACAGATTGAGTTTGTTTCTGTAAACCCCACCGGTCCCCTCCATGTAGGCCACGGACGGGGGGCAGTCATCGGCAGTACCCTGGCCTGGATCCTCTCCAGATGTGGCTTTGAGGTACACAGAGAGTACTATGTGAACGATGCCGGCGCTCAGATGGAATCCTTCTTCCAGTCACTGCTCTCTTATTACCGAGGAAGGCCTTCTGAGGCTATCTCTTACCGAGGAAGCTATATGGAGAACCTGGCAGAGGAGATAAGAAGGGAATTCCCCGCGGGCAGTGGGGTGGAAGAGTCCACCATCCTTAAGCTGGGAGCAAGTAAGGTTTTGGACGGCATAAGACGCGATCTTACCCTTTTGGGGGTGGAATTTGACCACTGGTTTTCCGAAAAGAGCCTGTATGAGGAAGGGGACTATCAGGAAGTTATGTCCTATCTTAAGAGGAGGGGCTGCACTATAAAAAAGGAAGGAGCGTTGTGGTTTGTCTTTCGGGAGGAGGATGGAGATAGGGAGAGTGTGTTGGTGCGCCAGAATGGTCTTCCTACCTATTTTGCCTCTGACGTTGCCTACCACTGGAATAAGTTTTACGGGCGCTGCTTCAACGAAGTGATAGACATCTGGGGGGCTGACCACCAGGGTCATGTATCCCGGATGAAGGCAGTAATGAAAGCCTTGGGCATTGACCCTCAAAGACTTAAGATTATCATCTGCCAGATGGTAACTCTGAAGAAGAGGGGGGAGGAGGTAAAACTATCCAAGAGAGGTGGGAATATTGTGAGCTTGAGAGAACTGGTAGATGAGGTGGGAAGGGATGCTGTCCGATTCTTCTTTTTGTCTCGAGCCTCCCAGAGCCAGATGGAGTTTGATCTTGAGCTGGCTAAAAAGAGGTCAGAGGACAACCCGGTTTATTATATCCAGTACGCTCATGCCCGAATATGCAGCATCCTGCGCCTGGCCAGGGAGCGGGGTGTGGGTGGGGAGGGAGGAGATGTAGGGTTGCTTTCTGCCCCCGCTGAGCTTTCCCTTCTGCGAAAGATGGTAGAATTCCCTGAGTTGATGCTGAGGGTGGAGGAGAGTCTGGAGCCCCATCACCTTTCTTACTTTGCCACAGATTTAGCCACTCTTTTTCATATCTTTTACCGGGATTGCCGGGTCATCTCCGGGGATGAGGAGCTGACCCGAGCCAGGTTAAAGCTAGTTTCAGCAGTCAAGATCATCCTGGCCAAGGTACTTGACCTTATGGGAATATCCGCCCCGGAGCAAATGTAACCTTGAGGAGTGCTAACCGTAACTTCTATGAGGGGTTATGGGAGCAGGTAATTGCTGACCCCGGCATCAATATTGGCTGGTTCAGAAAAGCTCACGCTAGCTCTTTAGCCAGGCAGGTAGCTTCACTCACCGCCAATGCTAAGGACGGTCGATTGGTGGACGTTGGCTGTGGCAGTGCTATGTATGCTGCGCATATCTCGCGTCTTAACCATTCTGCCTTTATGGGGATAGACATATCATCTTCCATCCTTCAGGCTTCGGGAAGAAAGTTTACTGCCTTGGAGCAGGCCTCCTGTCTGGGTCTGGTTCAAGGTGATGCAGCGCAGCTACCCTTAGCCTCAAACACGTTTGACCTTATCCTCTGTGCCCATACCCTGGAACACCTACCCGACGACGGGGCAGCCATCGCTGAATTTCAGCGCATTATAAGAAGGGGCGGCTATGTTTGGATAGTGGTACCCAACCCCGTGAAGGATATGGTGAATATATTCAGGCCACTTCAAAGAAGGTTGGATAAGCTGGGGCATCTTCGGGAATACTCCACCCATGATATGGTGGAATTGCTGTCCTCGCATGGCTTTGAGGTACAAAGAGTATATTGCAGTGAATTTATTCTCCACTGGCTGTTATTCTCCGTGGAGGAACATCTGCGTCCTCTCAACAGAAGATTAGGCCTGATAAGCAGGTTTGCCCCCGCCTCAAAAGTATCTTCTTTTATTACATTTATCCTGGACCGGTGGCTATTCTGGGAGGGTAAGCTGTGCTGGGGACAGTCCTGGGGCATGAGCAGGTGTTATATTGCTCGCTGTCTTAGCCAGATTGATTGACTTTGGGGACAACAGAAGTATAAAATCGTCCAAAGGTGGACAGATAAATGGATTTTAACTTTACTGAAGAGCAAAGGATGTTTCAGGTCATGGTGCGTGACTTTGTGCAAAAGGAAATCCAACCCTTTGCTTCGCAATGGGAAGAAGAAGAAGAATTTCCCCCTGAGATTATCTCTAAGATGGCCAGGCTTGGAATATGTGGGGTGGCCATGCCTCCAGAATATGGGGGTGGGGAGGGAGGCGAAACTGGCCTGTGCATTGCTACTGAGGAGATCTCCCGTGCTTCAGCGGGCTTAGGTACAGGTTATCTGGTAGGCTTCGGAGTGAGCATGGACGCTATCGTTAAGCATGGCAATGAGGAGCAAAAAAGGCAATATATATCCCGCAATGTTGAGGGAGCCATAGCCTACTTCGCAGTAACCGAATCTATAGGAGGTAGTGATGTGGCCAGCATGCAAACCACTTATGCTACTTATGCTCAGGAGGGTGATAACTATGTATTAAATGGTACTAAGATATTTATCACCAACGGTATAGAATCTGAATTTGGCACTGTGTTTGCCACTAGGGATAGAGGAATGGGTTACCGGGGCATAAGTTGTTTTGTGGTGGAAAAGGGAACACCGGGTTTTTCCGTGGGTAAAAGGGAGAAAAAGACAGGGCAGCATTGCAATTCCACCACCGAGCTTGTCTTTGATAACTGCAAGATTCCCTTAGCTAACTTAGTGGGGGAGGAAGGGAAGGGATTTAAGATGGCTATAGAAGCCATAGATGCTAGTCGTGTCTCTGTAGCCGCCCAAGCGCTAGGTATTGCTGAAGTAGCCTATGAGGCGGCCCTGGATTATGCCAAGGATAGAAAGGCCTTCGGCAAGTCTCTGGCTGAGATGCAAGCCATACAGTGGATGATAGCTGACATGGCCCTGGACATCGATGCTTCACGTCTCTTAATATACCGAGCTACTTGGTTAATAGATAATGATCAACCCTTCCTTAAGGAAGCAGCCATGGCCAAGCTCTTCTCCAGCGAGGCAGCTCATAGGGTCTGTCATAAGGCAGTTCAAATCTATGGAGGATATGGCTATACTGAGGACTTTCCGGTGGAGCGCTATGCCCGAGATCAGAGGATAACTGAAATCTATGAGGGAACCTCAGAGATGCAAAGATGGGCCATCGCCCGGCAGGTATTGGGTATAAAGTAGATGAAAGGAGAGCAATGAGTATAACCAAAATAACTCTGGAAGAGCAAGAGACACCCACCTCCTGGTACAACATCCTTCCCGATCTGCCTGTCCCTTTACCCCCCGCCATCAACCCCGCTACTGGAAAGCCAGCTACTCCCGATGACCTTAAACCCATATTTCCCATGGCCCTTATCGAGCAGGAAGTAAGTCAGGAGCGATGTATTGAGATTCCGGAGGAAGTGCAGGAAATATACAAATTGTGGAGACCTACTCCTCTGTATAGAGCGTATCGTTTGGAAAAGGCTCTAGATACTCCAGCCAGGATATTCTATAACTATGAAGGAGTAAGCCCGGCCGGAAGTCATAAACCTAATACTGCAGTGGCTCAGGCGTACTACAATAAGAAGGAAGGGACAAAGCGCATGGCCACCGAGACCGGGGCAGGACAATGGGGGTCGGCACTGGCCCTGGGATGCACCTTCTTTGGTATGGAGTGTAAGGTATACATGGTCAGCGCTAGCTATTATCAAAAGCCTTATAGACGCATCATGATGGAAACCTGGGGAGCTAAGTGTGTACCCAGTCCCAGCCAGGATACCAGATGTGGAAGGCGCATTTTGGCCGAAGACCCGAATTCACCAGGAAGTTTAGGGATTGCCATCAGTGAAGCAGTGGAGGATGCTGTATCCCGGGATGATACCCACTACTCTTTGGGAAGTGTGTTGAATCATGTTTTATTACATCAGACAGTAGTAGGTGAAGAAGTAATAAAAAAGCTGGCCAAGGCAGATGCCTATCCTGACATCATTGTGGGATGTATTGGTGGAGGGTCAAACTTCGCCGGGCTATTTCTTCCGTTTATAAGGGATAAGCTTTCAGGTAAAGCCATGAGCATCATCTGCGTGGAGCCTGAGGCATGCCCTACCGTAACTAAGGGTCCCTACAGGTATGACTATGGTGATGAGGCCGGTCTTACCCCTCTCCTTAAGATGTATACTTTAGGCCATACATTCATACCTCCTCCAGTCCACGCCGGAGGTCTTCGCTATCACGGGATGGCTCCCATAGTCTCCCATCTTTGTAATCTGGGAATAATTGAAGCCCGGGCAGTACATCAAACTGACGCTTTTCGAAGCGGAATAACGTTTGCCCGAAGCGAAGGGATCATACCCGCTCCCGAACCCTGCCATGCCATAAAGGTAGTCATAGATGAGGCCCACAGATGTAAGGAGGAAGGAAGGTCAAAGACCATCCTTCTAGGCTTAAGCGGCCATGGTCATTTCGACCTTGCTGCTTATGATGCCTACCTTTCAAGTAAGATTGAAGACTATGAGTATCCAGAGGAGAAAGTAAGAGAAGCCTTAGCCAACATCCCTGAGGTGGAGTAGTAAATGGAGCTTGAGGTAGAAATAGGGAAGCTCCTGGCTTCCGAAGGGCAGACCCTGGCTGCTGCCGAGTCAGCTACCGGAGGGCTTATATCCCACCTTATAACCAATGTGCCCGGAAGCTCAGACTATTTTAGGGGGGGGATAGTAGCCTACAGCAATGAGGCCAAGGTCAGGATGTTAGGCGTGGACGAAAAGATAATCCAGGATAAAGGAGCGGTAAGCCGGGAGGTGGCCATAGGTATGGCTGAGGGGGCAAGGAGGGCTCTGAATGCGGATATAGGAATCTCCGACACTGGCATTGCTGGCCCTGCTGGAGGGAGCAAGGATAAGCCAGTGGGTCTGTTTTACATGGCGATATGCGATGGGAAGGGCTTTTGCTATGCTCGACGCTTGGTGTTTAAAGGCCAGAGGAAGGAGAATAAGCAAAGCGCTGCCCAGGCCTGCCTTAAGCTCCTTGAGGATTACCTCAGGCACATTGAGCAGCGAGAGGTGGTTACCTCCTTTGTGGAATGTGAAGGTAAGGTTGCCCTCTTCAGGAGAAGTGCCAAAGTGGGGACATATCAGGGAAGATGGGCCGGAGTGAGCGGATACCTTGAGGAAGGTAGGGCCCATTTACAGCAGGCGCTTTTGGAGATGGAGGAGGAGGTAGGGCTGAGAGCGGAGGAAGTGGAGCTGATAAAGGAGGGAGGGGAAGTTGAGGCCCTTGATATGGAGCTTCGTCGAAGATGGATAGTCCACCCTTTTCATTTTAGGGTAAAACAAAAGGAACTCACTATTGACTGGGAACACACTGAGCTCCGGTGGGTACTTCCCTCTGAGATCGTCCAGTATGAAACTGTGCCAAAGCTTTGGGAAGCGTGGAAGAAGGTGGAATAGGTCCCAGAATAAGGGAAAGAATAGAGAAAATCCGGGGCGACAGGGAGCATGGGGCAGGCTTTCTTACGCTTAAGGCCATAAGCGCGGTTGAGCTTCTGGCCGAAGAAAGTAGAGCCAGGGATAGCGAAGAATTTCAGGCCGAGCTCAGAGAGCTCAGGGAAAAGCTGTCAGCGATAAGACCTACCATGTGCTCCATAGCTAATGCCATCTCCTGGTTAGCAGATAGCATCCTCGGCAGGGCAGAAGGGAAGAGTGTAGAGGAACTTAAGGCGCTGGCTCGCGCTTGTACCAGTTATGCCAAGGAAGAGCTTAAAAGAAGAAGCCTCCTTGCCTGCTATAAGGCGCAGGATCTCATAGTAAGTGGGGATAGCATAATGACGGCTAGCTACAGCTCTCAGGTAGCCGGCACCTTCAGGAGGGCTAAAGACATGGGCAAGATGTTTACTATCCTTGCCCTGGAGTCCTTATCCCAGGGTAAATACTACGGCCAGGCGTTGGCCTTAGAGCTTAAAAAAGAAAATATCAAAGCTCTGCTTATCCCTGATGTCGACATCGCACGTTCCATAGCTTTAGCTAATAAAGTGCTGATTGGTACTGATGCCATTCTCCCTCAAGGCTATGTTATAAACGGCACCCCCAGCCTGTGCCTGGCGAAAGTCGCGCAAAGAAATCATCTTCCCTTTTATGTGGTGGGGGAGATGATCAAGATGAGCCCCCACTTTTTTGAGCCCGATCAGGGCTTTGATATAATTCCACCTTCTCTTATCACCTGGATAATAACCGACCAGGAAATCCACGGCGAAGACCGAGATCTAAGGCCCAGGATATAACCTTCCTGTATTCCTCAGGATAAGGTCTCCGGTTTATCTCCTCATAGTCCTTTGCCCGATACATTGGCCGGTATTGAGACATTATGTTGACATAAGCTTGGGGGGATACTTCATGGGCGATGAAACTCAGGATGTCTTTGCTTCCGGCAACATCCGCCGGCAGCACCAGGTGCCTTATTAAAAGACCCCGTTGGGCTATTCCCTCTGTATCGACTGTGAGGTTTCCCACCTGCTGGTGCATTTCCTTTACCGCCTGGCAGCAAAATTCAAAGTAGTGGGGAGCATTGGAGTATCTTATAGCGCTCTCCTCACGGCTATACTTTATATCCGGCATGTAGATATCCACTATGTCTTCCAGGAGCCTTATAGTTTCTACACTCTCGTATCCACCACAGTTGTAAACTATGGGGATCCTCAAACCCGCTTCGGCGGCTATCCTTATGCTTTTCACCAACTGAGGAACAAAGTGGGTGGGAGTAACCAGGTTTATATTGTGACAGCCTACATCCTGAAGCTTTAGCATCGCGGAAGCCACTTCTTCAGAGCTCATCACCTTTCCTTCACCCAGATGGCTTATATCATAGTTTTGACAGTAAATACAGCCAAGGTTGCAATTGGTAAGAAAGATAGTTCCTGACCCCCTCTTACCCACCAGCACCTGCTCCTCTCCAAAATGAGGGTGGATGGCAGAGACGACCACATCTTTCCCTCCCGAGCAGTACCCTTTTTCTCCCCTAAGCCTATTTTTTGCACACTTTCTGGGGCAAAGAGAGCAAGCCTTGAGAATGGAATAGAGTTCATCTATCCTGTGGTCTAACTCACCTCCTCGAAGCAGCCTGAGGTAAGATGGCTCCACCTAGCGCTGGTATATGCCGGTGAGCTTGCCTGAAGCCAGAATGTGCCCCTTCATAGCATCCAGGACTTGAGCCCTGGATGCTCCTGGCTTAAGCTTAAGGGGCTGATCCAGGGCATATAGCGTAAAGTGATAGCGGTGGGGGGAGCCGGGTGGGGGACAGGGGCCACCATAGTCAATTTTGCCAAAGTCATTTTTTCCCTGGAAGGCTCCGCTTACGAGCTTACTCTGGGTAGGGACAGCCTCCAGAAGTTCTTCGGTATCTCCGGGCAGGTTGAATAACACCCAGTGGGTCCACGCTTTCCCGGGGGCATCGGGGTCATCCATTATGATGGTCAGAGCTTTGGTGCCGAAAGGAAGCTTGCTCCAGGAAAGAGGCGGGGATATATTCTCTCCCTCACAGGTATACTTGACCGGTATTTTCTCCCCTTCTGAAAAAGCGAAGCTTTTAATCTCTAGTTCCATGTTCACCTCCTGTAAGGAAAGCACTCCGGGGCACAACATGAGGCCACTTATCACCGTAGCCAGGACAATCTGCTTTACTCCCAACATCATCTTGCATCAACCATTGAAGGAGAAGCCAAAGGAAGGGTGAAGGAAAAGGCAGAGCCTTTCCCCTCCACACTTTCCGCCCACATCTTTCCCCCATGAGCCTGAATGATATGTTTACAGATGGAAAGCCCTAGCCCGCTCCCTTGACTTCCTCGAGACTTATCTGCCTTATAGAATCGCTCGAATATGTGGGGGAGGTCGGATGGTGGGATCCCCTCCCCGGTGTCCGTCACTGATATAGCGATGAACGCATCATCCCTCCTGGCCTTTATGGTGATTTTCCCTGGAGCAGGAGTGAAGTTCAAGGAATTGGTAAGCAAGTTGGTCATCACCTCCTCTATCCTTTCTGCATCAGCTATGACCGGGAGCGAGGAAGGGACATCTATCTCGAGCTCTAATCCTACCTTGTCTAGTTGAAGTCTAAACCTATCTGCTGCCTTTTGCATAATCGCGTTTATGTCCTGTTGCCTGAACTGGAAGGACATTTCCCCGGACTCAATTCGGGAAAGTTCCAGGAGCTCTGAAACCAGCTTGGCCAATCTGTCCAGCTCTGAATTTGCACTCTCTAAAAAGGAGTTTGCCATCTCCCTATCACTCATAGCACCATCTAAAAGGGTTTCCACCAAGGCCTTGACCGAAGTGATAGGGGTGCGAAGCTCATGAGAGACATCGCTTATGAGCTCCTGTCTGGCCTTCTCCATACGTCTGATGGAGGTATAGTCATTGAGCATCATCAGACCTCTTACCTCACCATCTAACCTTAAGGGGACAATCTTCAACCGGAAAAAGCTTTCCCCTTCTCTTATCTCTCTTTCTCTCTCCTCTCCCTCTTCCAAGCACTCCCTGAGACACTCGAAGGCCTCATGATAGGGCATGACCTCTATGAGACTTTTCCCCTGGATTCTTCCCCTTATTCCCAGCATTTCCCTTGCCTTACGGTTCATCCGGGAAACCTTACCTTGCCTGTTGGTTAGAATAATTCCCTGGTCTAAGAGGTCTAATACCGATTCTATCTTACCCTTATCGGCTATGAGCTTTCTCTCCCTCTCCCTGAATTTTGACTCTGCTCTCCCTATTCTCTCCTCACCCTCTTGTTCCATGTTCCTCTTCATAGCCAGAATTGAGAAAAGACAGAGCGTAATTGCTCCTGTGGCGATGCCTACCCTGGCTCCTGTATCCGAAAGCGCAAGAAGTAGACCCGCGGTTATAAGGGTAAGTAAAAAGTAGGCTATTACCAGCTTTGGGACGCTCATCCAAACCTGTAGCCTATCCCTCTCACGGTAAATATATATATGGGGCAGGAGGGATTTTGTTCGATCTTCGTCCGTAGCCTTCGTATGTGGACATCTACTGTTCGGGTATCCCCCTCGTACTCATAGCCCCATATTTTCTCCAGAAGCTGTTCCCGGCTCAGAGTTTGACCTTTATTTTTTATGAGCAGGGCTAAAAGTTCAAACTCTTTGAGAGGAAGGTCAAGAGGAAGGTCATCCACAAATGCTCGGTGACGGCCAAGGTCTAGCCTGAGCTTACCCTCGGTGATCACAGTATCCTCTTTTTCTGCTGCCATCTCGGTGCGCCGAAAAAGGGCATGAACCCTGGCCAGAAGCTCTCTCAAGTTGAAAGGCTTGGTCATGTAGTCATCTGCTCCCATCTCCAACCCTACCACTTTATCTGTCTCCTCAACCTTGGCGGTGAGGATCAATATGGGCACGTTCATCTTCTTACGCAGAATACGACAGACTTCTAGGCCGGAAAGCTTGGGGAGCATGATATCCAGGATGAGAAGGTTGGGTGGGTGGGCAAGGGCAATGTTTAAAGCTTCTTCTCCGTCGAAGGCTCTTAATATTTCATAACCTTCTTTTTGAAGATTGTAGTTCAGGGTATTGCTCAGCGTTCTGTCATCTTCTACCAGGAGTATTTTTTTCACCCAACATAATTTTATCCTTTACGGGACTCTTAGAGCAAGAGCCCATTTATACTAGACGCACTCGAGGATCATGAATTTTACGATCCCTCGATGTGAGGTGTATAAACCCTAAATTCAAAGCACTAAATCCTAAACAATATCTAAATCCAAATGACCAAGACCTTATAGCCGCTGAGTTTTTTTATAACTCCTCTTCATTTCCTCTCCTTGTTTTGGGTTTTTGATTTTGGTCATTTGAAGTTGTTTAGAGATTAGGATTTAGAATTTCTTTGAACTCACAAGTTTGGAATACGTTCAGTTTACAATCCAACACCAGCTTGTGCGGTATCTAACCAACCGAAGAGAAGCTTTGAACTGAACTTCTAAAACTGGACAGTTTGGTTAGACTGTTCTTTAGAGGGTCAAAAATCAAAGCTACTTGATTCTGACCAGGATAACGGTAAAATTTAAGGTGAGGGTTAGAGTCGATGCCTTTTGGTAGCCACCTTGCTGCTATCAGGGATGAGATAAAGCCCATTGGGCCAAGCCTTCTTATGCAGTTTTCAGATCTTACTAAACAAGAGATAAACCTCCTGGAGCAAGAGTGGAAAAACATAAGTACTAACCGGCGCCGTGAGGTCGTGGATAAACTCAAGGTCATGGCTGACGTTTGCGTAGAGCCAAATTTTGACCGTATGTTTGAACTCTGCCTTGATGATCCTGATGATGAAGTGAGAAAAATAGCCATTGAAGGTTTGTGGGAATGCGAGGATTTGCGCCTTATACCTGGCTTGGTTCACATATTAAGGTATGACCAGGTGGCGAAAGTCCGCAGTGCTGCTGCCGCCACCCTGGGTAACTTTATCCTTCTTTATGAAGAAGGTAAGGCAAGCATAAAAAATATATTCTCCATCATTGATGTCTTGATGTCGGTAGTGTACGACGAGGATGAAAACCTCGAAGTGGCGTGTAAAGCGGTGCAGGCTCTAAGCCCCTTAAGCATGCCTTGTGCCGCGGAGGCAATCCAAAAGGCTTATCGGTTGAATGACCTCCAGCCCCGGGCTACTGCCATCCTGGCCATGGGAAGGAACGGTAACCCTGGCTGGTTTTCTACCATCGTATCTGAGCTCAAAAGCCCCTACTCGGAGATAAAAATCGCTGCCGTAAGAGCATGCGGTGAGATGGGGAAAAGGAGTTACCCTTATCTTAGGGAATTGCTTCATGACCCTGATGCTAAAGTCAGGGAAGAGGTGGCACATGTACTAGATGAGGGAATTTTAACCTCTAAAGAGACTGGCTATAACCGCCTGCCCTACTGAAATGCCTCCATCATTTGAGGGAATCTGCCCAGCAGTAAAAACGGCAAACCCCTGGGTCTCAAGGCCAGAGACTGCTTTTTTGAGGAGTAGTCGATTCTGAAATACTCCTCCGCTCAGGGCAACCTTATTTATTCCTGTCTCCTGGCGAAGTATCTGGCACATCTCAGATATCATGAGAGCCACTGTGACATGAAATCTAGTTGAAATATAGGATAAAGGAAGACCATGCCTTAGGTCAGAAATTATGCCTCCCAGAAGTTCGCCCACCATGATAACTCTTCCCTCACCATCCTCGACTATAGAAAAGGGGTAGGTATTTTCCTTCCCGTTCCCTGCCATCATCTCCAGGTCGGAGGCTGCCTGACCTTCAAAGGTGGCTCTTCCTCTTATCCCCAGCAGGGCAGAAACGGCATCGAACAGGCGACCGATGCTTGAGGTAAGTGGACAGTTTATCCCTCTTTCCACCTGTTTACGGATAAGGGAGATCTCTTGACTATCCACCCCATCTAAAAAGGGAAGGTCGATATCGTATCCTAGATAAGAGAGGTAACCGATGGCCGTACGGTAGGGCTTTCGAATGGCCATATCTCCACCAGGGAGAGGAAGATACTGGAGATGGCCCAACCTTTGAAATCCCTTAAGGTCTGAGAGCATAAACTCTCCCCCCCAGATCAAGCCATCGCTTCCGTAGCCTGTTCCATCGAAGGCCACGCCGATCACCGGCCCCTTTTCCTGGTTGTCTGTAAGGCAGCTTACAATATGGGCATGGTGGTGCTGCACGGGGACGAGAGGTAAACCTTCCTCCTGGGCGATTCTCCGGGCACATCGAGTGGAAGTATAGTCTGGGTGAAGGTCGCAGGCTATGACCTCGGGCTTAACTCGAAACAGCCTTCTGTACAGCCCCAGGGTATCCTCTAGATGGGCCAGACTATCAACGCTTTCCATGTCCCCGATGTGCTGGGAGAGGAAAGCATACTCATCCTTAAGTAGGCAGAAGGTGTTCTTGAGGTCCCCCCCCACTCCCAGGACCTCCCTTGATCTGAAGGGGAGGTGTAGAGGATAGGGGGCGTAACCCCGGGCGCGGCGGACGAGCTGGAGTTTTCCCAGTTCCACCTGGGCCACGCTATCATCAAAGCAGGTGCGTATATCTCGGTTATGAACCAGGAAATAATCAGCAATCCCTGAGAGCTTCCGGCAGGCTTCATCATTATCCTTGGCGATGGGCTCCTCAGATAGGTTGCCGGATGTCATAACCAGCGGGCGCTTAACATCTCTTAGCAGGAGGTGATGAAGAGGAGTATAGGGAAGCATCACTCCCAGATAATGGGTGTTGGGTGCCACCAGCTTAGGGATGGTGGAGCTATTCTTCCATCTGAGAAGAATGATGGGGCACTGAGGTGATAGGAGTGCTTCCTTTTCTTTTAAACATAGTGAGCAGTGTCTTTTTACCTCTTGTATGTCTTCCATCATTACTGCCAGTGGCTTATGGGGGCGCCTCTTCCTTCGTCTTAAGGTCTTGACTACCTCTTCATTCAGGGCATCGCAGGCCAGAAGAAATCCTCCCAGGCCCTTCAAGGCCACTACGTATCCCCTTCTCAGAAGGTGGGCTGCCTCTGATATAGCATCCAGGCTAGCAAGGTTATTTCCCTGGTCATCTAGAAGCGAAAGTTGGGGGCCGCATACCGGGCAGGCATTGGGCTGAGCATGAAAGCGACGATCAGAGCAGTCGTCATATTCTCTCTGACAATCAGGGCACATCACGAAATCGCGCATGGTGGTTCTGGGGCGGTCGTAGGGGATATCCTCGATGATGGTGAATCGGGGGCCGCAGTTGGTGCAGTTGGTGAAGGGGTAGCGATAGCGCCTATCCGTTGGATGCAAGATCTCTTCCTGACATTTGTTGCAGGTAGCAATGTCAGGGGAGATAAGCTGATATTCCCCTAATATAACCTTACTTTGGCGGATCTCAAAGCCTTCAAACCCTGGAGGTGCAATCTCCTCTACCGATAGCTCCTCGATGTGAGAACATGGTGGAGGCGAGCTTTGCAGTTCCTGGAGGAAATCCTCTATGTTTCCCCTTTCCCCCTCCACCTCCAATATCACCTCTCCTGAAGTGTTACATACCCAACCGCAAAGACCATGTTGGGTGGCCAACTGATATACGAAGGGCCGGAAGCCAACCCCCTGCACTACGCCACGGATGTTGGCCCTTATGGCTCGTCTTTTAATTCCGACAGAAGCCAGGAAATCCAATCTGAGACCCCTTCCCCGGTCTTACAGGAGATGGTGAACAACTTAACATCAGGGTTTATGCCTCGAACATGTGCCGAAAAGGCTTCCAGGTTGAAATCCAAAACTGGCCGAAGGTCAATCTTGTTTACTATCACCACATCTGCTGTGGTGAACATCAGTGGATACTTGAAGGGCTTATCGTCGCCTTCAGGAAGAGATAGTATCATCACCTTTCGATGTTCACCCAAATTGAACTCGGCCGGACAGATCAGGTTGCCCACATTCTCAATGAACATAAGGTCTATTGTCTTAAGGTTTAGCTCGGCTAAAGCAATGGAGAGCATGTTAGCATCCAGATGGCATTCTCCCCCGGTGTTTATCTGTACTACCTCCACTCCTTTCTCTCCTATTTTATCCGCATCCAGGGTAGAGGCTATATCCCCCTCCACTACGGCGAGGCTTTTCCCCCGAAGATTCTTTATGGTCTGTAAGATGAGGCTGGTCTTTCCTGCCCCCGGTGAGGACATTATATTTATGGCCCTTACCCCGTTCTTATCCAAAAGCTCCCGATTCCTGGCGGCTATTTGATCGTTGACCCCCAAAATGTTCTGTAATACCTTTACCTTCATGTTATTCCACCTCTATAGAATCTATATAGAACTCACTTCCCCCCACTACCTCCACTCCTTCTGAACCACAACCAGGGCAGTTCCACTGACCCGTTTGGGGAAAGAAGATGTGGCTGCACTTTCGACACTTAAGCTTTAAGGGTATGCGCTCAAAGTGAAGCTCTGCCTCCTCCGCTACGGTATCCTTGGCCATAAAGTCAAAGTAGAATTGAACACAGTCATCCACAATGCTGGAGATTTCCCCCACCACCAGATTTATTCTCACTATCCGGGGGGCAGATATCTCCTTAGCTTTCTCAGAGACGATGTCCAGCATACTCTGTACTACTGAAAGCTCATGCATTTAACTTTTCTATCACCGCATCGGCGGCTTCGGAAGTACCTACCGGAGGGTGGTGGTTCGGCTTAAGGTCGTAGGTGACGCTTTTTCCCTCCGCTATTACCTGAGTGATGGCCCCCTCCAGTCTATCGGCTGCCTCTACCTCACCCAGATGGCGAAGCATCATCACCCCCGAGAGCATCATGGCCATAGGGTTTACCTTATTTTTTCCCGCATACTTGGGGGCACTGCCGTGATTGGGCTCAAAGACGGCTATCCCATCGCCTATATTGGCCCCCGGAACGACTCCCATCCCCCCTACCAGCCCCGCGCATAGGTCAGAGATAAAATCTCCATACAGGTTAGGAAGGACCAGCACATCAAACAGATGCGGCTTACGCACCAGTTCCATACATAGGGCATCTATGATCACCTCATCAAACTCTATCTCGGGATATTCTCTGGCCACCTCTCGGGCAATATCCAGGAAAAAACCATCGGAGGAGCGCAGGATATTGGCTTTATGTACGGCAGTAACCTTCTTCCTCCCGTGATCTTTGGCATAATCGAAGGCAAACTTGACTATCCTTCTACTGGCTCTCTCTGAAGTGATCTTTACACTGAACCCGGTATCCTTTCCTACCTGTTTATCCAGCACCTCTGATATAAGCTCCTGGAGCTTTAGCGCTCCCGGGGACCACGCATCAAACTCCACACCGCCGTATAAGCCCTCAGTATTTTCCCTCACTATTACGATGTCCACATCTGAATATAGACTGGGGGCGCCGGGGTAGGTCTTACAGGGGCGAAGGCAGGCATAGAGATTCAGGGTATGGCGCAGGGCTACGTTAACTGACCTGAAGCCATGCCCCACCGGGGTAGTGATGGGCCCCTTGAGAGCCACTTTGTTTCGGGTTATAGAATCCAGCACATAATCTGGAAGAGGGGTACCAAACATATCCTGGGCTCTGTCTCCCGCCACTGCCAATTCCCAGCCAAAGCTTACCCCGGTGGCTTCCAGAACTCTCTTGGTAGCCCTGGTTATCTCGGGACCGATCCCGTCCCCGGGGATAAGGGTTACTTTATAGGCCATGGTTTGTTAATTATTATATCCAAATCAACCCTAAATCCTAAATCCGAAGCCCTAAATCCTAAACAATACCCAATGACTAAAGTCCAAAGGACCTAAACCATTTTGAGTTTATGTCATTCCTGAGCTGAACCTTTACTTCTTCGGTTACGTCTATAATATTGATAGCAATGACGAAGAGGATAGTAAGTGTTTTGCTCGGCCTAGTTCTCTTGCTTATGCCATCTCTGGCTCAGGCTTCGGAGTGGAATATAACCCCTCTCTCCCCAGAGCTTTCAGATTACTATCAAGGAGAAAGAAGCGCCCATTCTCTTAAATGGGGTTTTTATGGATTTGCTGGAGGGCCACAGGATATCTTCAGCGTGGAGAAAAATATGATCCTTCACGACATCGGAAGAAGAAATGAAAGTACATCTGAGCTAGCTAAGGAGTATCTCTTGGGCAATGTGATCCAGCCCCTGCGAGAAGCAAAATCGCTTCGCCTTCAGGATGGGAAAGTTATACAATTTGATGAGCTTTCCAGATTAGCCCAGGCCCAGCTTATCTACTACTTCGTGCGGGACTATATCCTTTACCCTCATCCTGAGGAGTTCAAGGGGTTAGAAAGAACATTAAAGTCCCTCCCTTATGTGGGGGTAGCTTTACGTAGCCTCCCTTTTGTGTTTAAATACCCTTGTGAGACTGTTTCCTCCCATCATGGGCTTTGCAATGACCAGGCCATGACCCTGGCTGCCCTTCTAAAGCTATGCGGATACGATGTAGCAATAGGCTTTTTCATCCCCATGGGGAGAGAGTTGGATGGTCGCCTTATCTTCTTGGGTTACCATAACTATGTACTGTTGAAAGATGAAGGGTGGGGAGTGGGGAGATGGGAATTGGGGGAGGATGGGAGCGGAAATGTGATGAGCGGGAAATGGATCATTCTGGACCCTATTCATAGCCCCAGGCACGCTCCTTATATGGAGATGGTGGGGGGTCCGCACAAGGCCCTTGAGTTTGGAGAGGATCCGGGATGGACGAAATTCATAGATTCGAAGTTCATAAACCTCAATCCCTGCGCTCAGGGGGCCAATCCTTTCTGGTGGGGGGTGCTATGAAAAGAATAATGTTGGCCGTCTTAATTGCCCTTTTGACACTGGAAGCTCCAGTTTTGACTTCAGCCAGGCAGTATGACTGGCCAAAGCCACCCACTCTGGAGGGGCTATCCGGGGAGCATCCAGAGTACCGGGACCTTTTAGACTACTATAAAAGTCAAAAGAAGGGTATCCTCCGCACTGCTACCTCTTGTCTGGGGGGGCCCGGGGATATATTTCCTCAGGAAAGAAACATAATTCTTCATGACATTGGAGGTGAAAATAGCCCAACCTCAAATGTGGCCAGGCAATATCTTCTGGAGTATGTTATACAGCCGCTGAGAGAGAAAAAGGAGGTCGGGGTTCAGGATGAAAGGATGGTGCTCTCGTTTGAGGAGCTAGATAGGCTTTCCCAGGCCCAGCTTTTATATTATTATGTACGAGACCATATCTCCTTTCCTGAAGAAGCTAAAGGCGGCCTGTCTCGCATACCTTTGATAGGCAGGATACCCGTATCCGCGGTGACCGGTGCGGCGGCCTACCCCTGTGAAGTGATATCCAGGCAAGAAGGGGAGTGTATGGGTAAGACAATGGTCCTGGCTGCCCTGCTTAAGCTGTGCGGTTATGATGTGGCTCTGGGGTTTTTCCCTTCCTTTGTCCTTAGGGGAGGAATAGGGCCCATTCCAGGGGGAACTATTGTCTATCATAACTACGTATTCTTGAGAGATGAGGGGTGGGGAATAGGAAGGTGGAAATTGGGGGAGGATTTCCGGGGTAAGAAGATGGGGGGGGATTGGATATTACTGGACACAATATGCAGTCCAGAGCATGTTCCTCACATGGAAATGGTGGGGGGAGAACCCAGGGTCCTCGAGTTTGGTGACGACCCAGTATGGGCTGAGCACCTCCTCAACGACTCATCCACCTGGGGAACGGATAAGTTCTGCTGGTTTTGGCTAGACGTTGAATGATCCGTGTTCTGCTCCCTGACCCCCAGGGGAAGAATAGATGAGGGCGTTGGTAAGCATAGAGCTTGAAAAGCTTAAGAAACGCCGAGCAACCTGGATCCTGCTGGCTATCCTGCTTACTTTCCTGTGCCTCATATTTTTTGGCTACTACCTGGCAGCGGAAAGCTCAGAATATAGCCTGGGCCTCAAACAATGGCTCCAGTTTCCTGATACCTTTGAATATCTATTGTTCCCCAATGCCCGGTTGATAGGGGGAATACTACTGGCTATCATAACTGCCTTTGTCATAGGTGATGAATACAAATGGGGAACCACCAGGTATACCGTAGCCAGAACCGGGGCCCGTTTCCAATATCTGGGGGCTAAGGTGGTATTGCTTATAATCATAGCCATCATCGTCATATTCATTTCTCTGGCTGTGGGCATTGGCCTTGCCTCAATCACTACCTCGCTCACGGGTGACTTAAATCTTGATTTCATTGACCTTTCTCTTGTGGGGAGGGTGGCCCGGATGCTGGGAGGGACAGTGCTGGCAGTTGTTGCTTACGCTTTCCTAGCTTTCCTATTCACCACCCTGGGTCGCTCAGCGTGGGTGGGAATAGGAGGATATCTAGGCTATACCTTTATCCTGGAGACAACCGTGCTATCCATTACTACTTACTCTGGAGGATGGATGGATAACATTTCCCGGTATCTGATCAGCCCTAATAGCGACGTCTTTATCCATTTAGAGGACTATGAGGAGACAGAGACCATCATAGCTTCCAATATGTACCCCAGTATTACTCAGGCCACGTTGGTGCTCCTCGCCTGGTGCGTCCTCCTGGGAGGGATCTCGTTTTATGTGTTTAAGAGGAGAGATCTAACCACCAGCGTTTAGCTTTAAGTATACTAGACGCACTCGAGAATCGTGAATTTTACGATTTTCGATCCTTCTTTCCTTTCCCTTGTTTTGGGTTTTTGATTTTGATCATTTGAAATTGTTTAGGAATTAGAGATTAGGATTTAGAATTTCTTTGAACTCACAAATTTGGAATACGCATAGTATAATTATAGTCAGGTGCACAAATCATCACCAGATTTCCGCAACATACCATAAGGCATGAGAGTAGTGTTGCATGTATGCTGTGGAATTTGTGCTGCCGGGGCAGCAGAGAGGCTAATCCTGGCAGGACATGAAGTCGTGGGCTACTTTTATAACCCCAATATCCACCCCCAAGAAGAGTATGAAAGAAGGCTCAAGTCTGCCTATGAAGTATCTTCGAGGTTGAATTTTCCTTTAGAGGTAGGCCCATATGCCCTCAAGGAGTGGTTCGAGGAGACGGATTCCTTAAAGGATGAACCCGAGGGGGGGGTAGAAGATGCGAAGTCTGCTTCAGACTCAGGCTTCGAAAGACCTATTGCTATCTTGAGAATGTTCAGGCAGATGTCTTCACCACCACCCTGACCATAAGCCCCCATAAATCATTCCTTA
>Ga0209633_10001731_pt1 | contig 21948 bp, 19 predicted proteins | sample Cruoilmetagenom1_FD_187290 | JGI IMG/M metagenome (GOLD analysis project Ga0209633, IMG submission 187290) | Oil polluted marine microbial communities from Coal Oil Point, Santa Barbara, California, USA - Sample 1 (SPAdes) (version 2) | ecosystem: Environmental > Aquatic > Marine > Oil seeps ... | reverse complement strand
GCCTCGATTGCCGGCGCGATGATCGCCCGCTCCTCGGCGCCGAGCGCGCCGGTTTCGCCGGCATGCGGGTTGAGTGCGGCGACCGCAAGGCGCGGCGCCGCGACGGCGAAATCTTGCTTCAGGGCCTTGGCTGTCGCCCGGCCGGCCGCCACGATCATTTCGCTAGTTAGGGTGCTTGCGACATCCGCGAGCGGTATGTGGACCGTCACCGGCACGACCCGCAATCCCGGTACGGCGAGCATCATCTGCGCCGCCGCGCCACCGCCCACCAGGGCTCCCAGATACTCGGTATGGCCAGGATGCGCGAAGCCGCCCTCATACATCGTGGCCTTGTGGATCGGATTGGTGACCACGGCGGCGGCGCGCCCGTCGCGGGCGAGCGCGACGGCGCGGTCGATCGCGGCGATCACGGCCGGCACATTGGCCTGATCGGGCCGGCCGGGATCGGCTTCTGCGGCGAGCGCGCAGCGCAGCACCGGCAGGGCCGCGGCGAACTGCGCGGATGCGGCTTCCGGTTCGTCGATTTCGACAACCGGCACGGAAAGATCGAGGTGCTTGGCCAACGCGGCCAGGCGTGTCGGATCGTCGATGGCAAAAAACGGGTGCGCGCCGGCTCGTTCCGAGCACCAGGCCTTGAGGGTGATTTCGCCGCCGATCCCCGCCGGCTCTCCCATGGTCAGCGCGATTGGGGTCAGCGCGATTGGCGGGACGGCACCCGCGCTCATACCCTCACGTCAAGATAGGCCGATCGCCGGAGGTCGCGCAGATAACGGCGGGTCAGTATGTTCAATTGACGGCCGACCAGAGCTCGGCGTATCGACGCCACGCGCTTGCGGTCGGTGCCGGCGTCCCGTTCGCAAACCATGATGACCGTCAACCCGTCCTTGGTCTCGATCGGCGCGCTGGCCTTGCGGATCTGGAGTAACCGCGAGGGCCGGCGTAGATGCGGCGCCAGGCTCGCGATCTGGACGTTCTTGACCTGGGAGCTCCCAGATGCGCCGAGGTCCTTGCCCAGCTTTTCCATATTGGCGCAGCTCGATGCTGTTTCGCTGATCTTCTTCGCCATCTCGAGCTGGCGCTTGCGATCGGCGTCCTTGGCCTTCGGCGGATATTTCAGCACCACCTGGGCCAGTGAAACTGTCGGCTTCTTGGTCGGCTCGAAGGCGATGACACGGGTCTCGCGGAGCGCGAGAATATAGTAGCCGCCGGCAGTGCGGATCGGGCCGACCACGTGTCCCGGCTTCATCTGGCGCAGCCGGTTGTCCAGCTCACTCGGCAGCGACCCTCGGTCAATCCAGCCAAGGTCGCCGCCGACTTTGGCCGTTGGACTCTGGGAGAATTGGGTGGCGATCCGCGCGAAGCTCACGCCCTTCTTTATCTGAGCGAACAACCGCTGGGCGGTGCTCCGCACCTCGCGCTCCTGGTCGGGCGAATCGACGCTCAGAAAGATCTCGGAGACCCGGTAGCGCTTTTCGCCCTGGTTGGCTTTGACCCGCTCGATATATTCGAGGACCTCTTCGTTGCTGATGCGCACCCGCGGATTGATCTTCTGGATGATCACACGACGCCAGGCAATCGCAGCCTGGATCTGCTCGATTACCGTACGCGTATCGATGCCCCGGCTCCGGAAAAAGGGGAGCAGGCGGCCCTTTGGAATGTTGTTGTTCGCTTCCAGGCGCCCAACCGAGGCGTCCAGCTCCTTTTTCGATACCTTGATGCCGAGCCGGCGGGCCTCTTGCATCTTCAGCCGCTCTTCGATGAGCGATCGCAGGATCTGCTTTGACAGGCGCTTGCGGGTCCCGGGATCGTTGCGGATGCGTGAGGTCTTGAGCACGAAATTGAGGCGGGCGCGAAGATCGCGCACGGTGATCACCTCGGCATTGACCACCGCGGCGATCCTGAGCTCGTTGGGAACCTGCTTAGGTTTCGCACGGCGCTGGGCCAATTGTTCGGCGCCAGGCGATATTTCCCCGGCGCGCGCGGCCATGCTGCCTGGTGCAGGTCCGGCCAGAACGACGGCCAACGTCAATCCAACGACAAATGCCGCTTTCATATCTGCTCTCTCCGCCTCGATCGCCTTGCGGCGGCGGATTTATATCCGCTGATTGGACTCGAATGCAAACGGGCGCTCCACTGCAAATGGGCCGACTTAGAGTCCACCCGCAACTTCGCCAAGGTGTTTCAATACTATACGCATGAAAAACCGATTGCTTGCCTTTACATCGCGGTCCGATGTGAAGGAGCGGGTGAAGTTGAAATCCACCAGACAGCATTCATTCTGGAATATGGCGCCAAGGCCCCAGGACAGTGCCGCGTCGGAGTCGATGTCGTATCGGGAGCTTGCGCGAACAGCCCAATTCTTGGTCAGCCGCGCCGTTACCCCTCCGAAGATTTCTTCACGCTCGCCGAATTCGGCATTGTTCTCATTGCCGCGGAAATAGAAATAGCTGAGGCCGGCTCGCAGCCAGGGTGGGCCGGCCGTGGCGCTGATCTCATGGCGCTTGCGCCGGAAGCTTTGGGTTCCCAATCGGAAGCGGTAGAGGACGTGGAGGAATTCCGACGGTTGAATGTCGATGCGCCCGACCAAATCGGAAAAGCGGTCGTCGAGCCCGGAATCGGTGGGGAACTGGTGACGATTGGTAAAGCGGTAGCTGTTCCCCAGGAATATTGAGGTCTTGCCGCCGCGATTGCCGTAGAAAGCTGAGCTTACCCCATAGACGACCCGCGTGCCCTGATCGACCCGGTCAAGTCCGTTGAACCGGTTGAGGGCGAAGATATTGGTGTCATCAAGCTCAACGTCCAGGCTGTCTTCATTCGGGATCTTGAACGGGTTGCCACTGTTGGGCGCGACGATGAAAGACACGCGCGGTTCGATCACATGGCGCACATTGCCAAGTTCACGCACCAGCGGGTAGCGCCAATCGACATATCCCTGCGGGAAGAAGCGCCCGGCGAAACCGGTATATTTGCGCCCCGGCGCCGGTGCATCCGGATCGGAAACGACGTTGACCCAGTAAAGGTCGCTCTGCAGTAGCGCGCCAACGCGGAAGAGATGACCGCTCTTGGTGGTGAGCGGGAGCTCCCAGCCGCCCTTCAGCGACAACCGCCGGCTATTTACCCCTTCGACACGCGTCAACGACATGACATTCGCATCGAACGACCAGCGGCCATAGGCGCCGCCCGGACCAACGGGTTTGCCGATGACGTTGTAATCGACCAGCGGGAAGACGATCGGCGTTTTCGCGTAGTCGTCTTCCACGCGCAGCCCCTGGAAGTGGTAGAAGCGCGCGGACGCATAACTGCGGCCATTGAAGCCTTCGGCGAATATCGTGGTGATGATGGAATTGACGGAACTGACGTCATAGCGTCGCAAGTAGGTATCGTCGGTGGTCCATCCGCCGTCCCAGCCGAAGCGCCAGATTTTGTCGATGTCGAACAATCCGTGCGTGAAGATGTGTCCTCGGTTTTGATTGCCGCTGCTCTCGTCGCCGGCCGCGTCCAGCCTCCTGACATTAGTGAAACTGCCGCGAACGTCATAAGCCCCATTGGGCACGCGGTGTCGCCACTGCACGAACATCGCCGGCCGCACTTGGCTGAAGAACATGGGGCTGATCGTCAGGTCCTTGTCCGGCCCGAGCTCGATGAAGTAGGGAATGCGCGTGAACAGTCCCAATTGCTGATCGCTGCCGTAAGTTGGATAGAGAAATCCAGTGCGCCGCTTGACGGTCGGGTCGGGATGGCGGAAATACGGCGAATAGGCGACCGGCACGCCGTAAATCTCAAGCCAGCCGTCGAAATACTCGATATCCTTCGTTTCCTGGTTGTGCACCACTCGGCGCGCCTTCAGCTGCCATATCGGCGCGCGACTGGGGTTCTTTGGGCAAAGCCGGCAGGGCGAGAACACAACTTTGTTCATCGCGGTTTCCTTGCCGCCGCTCCGTACGGCGGCGTTCGCCGCCAGCCGCGTGTTGTCGTTGAACAACATGCGGAAGTTCTCGATCACCCCGTCGCGCAAATCGTCTTTCAGGCGGATCCGGTCGGCAAATACGACATGACCGCCAGGCTCGGTCAGACTGACCTTGCCAACTGCGGTCACGGTCTTGGTCTTCTGGTTATAGACCACACTGTCGGCGCGCAGCACGCGCGGCCCTTGCGAAATCTCGACATTACCCTTGGCGATCACCAGCGCGCGCGCCCTGTCGAAGTTCACTTCGTCGGCGGTGATCAGGATCGGCGTCGTCTTGGCGCCGCCGGGCAGCGTCTGGGCGACCGCCATCGGCGCCGCGGTGAACAGCAACAGCAAAATCGCGATGACACTGCGCCCGATCATGGGTCTAGCCGTCCTCGAGATGGAATAATGCGGTCAGCCCCAGCATGGCGCAGGCGCCGGCCGGAATCCATGCCGCCAATATAATCGGCAGGCTTCCCGAGCCGCCCAGATTGAGGATCAGCTTGGAGACGAAAAACAAAAGGAAGCCGGTGATGATGCCGCCCGCAACCGCGACCACGGCGCCCGATTTGCGGTTGTGGCGTAGGGAAAACACCGCGCCGATCAACACCATCGCGCAGAGAAGCAAGGGCTCGGCGGTCAGCGAATGGAAATGCAGCCGGTGGCTGAGCCCGGAGAAACCGGCCTTTTCCAGGTTGGTGATGAAGCGGGGCAGGTCCCAAAACGAAATCGTTTCGGGCGAGGAGAAGCTTTCCTGGATCTTGTCGAGGGTGAGGTCGGTCTTCAGGCGATAGGTCTTGACCTTGCTCGTGCCGCGCTTGGGAGAGAACAGCTGGGCGTTTTCGAGCACCCAATAGCCGCCTCGCAGCACCGCCGTGCTGGCATCTATCCGCGAGGCGAACCGGTCCTGGCCCTCATAAAGCAGCACCATCACCTGATGCAGGATCAGCTTGTCCGGCGATACTTGGCCGGCATGGATGACGGTATGTCCGTTCTTGTCTATCTGGCGCAGCCACACACCTGTATTGGAGAGCGCAAGGATGCTCGACCGGCGCTTCAGATACTGCGATTCCAGTTGCTGCCAGCGCGCATACATCACCGCGGCGACCGGGTTGACGACGGCAAGACGCACGGCGCCGACAAGCAACGCCACGATCAATGCCGGCGCCAGGAACTGCCATACCGAAACGCCCGCGGCTCGGATCGAGACCAGCTCGCTGCTTCGGTTCAGGCGCCAGAAGCACATCATGCCGCCGAATAGGATGGCGAACGGGATCGTCGCTTGCGCCAGAAACGGCAGCTTCATCGACGCCATCGCCAGCACCAGATCGAACGAAACGTTGGCCTTCCCCGAAGAGCGGCGCAGCAGCTCGATCATGTCGATCATGAAGATCAGCGTGATGAACAGCAAAAATGTCGCGCCGAACCAGATCAGAAACTGGCGCGCGATGTAGACGAACATGATGGCGGAAAGCCGGGTTTTCATGCCGCCCCCATCACGCCGCGTAGTTCGCCGGGATTTGCCGGCCCTTGGTCGGACGCATCCTGTTGGCGCGGAAAAGCAGCACGAACCCGATCAGGATCGGCAGAACCGCGTTCGCATACATCAGGATGATCGCCTCCGGGACCTTGGCGGAGAAATTGTGCAGCCCAATAGCGGAGCCCTGGATCACACCGGCGGCGCCGATCGCCAGCACGATCCGCTTCGCTTGCCCGCGCTTGTCGAACTGTCCGTAGAGCAAGGCGATCAGCGCCACCATCACCATGGCCAGCGGCAACATGGGGGTGACGATCCGATTGTGTCCGGCGGCGATCAGCTTTTTGTAATAGTGGCGGTCGTAATTCTTGGTCGGATCGGGGTTCAGGAGCTGGGTCAGGGAACGCTCGGCCGGCTGGTAGAGCCGGGTTTTCTGCGCGTCGGTCAACGCGCCGAGCTCGAAGCTGTAGCGCTCGAAGGCCAGGTAAGAAATTCGGCTGCTTTGCCGGTCGAGCTCCATGCGGCTGCCTTGTACGAGCACGACACGAGGGCCACTGTCCGATTGAATGATCGCCCCCCGCTCGGCCATCATCGTTACGGGTTTATTGGGATTGCGCCGGTCCTGGACCAGGATGCCCCGCATCTCCCCGGTCTTGTCGCGGCTGCGGACATAGATCATGAAATTCTTACCGAGGCTGTTGAAGCGCGCCTCCCGGATCAGCACCGCGGAGAAGTCGTTGCGGATCGCAAGCTCGGTATCCTTGAATTTCCGGAAGGACGCCGGGACCATATAGAACGCCAGCACCAACACGATAGCGCTGACGACGACACTGAGACCCAGCGCGGCGCGCGCGAGACCGGCATTGCTCTGCCCGACCGAGCGCATGATGACGATTTCACGGTCGGTCAGCAGGCGGTTGTAGGTGTGTAGTACGGCCAAAAAAAGCGCGATCGGGATAATGATCAGCATGAACGCCGGCAACAGCAATAATGTCAGCTCCAGGAAGGTGCTGAACGACATGCCGTGGTTCACGATCAGACGAATAAGACGGAGCGATTGGGTCAGCCAAATCGCCAGCGTCAGCGCAATGGTGACGAAGATCGTCACGAGCAATAGCTGGCGCAGAATGTAACGATTTATCGTGTCCGCCATCTCACTCCCGTCGCGCGCTACGCCCGCGAAGCTTGGGGGTTTGTCGGCTGCCTTGACACGCCCGCTTCACCGACCGTCCGTTCCCCCTGGACAGCGTGTGAATAAATTGGACGACGTGTTGGCGTCTCTTGCCCCTTGTTTGTCGGTGTAAAGTAATCGGCTTACCGGTGAAAGTCCGCGATTATTTTTCGGCAATCTTGTCCAAGGTCAAGATTATTACCGTCGCGTGTATGCGACGCATCGCTTTTTGTCGCGTCGGTGTTTTGGGGCCGGCTTCGGTGGTCGTGCCGCGATGCGCGTGCGCGGCGTATGTGCGGCGGTTGGTCGTGCGCAAAGCCGCGGCGGGCAGGCCGGCCCTCCGCGATTGGTCGGCTCTATGTCCGCTCCGGCGTTCGTTCTTGGGTTTGGTTCTGCCACCATTCGAGCCAGGCTTGAAAGGTCAGCACATTCCACAATTCCTGCCGCCAATTGCGGCCGCCGGACAGGTGCTCGCGCCAGCGTTGCGTCACCGGATCGGCCGCGATCCAGCCTTCGCGTTTGAGGCGCGCCGGGTCGATCAGCGCTTCGGCCCAGTCCCGCAGATCGCCGCGCAGCCAGTCGGCGAGCGGCGGATCGAACCCGGCTTTGGGACGATGGGTAAGCGCCTCCGGCACGTATCGTGCGAGCACGCGGCGCAGTACGCGTTTGGTCATGCCATCGCCCAGCTTGAACTCGCTCGGCAGGGACCAGGCGAATTCGACGATCCGGTGGTCGAGCAGCGGCGCGCGCACTTCCAGGCTCGCCGACATGCTCGCCCGATCGACCTTAACCAATAGATCGTCGGGCAGATAAGCGAGCGCATCCAGCACCATCGCCTGATCGACCGGCGCCGCGAGTTGGTCCAGCCCAAGCTCGCGCTCGAACACCGTGTCGAGCGTGGGCGCGCCGGGTACCAGTGCCGATACGCCATGCCACCGGCGCACATAGCCGCGATAGAGCATCATCGGATCGTCGCATGCCGCGCGCTCGAGGCGTCGCCGCAGCTTTGCGCCGGCACGGCCGCGCCGCCGCTTGCTGCCGGCGATGGCGGTCGTCCAGCCAAGTGCGCCATCGATCGCCGCCACGGGAAGCGCGCGTGCGCCGGCTGCCGCAGCGCTCTTCAGCGCGCTGGGCAGGGCGCGGGCCCGGTCCCATTCGCGTGCCAGACGGCCATAGCGCGCGTAGCCGGCGAAAAGCTCGTCGCCGCCGTCGCCGCTCAATCCAACCGTGACGTGCTGGCGCGTGAGGCGCGACAGCAGCAGCGTCGGGATCTGCGAAACGTCGGCGAACGGTTCGTCATAAGCCGCCGGCAGATCGGCTACGCAGGCCAATACGTCCGCCTCGCTCGCATAAAGCTCGGTGTGGTTGGTGCCAATATGAGCGGCGACCGCCGCGGCCTGCGGCGCCTCGTCGAAGCGCGGATCTTCGAAACCGACGGTGAAGCTGTTGACCGGCCGGTCGGACACCGCCTGCGCGATCCCGACCACGGTCGCGGAATCGATCCCGCCGGAGAGAAACGCGCCCACCGGCACATCGGCGACCAGCCGCATCGCGATGGCATCGCGCAGCAGCGCCTCCAGCCGTTCGGCGGCATCCTCCTCGCTGCCGGCGAAGGGCGCGTCGGCGCCCGCCAGCGCCTTTTCGGGCGCTGACCAATAAGGCTCGGGCGTCGGCAGATCGCCGGGTGTGGACAATGCTGCGGGCAGGGTGATGAAATGCCCCGGCGGCAGCTTGAAAATGCCCTCGAAGATCGTGTGCGGGCCGGGCACGTAGTCGTGGCGCAGCAGCAGGTCGACCGCGCCCCGGCTGATCGGCCGTTCCCAGGCCGGATGGGCCGCCAGCGCCTTGAGCTCGGAGCCGAACAGGAAAACGCTGCCGGGCCCGCCCTCCGCCGACCAGCCGTAATAGACCGGCTTTTCGCCCATGCGGTCCCGCGCCAACGTAAGCGTGCGCGTCTTGCGGTCCCAAACCGCCAGGGCGAACATGCCATTGGCGGCTTCAAGCGCCGCCTCGATCCCCCAGCGGGCGATCGCGCTGACCAGGACTTCGGTGTCGGAGCTGCCGCGCCACGCCGTCACGCCCTCTTGCTCGAGGCGCTCGCGCAATGCCTGGTAATTGTAGATCTCGCCATTGTGCATGACGACGTAGCGGCCGTCGACCGAACGCATAGGCTGGTGGCCGGTCGGTGTCAGATCAATGATCGCGAGCCGGCGGAAGCCGAAGGCGATCCCGGCCTCGGCGTCGGCCCAGCACTGTTCGGCATCGGGGCCGCGGTGGCGGATCGCATCGGCCATGGCGCGCGCGATGTCGCGCATCGCCGGCGCTTGCCGTGCGGCGTTCGGGTCGAGAAAACCGGCGATCCCGCACATTGCTTGCTAGGCGGGCCTCAGCCCCGATTTATCCAGGCTCTTCACGCCGGCCGCCCGAATCAATCCAGGGCGCGGCGCGGTGGCACGCATCAGACGCGCGCCCGGCGCGCGGGTTGGGGGTCGGGCGCATCGTCGCGGTCGTCGGCAAGCTGCATGGCATAGAGCCGCGCGTAGGCGCCGTCCTGCGCGATCAGAGCGGCGTGGTTGCCCGATTCGATCACCCGTCCTTCATCGATCACATAGATCAGATCGGCATCGAGCACGGTGGAAAGGCGGTGCGCAATGACCAGCGTCGTGCGCCCTTCCATGAGCGTTGTCAGCGCCGTCTGGACTTGGCGTTCCGAGACCGTGTCGAGGGCCGACGTCGCCTCGTCGAGCAGCAGGATCGGCGCGTTCTTGAGCATGGCACGGGCAATCGAAACGCGTTGGCGTTGGCCGCCGGACAGCTTGGCGCCCTGGCCGCCGACCTGGGTGTCGTAGCCTTGCGGTAGCGCCTCGATGAAGTCGTGGGCGGCGGCCTGCTTGGCGGCGGCGATGATCTCTTCCTCGGCGGCGTCGGGCCGTCCGTAGGCGATATTCGCCCGCACGGTATCGTCGAAGAGGCTGATCTCCTGGCTGACCAGGCCGATATTGGCGCGCAGCGACTCAAGGGTGGCATCGCGCACGTCGATGCCGTCGATCGCCACGCTGCCCGTGTCGACGTCATAGAAACGCGGGATCAGGTTCATGATCGTCGATTTGCCGGCGCCCGACGGCCCGACCAGCGCCACCGTTTCGCCGGCCGGGACCGTGAGCGAAACACCCCTCAGCGCCGGCACGCCCTCGGTATAGGCGAAGGTCACCTTCTCGAAACGGATCTTGCCGTCGCGCACGTCCAGCACCTTGGCGTCGGGCTTCTCGGTGATCGTGGTTTTGATTTCCAGCACATCGAAGATGCGGTGTGCGGCGGCCAGGCCTTCCTGCAAACTGGCGTTCAGAAGGGCGAGCCGTTTGGCCGGCGCGTAGGCCAGCAGCACCGCCGCCACGAAAGACACGAACTCACCCGGCGTCTTGCCGCCGCTGATCACCATTTGCCCGCCATATAGAATGACCGCCACGATCGCCGCCCCGCCAAGCGTTTCCATGATCGGGTGCGAGGCCGAGCGTGTTCGGAATGACTTGTAGTAGAGCCGGAAGACTTTCTCGATGATCGTGTCCGCCCGCGCGGCCTCGTAGCGTTCCATGCCGTAGGCTTTGACGTGCCGAGCGCCCTGGAATGTCTCGCTCAAAAACGAGGTAAATCGGCCCAGCTCGATCTGGCTCTCGGAGGAGATCTTGCGCATCCGGCGGCCGATGCGGACGATCGGCAGGATGGCGATGGGAAACACGAAGAAGGTGACCGAGGCCAGTATCCAGTCCTGGTAGAACATGACGGCGATTAAGAAAACCACGGTGACCAGGTGCAGGCCCACGCCGGTCAGCGCATCGGAGACTGCGTAGCGCAGCCGCGCCACGTCGTTGGTGAAGCGCGAGATCAGCTCGCCGGTCGGGCTGTCGTTGAAATAGGCGAGGTCGGCGTTGATGATGTGACGATAGAGCCGGCCCTGCACATCGGCGATCACGCGCTGGCCGACCCAATTCATCGAGACATTTTGGCCGAATGTCGAGGCGCCCTTGGTGAGGAAGATGCCGAACACGATGGCTGCGGCCAAATATAACTTGTCGGAGTCCCGCTCTTTCAGCATGCCATCAAAGAACTGCTCCATGTACATAGCCATGGCGCCGGTGGCTGCTGCGGCCACGCCCATGCAGAGCAGCGAGAACCCGATGATCCAAAGATAAGGGCGCACATGTTCGGCCACGAGCCGGCGGACCAGAGCCCAGGAGGCCGGATCGATGGGTTGGAAGGCGTTCGATTTGCTCAATGCAGAGACCGTTCCTCTATCGGCACGGCTTGGAACTTATAACAACGCCTTTCATAGCGCCATGCCGCACGTAGGCACGCCTGGGCACGCCTGGGCGCGCTTGGGCGGACAGGGCTGTGAATGCGCGCTCATTCGTCCATCGGCATGGGCGCGCCTTTGACGATATGAAACACGCCGCCGTAACGCGATTGGCGGATGGCTTCGGGCGCCTTGCGGGCCGATAGAAAATCATGCACCGCGCGCGTGCAGCCGTCCCAATCGGCATAGTCGTCGATGATGACGATCCCGCCTGGAATTATTTTGTCGAACAGGTGCTCCAGACAATCGAGCGTTGATTGATACCAGTCGCCATCGAGCCGTAGGATCGCGATCTCCAGATCGGCTGGCGCCTGAGGCAGCGTCTCGCTGAACCAGCCCTGATGGATTTGCAGGCGCTGTTCGGGCCGTGCCGCCGCCCGCGCACGGGCCTCGAATTCGCCGCGATCGGCCCGGTTGTTATCATAATAATCCGGCGCTTCGGTATCGGCCTGCCAGTCGAGCGCCCTCTGGCCGTCGACGGGTTGCGCCGGTGGCAACCCTTCAAAGCTGTCGAAGAAATGGAAATCCCGCGCGCCTGGCGCAACGGCGAGCATGCCGCAGGCCATGCCGCCCTTCCAGGTGCCGCATTCGACGATTGCGCCGTTGGCGAGCGCGGGGTCGGCCAACGTCGTGGCGACCAGGTGCAGGTTGCCGATATAGCGCCGGCGATTGACTAGGGTCGCGTCCCGATTGCGCCGCCACAACCGTTTCAGCCGCGGATAGGCGGCGGCATAGCGCAGGCGCTTGGACGGATGCCGTGTCAGTTTCCCCATCGCGCGGCTCACCTCCCCACCGCGCCGGCTTTGTTCCGGCCCGGTGCGTTTTGCACTTCGGCCGACGCCCGATCGTAAACCGCCGCGCAACGCTCGACGAAATCGGCGGCAGAGCCGGTCAGGCCGAGCCGGCTCTTGACATCCAGCCGGTGCCACTCCGATCCGATGCGCGCGCCGAGATGGCGGCGGGCAAATTTCCAGGCGCGTCCGGCGGCGCGTTGGCAGGCAAAGCGGGCCAGCGGCTCGGGCGTGGCCGGATTGTCGCGCAGGAAGCTGGCGCAGGCGAGGGTCACGCGCTTTAGCTGGCGGCCCCGGTCATCGGAAAGCCGGCCCGGCGCCGACCGCGGCAGAAAGGCAAGCGGCGTGTCGAGCTTGAGGAAGTCCCATTTCGCCGCGAGCCGCAGCGTCAGCGAATATTCTTGGCTGAAGACGATCGTCTCGTCGCAGCCGCCGACCGCGCGCACCGCCTCGGTCCGGGCAAGAAACTGCGTTGGATTGAAGAGCGAGTTCTTCAGCGCCAATTTGAGCGGCGCACGCAACCGTTCGACCTGCGGCACCTCAGGCAATGGCGCGGCAAGATCGGGCGGCGCGCCGGCCTCGTAGCTCCTCGCCTCGCCATAGGCCAGGCAGGCATCGCTGCCGTGAAGCGCGCGCAGCAGCCGGTCGGTGGCGTCATGGACGAGCAGGTCGTCCGCGTCGACGAACTTGAGATACGGCAAGCGCGCCAGCGCGATCGCCCGGTTGGTCGCGTGGGCCGAGCCGCGGTTTGACTGGGCTTCGATCACCGTTGTCGGCCATCCCTCGGTGAGCCGTCGCAGCAGTTCCAGCGAGTTGTCCGTCGATCCGTCGTCGACAAAGAGGTATTCGCGCTCGAAATCCCCGCGCTGCGCACGGATTGCCGCCAGCACGCCCTCAAGATAGGGCGCCTTGTTGTAGACCGGGACGACGAAAGAAACGCCGGGCATTGTGCTGGCTTGCGAAGCTGGCATGGCGACCCCTCATTACCGGCTTGGCCATTCGGCCGCCACCGTTTTCGCCGGTCGCCGGATGACCACCGCGCCGGCGGCGCCCCGGCTTGCGAATTCGCCTCTGCTGTCCTATTGCTTGCGCGCCTTCCCACACGCGGGATCGTTGTCCATCCCACGCAATAATCTCTTTGTCAGCGAGTGCCCGACATGAAGATCGCCTTCACCCAGCCCACACTGCCAAAGCTCGGTACGTTCGTCGTCGCCGTGGCCGAGAACCGGGCGCTCACGCCGGCCGCCAAAGCGCTCGAAGAGGCGATCGGCGGCGCGCTGCGCCGCGCCATGGAGGTCTCGCGCTTCAAAGGCGCCGCAGACCAGACGCTCGACATTTTGGCCCCCGAGGGCATAGAGGCCGCGCGCGTCCTGCTTGTCGGGATTGGCAAGATCGCCGAGTTCGATACGCTGAAGGCCGAGGCGCTGGGCGGGAACCTCGTTGCACAGTTGAACGGCGCCGGCGCCGTCGACGCGGCGGTCGAGATCAACGGTCTCGACGACGCCAAGATCGACGAGGCGGAAGCCGCCGCGCGCATCGCCTTCGGCACCACCTTGCGCAGCTATCGCTTCGACAAGTACCGCACGAAGGAAAAGAAGGACAAGAAGCCGACCTTGCGCAATCTCACCCTGATGACCGCCGACGCGGCCGGGGCGAAGGCGTATTTCGCGCCGCTTGCCGGCATTGCCGAGGGGGTGACGCTGACCCGCGACGTGGTGTCGGAGCCGGCGAATATCATCAACCCGAAATCCTTCGCCAAGGAGGCCAAGAAGCTAGAGCGCCTCGGTGTCAAGGTCGAGATCCTCGACGAGAAGGAGATGGAAAAGCTCGGCATGGGCGCGCTTTTGGGCGTCGCGCAAGGCAGCGCCAACGAGCCGCGCCTGGTCGTCATGCAATGGAACGGGGCGGCCAAGAGCGCCAAGCCCGTCGCCTTCATCGGCAAGGGCGTGACGTTCGATACCGGCGGCATCTCGATCAAGCCGGCTCAGGGCATGGAAGACATGAAATGGGACATGGGCGGCGCCGGCGTCGTGCTCGGCCTGATGAAGGCGCTGGCCAAGCGCAAAGCCAAGGTGAACGCGATCGGGGTCACCGGCATGGTCGAGAACATGCCCTCGGCCACCGCCCAGCGCCCCGGCGACATCGTCACCTCCATGTCGGGACAGACCATCGAGGTTCTCAACACCGACGCCGAGGGCCGGCTCGTGCTGGCGGATGCGCTCTGGTACACCCAAGACCGCTTCAAACCCCAGATCATGGTCGATCTGGCGACTTTGACCGGGGCCATCATCATCAGCCTTGGATCCGAGCATGCCGGGCTCTTCTCCAACAACGATACGCTGTCCGAACGGCTGATGAACTCGGGCGCGGCCGTCGGCGAGGCTTTATGGCGCATGCCGCTCGGCGATGCTTACGACAAGCAGATCGATACCGACGCGGCCGACATGAAGAACATCGGCGGCCGCGAGGGCGGTTCGATCACGGCGGCGCAGTTCCTCCAGCGTTTCGTCGACAAGGTGCCCTGGGCGCATCTCGATATTGCCGGCGTCACCTGGTCGAAGAAGGACAAGCCCACCGTGCCCAAGGGCGGCACCGCCTTCGGCGTCCGCCTGCTCGACCACTTCGTGAGCACGCATTACGAAAAGTAGGTGTGGCGGGTGCTGAGATGACCGAGATCGGCTTTTACCACCTACAGCGATCGCCGCTGGAACGGGCCTTGCCCAAGCTCTTGGAGAAGGTGTTGGAGGCGGGCAAGCGCGCTGTCGTGGTCGCCGGATCGGATGAGCGCGTGGAATCCCTGAACGCGGCCTTGTGGACCTACCGCCCCGACGGGTTTCTGCCCCATGGTAGCGCCAAGGACGGCAATGCCGAGGCGCAGCCGGTCTGGCTCGCCACCGCGCCGGAGAATCCCAACGGCGCCGGCATCCTGATCCTGACCGACGGCGCCACGGCGGAGAGCTTCAACGGCTTCGAGCGCTGCCTGGAGATGTTCGACGGCAATGACGATGCCGCCCTTACCGCCGCCCGCGAACGCTGGACCGAATACAAAGCCGCGGGTCACGCGGTCGTCTATTACCAGCAGACCGAAAGCGGCGGCTGGGAGAAGAAGGCGTGAGCGCCGCCCTCGTCGGTGCCTGGCGGCTTCAGCGCTTCGTGTTCACCGACGATGCCGGCGGCGAGCATTTTCCCCTGGGCGAGACCCCAAGCGGGTTCGTGCTGATCACCCCCGATAATCATTTGAGCCTGAGCTTCATGGCCGCCGGGCGCGCGCCGTTTGCGGAGAACGCGATCCTCGGCGGCAGCGAGGCGGAACGGGCCGCGGCGGCGGCAAGCTATGTCTCCTTCGGTGGGCCATGCCGCATCGAGGGCGACGAGGTCGTCATCGCGGTGGTCTCGGCTTTTCACCCCAACTGGGCCGGCAGCACCCAGCGGCGGCGCTTCGCGCTTGACGGCGACGCGCTCACGCTGATGACCATCAACCCAATCGACGTGGGCGCGCGCAGCCTGATGGGACGGGCCGAGCTCGTGCGCGCGACCGCGCCTTAACCCCGGAAGAAGACCCCGTCGAACTGTAACTGCCGGCCCAGCTGCCGGCTGAAATTCCCTGATAGAACGAGATGAAGCTCGAAGCCCAGCGCGTCCAGCTGGTTGAGCACGGCGAGGTATGTCGCCTCGCCCTCGTAAAGCGGCAGCAGCGACAGTTCGAGCTGAAAGCCGGCGATTCGGTCGAGTGCAGCAGTCGCGCCGCGCAGGATCTCCGCCTCGAAGCCCTGAGTGTCGATCTTGACGAAGACCCTTCGGGCCGCTTTCCCAACCAGGTCGTCGAATACGGCATCCAAGCGCGCCACCGTGACCATGTCGGTGCCCGCCGCGAGCGCCTTGGGAAACGCCTCGTGCGTGACCGCGGCCATCGGCTTCAGCGAGTTCATGTCGCTGCGGTTGGAGAGGTGCAGCGTTGCCTCGCCGGCGGTCTCGCCGAGCGCCATACGTGCCGCGACCGCCCACTTTTGGTCCTCGGCGGCGGCCGCCTGGAGCGCGTCGTGCGCGTCGGCGCCAGGTTCCACCGAGACGATCGGCCCGCTATAGCCGGCTTCGCGCAGGCTGCGGGCGTATTGCCCCTCATTTGCGCCGATATCGATGGCCGCCTCTATGCCATGCAGCCCCATAAGCTGAACCAGGCGCTGGGTTTCGTTGTCCACACGGTCGAGCTTTTGGCGCTTTTTCTTGAGACCGAACACCGATCGTCGTCCTCTATCTCATCGTGTTGAGTGATATCCGGCCGCCAGGCCGGCAGAACGAACATGCGCGAAGCGGCGGCGGCCGGCAAGCCGCGGGCGGTTGTCGTGGCCGGGCAGAGCCGTTATAAGCCCCGAAATTCCTGCACTTTCAGAACCCGGAAGGACCCTCGGCCATGGCTGTCGAACGCACGCTCTCGATCATCAAGCCGGACGCGACCCGGCGCAACATCACCGGCAAGGTCAACGCCATGCTCGAGGATGCAGGACTGCGCATCGTCGCCCAAAAGCGCCTACATCTTAGCGATGACCAGGCCAAAGGCTTTTACGCGGTGCACAAGGAACGGCCCTTCTACAACGACCTGGTGGCCTTCATGACCTCAGGGCCGGTCGTGGTCCAGGTCCTAGAAGGCGAGGATGCGGTGGCGAAAAACCGCGAGGTGATGGGCGCAACCAATCCTGCCGAGGCGGCCGAGGGGACCATCCGCAAGGCGTTCGCGGAATCGATCGAGGCCAATTCGGTGCATGGCTCCGATTCGGCGGAGAACGCGAAGATCGAGATCGATTTCTTCTTCAGCGCCGACGAGATCGTCGGCTAGTGTGATGGTTCCGAAGTTCGTCGCATTGAAGCGACGAAATTCGGGGGCTGAATCACACTAGAATCAAATATTTAGTGGCCTGTTTGTGCCGGAAATTCGTGGGACGAATTTTCGGGGCAGGACACTAGAGCAGCAGCAGGGCCATCAATCCCAGAACCACCACCGAAGCGGCAGCCGAATAGGTCATCAGCTTGGTGAAGGCGCGCCACTGGTCTTGGTGCGGTTTAATGTCGAAATTGGCAGCCATGTCTCGGCACCCCTTCGCGCGTCGGCCCGTTGCTTGATCGTGACGCTGATATAGCAAGCGCGCCGCGGCCCGCCAAGCATTCGCTCGCCCGCGCCACGCATGCGCGTCAACTGGTGCGGCGTTCGAAGATCTCGAAGAGGCGTTGGCGTTTGGCCGATGGATCGGGCGGGTTGAGCATCAGCCCCTCGATGTCGCTCGCGCCGTCGATCGCCACCCGTTCGTTCACCACCCGCGCCCGGCCCTCGGCGATCAGGCGCACCGCCAAGGGATAGGCTTTGTGCTCGGCGACTAGAATTCGGGCCGAGAGCGCCTCCTCGTCGTCGCCGGCCAGGACCGGCACCGCGGCCTGGACGATAATCGGACCGTCATCCATCGCCGGCCGCACGTAGTGGACCGTGCAGCCTGAGATCCGCACCCCCGCATCGACCGCCCGGGCCTGGGTGTTGAGCCCCTTGAAGGCGGGCAGGAGCGAGGGGTGGATGTTGATCAGCCGATCGCGCCAGCGTTCCACGAAGGCCTCGCCCAGGATGCGCATGAAGCCGGCAAGGCAGACCAGATCGGCCCCGGCTTCGCCAAGTGCCGTACTAATCGCGGCGTCGAACGCGTCGCGCGTGTCGTGATCGCGGTGGCTGATCGTAAGCGTGGCGATGCCGTCGGCCTGGGCGCGTTTGAGACCCTGCGCGTCCGCCTTGTTGGAGATCACCAGAACGATCTCGGCCGGATAGTCCGCATCCGCGCAGGCATCGATCAGCGCCTGCAGATTGCTGCCGCGCCCGGAGATCAGGACCGCCAGTTTCAGCGCGGCCATTGTTCTTCCCAGTCCGTGAGCGTCGCGCGTTCGTTTGCCCCGTTATGCGCGACAACCGTACCGATCCGCGCCACCGTCTCGCCTTTGCCTTCGAGCAACGCGACCGCGTCCGCTTGCGCCGCGGCGGGGACGATCAGCGCCATGCCGATACCGCAGTTGAAGGTCCGCGCCATTTCGGCGGCTGAGACGTTGCCGGTTTCGGCGAGCCAGCGAAACACCGGCGGGATCGTCCACGAGCCGCCCGCGATCACCGCAGCCAGTCCGTCCGGCAGCACCCGCGGTAGGTTCTCGGTAAGCCCGCCGCCGGTGATATGCGCCAGCGCCCGCACGCTGCCGCCGCGAACCGCCGCCAGGCACGGATTCACGTAGATCCGTGTCGGCTGCAGCAGCGCCGCGCCCAGCGACATCTCCGCCGCGAACGGTGCCAGCGCGTCATAGCCGAGCCTCGCCTCCGCCACGATTTGTCGCACCAGCGAGTAGCCGTTGGAATGAATGCCGTCCGACGCAAGGCCGAGGATGGCATCGCCCGCTTCGATACCGGCCGGCAGCGCGTTCCCGCGCTCGAAGGCGCCCACCGCGAAGCCCGCCAGATCGTAGCTGCCGGGCGCGTACATGCCGGGCATCTCAGCGGTCTCGCCGCCGATCAGCGCGCAGCCGGCGCGCCGGCATCCCTCGGCGATGCCCGCCACGACCTCGGCGGCGGCGCCGACGTCCAGCTTGCCGGTCGCGAAATAGTCGAGGAAAAAGAGTGGCTCTGCGCCTTGCGCCAACAGATCGTTGACGCACATCGCCACCAGATCGATGCCGATCGTGTCGTGCCGGCCGACGGCCTGGGCGATTTCCAGCTTGGTGCCGACGCCGTCGGTGGCGGCGACCAGCACCGGATCGACATATCCCGCCGCCTTGGGATCGAAGCACGCGCCGAAGCCGCCGAGGCCGTCGATCACACCCGGCCGCGCCGTGTTGCCGGCCAGCGGCTTGATCCGCTCGACCAGCGCCGTGCCCGCGTCAATATCGACGCCCGCTGCCTTATAACGTTCCGTGCTGATAGCGTCCCCCGGCATCTTGAGGTATAAGACCGGCGTCGCGCCCCGGGGCGCGGGTTCCATGGTTTACCGATAGTTTACCGATTGCGGTGGCATTGCAATGACCGATCCCCGGCGCGCCATCGGTGGCGCCGTTACACTCATATTTGCAGCAATTCTGGTCTTTGTGACGGCGTTGGGCGTTGTCGCAAAGGCGTCGAGCGCGAACGCACAAGGCGTCGATCCGTTCACGGTCGAGGATGTGCCGATCGACGCGACCGCCAAGGACGCGCGAGCCGCGCGCCGCAAGGCTTTGGCGCAGGGCCAGGAAAAAGCCTTTGGCCTGCTGCTGCGCCGGCTCGCGCATACCAGCGAGCAGGGGCGTCTTCCCAAGCCGGCGAGCGCGGATATCGACGCTTTGGTCGATGGCATTTCCGTGCGCCGGGAGAGATCGTCGAAGGTCCGCTATCTCGCACTGCTGACGGTACGCTTCAAGGCCGATCGCATCCGCAGCATTCTTAAAATTGCCGGTATCAACTACGTCGACACGCCGAGCCGGCCGGTGGTGGTGGTGCCGCTCTACAAATCCGGCGGCAAGCTGGTGCTGTGGGAGGGTGCCAACCCCTGGCGCGAGGCCTGGAACAAGGTGCCGCTCAAGGGCGGGCTGGTGCCGTTCGTGCTGGCCTTGGGCGATCTTGGCGATGTTCAATCGGTCAACGCCGATCAGGCGCTGAAGCGCGACCGGAAGTCGCTTGAGGTATTCGCGGGCCGCTACAGCGCCGGGCAGGTGCTGATCGCGCTCGCCGAGGAGACCGGCGGCAGCGCCGAGCATCCAACGCTCGTAGTGCGGCTGTGGCGTTTTGATGCGTTTACCCGGCGCGTAAGGTCGGCAGGCCGCCGCGGCGCGGTCAAGGCGGAGGGCCGCGATGAGACATTCGTGGCCACGGCCACGGCGGTCGCCCGCGCCATCGAGCGTCAATGGAAGGTCGAGAACCAGGCCAGCATCGGCGGCGAGCCGCGCGAATTGCGGGTGCGGGTGCCGATCGAATCGCTCGGCCAGTGGACGGATATCCGCGAGCGTGTGAAACGGGTGCGTGTGGTCAAGGGCACGCGGGTTGTGCGGCTGTCGCGCGAGCGTGCGATCCTGGCCATCTCCTATGTTGGCGACATCAAGCGTCTCAGCAGCGGGCTGGCCCAACAGAACATCGCTCTGGTCGCGCTCGCCGGGGCCGGCAACGGCGCCGGGACGACCAATGGCGGCTCCACAAATGGCGGCACGTCAAGTAATGGTGACGGCGCGGCGGGCGAACCGTTCTACGAGCTTCGCCTCAGCGGCGGTGTTGTTACCGGAAACGGAGACGAAAAGCCGGCGCCGAAAACAAACCAGTGAATATTCCCAACCTCATCTCGCTTGGGCGCCTTGCCGCGGTCCCGGTGGCGGTCTGGCTGATCCTGAATGGCCGCTACGACTGGGCCTTCTGGCTGTTCATCGCCGCCGGCGTTTCCGACGCGGTCGACGGGCTGATCGCCAAGCAGTTCAACGCCGAGACCGAGGTCGGCAAGTTCCTCGATCCGCTCGCCGACAAGGCGCTTCTGGTCAGTGTGTACATTTCGCTTGGGCATACCGGTTGGCTGCCGATGTGGCTGGTCATTCTTGTCGTTTCGCGCGATGTCATGATCCTTGCCGGCGCGCTGCTGGGGCTCATCTTGATGGAGCGCTACAAGCTCGATCCGTCGCTCACCAGCAAGATCAACACCACCGCCCAGATCATGCTTGCCGCGCTGGTGCTGGCCAAGCTCGGCATCGGCTTCAAGGACTATGACAGCGTCAGCGTGATGATCTATGTGGTCGCGGCGACGACGCTGGTCTCGGGCGTCATCTATGCGGGGAACTGGCTGCGCCAGACCGCCGACATGGAGGATACGCGGTGAAGGAAGACCCGCGGTGAAGGGACGGGCGTGGATAATCTGGCTTGCGGGGTTCGCCGCGCTTGTCCTGGTGCTCTATCTCCTGCGCAGCATCCTGTTGCCCTTCGTCGTCGGCATGGCGTCGGCCTATTTCCTCGATCCCGCCGCCGACCGGCTGGAGCGCTGGGGCTGTTCGAGGCTTATCGCCACATCGATCATTACCGCGGTCTTTCTATTCGTGATCGCCGGCCTGCTGGTCCTTGTGGTGCCGCTGCTTTACCGGCAAACGCTTGAGCTGGTCGGCGATATCCCGCGCCATGCCGAGGCGATCAAGGGGCTCATCGCCTGGTTGACCGGACTGCTCGAGGACCGGCTCACACCGGAGCAGCTCAAGGGTATGAAGGAGAGCATGCAAGGGTTCTCCGGCGAGGCCGTGAAATGGATGGGAGGGGTGGCCGGCAGGCTGCTGAAGGGCGGGCTGGCGCTCTTCCAGATCCTTTCGCTGATCGTGGTGACGCCGGTGGTCACCTTCTATCTGCTGAACGACTGGGACCGTCTGGTTGCCAAGATCGATGGCTGGCTGCCGCGGCGCCACCGCGACGATATCCGCGCCCTCGGCACGGCGATCGACGGCCGTCTCGCCGGCTTTTTGCGCGGCCAGGCGCTGGTCTGTCTTGCCTTGGCGGTCTTCTATGCAATCGCGCTGTCGCTCGCCGGGCTGAAGTTTGGTCTTCTGGTCGGCATCGCGTCCGGGCTGCTGTCCTTCATTCCCTTCGTCGGCGCGACGCTCGGATTCGTTGCCGCGGTCGGCCTCGCGCTGTTTCAGTTTGACACCGCGCTGCCCGTTATCATCGTCGCTGCGATTTTCATGAGCGGGCAGTTGATCGAGGGCGCGTTGCTGCAGCCAAAGCTGGTCGGCGACAGTGTCGGGCTCCATCCGGTCTGGATCATCTTCGCGGTTTTCGCCGGCGGGGCGCTGCTCGGATTTTTGGGCGTGCTGCTCGCGGTGCCGATCGCGGCGATCATCGGCGAGCTCGCGCGCTTCGCGCTGGCGCGCTATCAGGCCAGCCCGCTCTTTACCGGCGGCGGTCCGCCGTCCTCCGGAGGCGCATGACGTCGGGGCAACTCCCGCTCGATCTCGGTCATCGCGCAGCGCTGGACAAAGCCGATTTTGTCGTCGCTGCTGGCAATCGCGATGCCGTCGCCTGGCTCGACCGCTGGCCCGACTGGCCGGCTTCGGCGCTGGTGATCTATGGGCCGGCGGGCTGCGGCAAGAGCCATCTGGTCGCGGTCTGGCGCGCGCGCTCCGAGGCGCGGGCGCTCAGCGCCGATCAAATGGACGGCAAGTCGCTAGCACCCTTGATCGAGGCGCGCGGGCACCTGGCTC
>Ga0209633_10001729_pt1 | contig 21976 bp, 20 predicted proteins | sample Cruoilmetagenom1_FD_187290 | JGI IMG/M metagenome (GOLD analysis project Ga0209633, IMG submission 187290) | Oil polluted marine microbial communities from Coal Oil Point, Santa Barbara, California, USA - Sample 1 (SPAdes) (version 2) | ecosystem: Environmental > Aquatic > Marine > Oil seeps ... | reverse complement strand
TGATATTCGTTCCTGCACATTTAGGTTATGGTGCACAAGGGAATCAACGAATTCCACCAAACACAGATTTGATTTTTGAATTAGAATTAGTTGAAAAATAGAAAAAAGCATATTTATTTAATGCTTTTCTTACGATACAAATCCAATAAATAATTTGCAGCTTCAAATGGTGTGATTTGTTGTAATTCTACTTTCAGTAATAATTTTGCTAATTCTTTTTTAATAGAGGAATTAGAGTAAAATTCATCTTTTAATTTTTGATTTATAGTTTCTAAAAACCAAAATTTATTCTGCTTATTCCGTTGATCTTGAAAATATGATTTCTTTTTAGTTAGGTCTAAATAATCTGAGATAATTTTCCAAACAGTATCTATTCCTGTACTTTTGATAGCGCTGCAGGTTATTACTTTAGGTTGCCAATTACTTTCTTTTAATGGATATAAATGTAAAGCTCTTGTAAATTCTGTCTCAGCAAGTTTTGCTTGCTTTATATTGGCGCCATCTGCTTTATTAATAACAATAGCATCTGCCATTTCTATAATCCCTCGTTTGATGCCTTGTAATTCATCACCCGCGCCTGCAAGTTTTAATAATAAAAAGAAATCAACCATAGAATGAACCGCAATTTCTGATTGTCCAACACCTACAGTTTCAATGATAATAGTATCATAGCCGGCAGCTTCACATAAAACAATCGATTCTCTTGTTTTTTGTGCGACACCACCTAATGATTCTCCAGAGGGAGATGGTCTGATAAAAGCATTTTTATCTTTAACCAGTTCATCCATTCTGGTTTTATCACCTAATATACTTCCTCTATTAATAGTACTGCTTGGGTCAACTGCCAATACAGCAACTTTATTCCCCAGATTTGTTAAATATTTACCGAATGCCTCAATAAATGTACTCTTACCGACACCGGGTACACCCGTAATTCCTATTCTAATAGATTTATTTGCATATGGTAAACATTCAGATAATATTTCTGAAGCCTGTTCTTGGTGTTTTTTATTTGTACTTTCTACCAAAGTAATTGCCCTGCTTAAATACGAAATATTTCCTTTTAATATATGTTTAACAAATTCTACAGTATTAGGGAGTTTGTTTCTATTTAATTTTATTTTTTGAATAGAAGTATCATCCTTAGTTGGAGGTTGGTCAATGCCATCTCGCTGATGTATTGCACTTTTATGTTTCGGTTTTTTATCCATATCCGCAGAAGCGATAATAATTGTAAATTTAAAATAATTATTTTTAGAAAAGTGCAACACTACATTTATTTGATCGTATTTAAAAATAGAAGCAACAAAATAGTATGAGCCAAACTAAATTTTTGCAGTCTAGATTGATAGCTGAATGCAAGCAGAATAATCAAAAAGCACAAATGCAATTGTATGACATGTATTGCAGAGCGATGTACCATACTGCGTATAATTTTGTGAAAGATGAGGCGATTGCTGAAGACATGGCTCAAGAAGGTTTTATAAAGGCATTTCAAAAAATGGCGTCTTTTAATGGAGAAGTTTCTTTTGGTGCCTGGCTTAAAAGAATAGTAATAAATCAGTGTTTAGATTGGTTGAAAAAAAGAAAATTAAATGTAGTTTCTATTGATTCGCAAGACGTACAAATAGCAAATGAGGAAAATTGGGAAGTAGACGATTGTATCACTATAGAATGTATAAACGAATCTATAAATAAATTACCCGAGAAATATAAAGTGATATTGAAGTTGTTTTTATTGGAAGGGTATGATCATCAAGAAATTTCTCAAATATTAAATATTTCTGAAGTTTCATCAAGATCACAACTGTTTCGAGGAAAGAATAAGCTAAAAGAATTATTAAAACAATATAATTATGCCTAAAGATATAAGAGATATTTTGAAAGAGGCTCAGTCTAATTCTAGAGAATTAAAAAAAGGCCATAGAGTGAGGTTTGAAGATCGTTTGGAAGAGTTACATACCTCCAAAAAAAGGAATTATTTCTTTTTAAAAGTGGCAGCATCAGTAGCATTAGTTTTTAGTATTGGTTATTTTTCTTTATTTAATAAATCGGTTGATATTGAACAACTTACCGGTGAACCACAGATTAATAATTTAAGTAGTATTTCTCCTGAAATGAAGCAGATTGAAGATTATTATGTTACAGCTATCAATTATGAAATGGCAAGTATTGAATCTACTCCTGAGAGTAAAGCAATTTTAGATACTTATTTAAAGAAAATAAGTGAGCTAACTGATGCTTATGCACAATTGAATAATGATTTAATCGAAAAAGGAATAAACGAAAAAACTATAAATGCGCTTATAGATAATTTACAATTACGATTACAAATTCTATTAGAATTGAAAGATATTATAAATGAAATGAAAGCATCTAAATCTAATGAAAATGAAACGACAACAACATAACTTTTTAATTGTACTAGCATTAATTATTGGTACAGCCTTATACGCTCAAAAGTCTGATAAAAAATATACTGAAGAATTTAAGACAAATTCAGATGTGATTATTAATGTAGACACGCGTCATACCGATATTGAAATTGAAACTTGGAATAAGAATACAGTTTCTATCGAAGCCACTATTGAAATAGAAGGAGCATCACCAGAAAAAATGAATGCCATTATAAAAAATTGGAAATTCAAAGCATTAGGGAATAAGAATGAAATAGAAATCATTTCAAAAACACACAGTCTCTTTGCCGGTAATAGCGTTGTCTCAATTCACGATGATTTGTTAAGAATAGCTGATAACGACTTTGATTTTGTAATACCCGAAGTTTCTGTGGGTAATTTGGCTATCTTAGATTCTTTACATGTAGTGATGCCAGATGCCTTACATTTTCCTGACTTGCCAATTGCTCCAGAATTTGAAACGTTTAGTTTTGAGTTTGAAACTCCTGAATTTGACTATGAAAAATATAAGAATGATAAAGATTATATGAAGAAATGGCAAGATGAAATGAAAAAGAATCTTGAAAAAATGAATATTGAATTAAAAGAAAATACAATTATCCTTAAAGAAAATTCAGCAAAGCGCAAGGAAGAACTAAAAGCAGCACAAAAGGCAAGAAAAGAAGCCTTGATAGAACATGCTCAGAAACGTAAAAAAGCATTGAAAAAAAGTCAGGAAATGCGTACAAAAGCATTGGAAAAACGTACTAAAGAACGTAGAGAAGAGACCAAGATAAGAAGGGAAGTTTATGAGAAACGTAGAAAAGAATTGGCAAAAAGACGTGCTGACATTAAAGTTATTCTGGCAGATAGAGAAACAGTTAAAATAAAAAGAATTATAAAAATTAAGGCGCCAAAAGATGCAAAATTCAATATGAACGTAAGATATGGTTCAATGAGTTTTCCAAATTAAACTAAACTATATTCTTTAATAATTAACTGCTTAATTTATAAAATTGAGCAGTTTTTTTCTTTATAAATAGTTGTTACCTTTATCGCTTCAAAAAAATGATACATTACATGGAGCTTTACAAACAGCATCAACTTAAAATTTATAATTCACTTACTAATAAAAAAGAAATTTTTAAACCAATGGTAGATGGAGCCATTGGTATGTATGTTTGTGGTCCAACCGTATATAGTAATGTGCATTTGGGCAATGTAAGAACATTTATGTCTTTTGATTTAATATATCGATACTTCCTACATTTAGGTTATAAAGTAAGGTATGTTAGAAATATTACAGATGCCGGTCATTTAGAAAATGATGCTGATGCAGGCGAAGACAGAATAGCTAAAAAAGCGCGATTAGAGCAAATTGAACCTATGGAAGTTGTTCAACGCTATACTGTGGATTTTCATAATGTACTAAACCGATTTAACTTCTTACCACCCAGTATAGAACCAACTGCAACTGGACATATTATTGAACAAATTGAAATTATTAAAAAAATTCTTGAGAAAGGATTGGCTTACGAAATAAATGGTTCGGTTTATTTTGATGTATTAAAATATAATGAAAAAGAGCATTATGGTATCCTTAGTGGAAGAAATATTGAAGATTCTATCCATAATACACGTGAACTTGACGGGCAATCAGAAAAGAAAAATCCTCAAGATTTTGCTTTGTGGAAAAAAGCCCAACCAGAACATATCATGCGTTGGCCATCACCTTGGAGTGATGGTTTTCCGGGATGGCATTTAGAATGTACGGCTATGAGTACAAAATATTTAGGAGAACAGTTTGATATACATGGCGGCGGAATGGACTTGAAATTTCCACATCATGAGTGCGAAATAGCACAGGCAAAAGTGTCTAACAAAAAAATGCCTGTAAATTATTGGATGCATACCAATATGCTTACTTTAAATGGTCAAAAAATGGCAAAGTCAACGGGGAACTATATTTTGCCTAATGATTTTTTTACGGGAGATAATAAACATTTGAGTAAAGAGTATCTCGCACCGGTTGTTCGCTTTTTTATGTTACAGGCTAATTATAGAAGCATATTAGATTTTTCTGACGATGCATTATTAGCTTCTGAAAAAGGATATTTTAGATTAATGAGTTCAATTAATCTTTTAGACTCATTGGTAGGATCAAAAACATCAACTATTGATATTAATACCTGGACAAAAAATTGCTATGATGCAATGAATGATGATTTTAACAGCCCCGTTTTAATAGCCAATTTATTTGAAGGAGTAAAGTATATCAATTTGATAAAAGAAAACAAAGAGTCATTGTCTAATGATGATTTAGAAACTCTTAAAACAACATTAAAAACGTTTGTTTTTGATGTGTTAGGATTAGAAGATTCAACTTCTGAAGATAGTAGTGATAAACTTTCGGGAGTAGTTGATATGTTGATAGAAATGCGAAATGAAGCAAGAGCAAATAAAGACTGGGTTTTATCTGATAAAATTAGAGATGAATTGCTTGCGAAAGGTATTCAATTGAAAGATGGTAAAGACGGGACAACTTTTTCAGTTAACTAGTTACCACCCTGAGCACAGTCGAAGGGTCTTTATAAACAATTAAACAAATTTACGATCAAACGAATATTGATATATCCATTTATTTTGCTTGTCCGCTTTTACCAAGCGGCAATTTCTCCTTATACACCTGCAAGTTGTAGATATACCCCAACATGTTCGCATTATACAATTGAAGCTTTACAAAAACATGGATTATTTAAAGGTGGATGGTTGGCACTAAAAAGAATATTTAGTTGCCATCCATGGGGAGGAAAAGGTTATGACCCCGTTCCGGATAAGGAGGACAACTAAGCAACGCACCGGCTCGCCTATTCACTAAAAATGTACACTGTACATTTTCTTAACGTTCCATAGTCCTGAGGAGGTAAAGGATATGATCCTGTTCCAGCACCGATTAAGGATCAACTAGAAAACTAATAGCATTCCTGGACTGAAGAATAAACAGAAGCGTAAATAATTTGTTCAAATTTTTTAAATAATTCCATCAATAATCAATTTAAGTACTCCACAATAAAACATATATTTACCAACTCAAATTTAAAATATGAATATTTTATTATCTATTAACTGGAACTTCGATCCAGATGTATTTAAAATAGGTTCATTTCCTATAAAGTATTATAGTTTAATGTATGTAATAGCATTTGTATTAGGGCTACAAATTATGAAACGTATCTTTAACAAAGACGGCATCTCTCTAGATAAGTTAGATCCTCTTTTTTTGTATACAGTTATTGCCATGCTAATTGGAGCTAGAACAGGCCATTACTTGTTTTACGAGGAGAACTACACCTTAGCAGAAGTGTTTTTACCATTCAAATTAAATCCATTTGAATTCACAGGTTATAGAGGATTGGCAAGTCATGGAGCTGCGATTGGTATTATATTAGCAATGATTTTTTACAGTAAAAAAGTAGTTAAAAAACCATTATTATGGACTTTAGACAGAGTGGTAATTCCTTCAGCTATTGGTGCTATGTTTGTCCGTTTAGGTAATTTGTTCAATTCCGAAATTATTGGTAAAGCTACAGGTTCAGATTTCGGATTTAAATTTATTAGGAATGATATTGGACAATATCAGGCAATGAACTTGACTAGAATTAAAGATGTAAACAAATCTTATGACTTAATTGCAAATAGTTCTAGATTTAAAGATATTTTAGCAGATGTTCCCAATAGATATCCTACTCAGTTATATGAGGCTATAGGATATTTAGTAACTTTTTTAGTGTTGTGGTTCATATATTGGAAAACGGATAAAAAGGAAAAAACAGGTTATCTTTTTGGTGTTTTTATGACGATGTTATGGTCTATAAGGTTTTTTATTGAATTTTTAAAAGAAGCTCAGGTTGAAGGGAGAGAAGATTGGATTTTTAATTCATTAAATACGGGTCAATTGTTAAGTATTCCGCTCATTTTTGTAGGTTTATTTTTTATGTTTAGAAAAACAACAAAACTCTCTTAGACCTATTTTTTTGTTTAAATATTAGATAATTATAAGAAGCAAAAAAAAGTTAAAATTCAACATTTTCAGACTTTCTATTAATTTAGAATACATTATTGATTGTAGCAATTGTTACCAAATTGTTATCATAATGTTATATCTTGTGCAGCATTAAACAAAACTAACTTTAAATTAAATATTTTATGAAAACAAAAATTTACTCATTTTTAGTATTTTTATTGTTATCGGTATCAGCATTTGCTCAATCTTATGAAGTAAGCGGAACAGTATCAGATAATAATAATCAACCTTTACCTGGAGTTTCAGTGGTTGTTAAAGGAACAACTACAGGAACGTCTACGGATTTTGATGGAAAATACACACTCCAAGTTAATAATGGAGATGTATTGGTATTTACATTTGTAGGGTTTGAAGCACAAGAAATAACTATGATCGGTGCTACAACAGTAAATGTTACTATGAAATCAGGTGTAGAACTTGATGAAGTAGTAGTTGTAGGTTCTAGAAATCCAAACAGAACTGCAACAGATACAGCAGTACCTGTAGATGTTATTGACGTAACAGAATTAGTGACTGCTGGTCCACAAGTTAATTTAAATCAAATTTTAAATTATGTGGCTCCTTCATTTACTTCAAATACACAAACTATTTCTGATGGAACAGATCATATTGATCCAGCTTCTTTAAGAGGTTTAGGACCTGATCAGGTTTTAGTGTTAATCAATGGTAAAAGAAGACACAATTCTTCACTGGTAAATGTTAATGGTACGTTTGGTAGAGGTAGTGTTGGTACCGATTTAAATGCTATTCCGGCTGCTTCTATATCACGAATTGAAGTTTTACGTGACGGTGCAGCAGCACAGTATGGTTCTGATGCTATTGCGGGTGTAATTAATATTGTACTGAAAGAAAGTACAAATGAATTAACTTTAAATGTAACTACTGGAGCTTTTTTCTCTGAAAATTCTAATGACCAAACTGGTGGTAGCGATGGAGAAACTACTAATGTTAGTGCAAACTACGGTTTAGAATTAGGGGATAATGGCGGATTTATAAATTTTACAGGAGATTTTGATGTTAGAGAACATTATAGTAGAATGAAAGAATTTGAAGGAGATATTTTCAGTCTTTATAATACAGTAGAAAGAGTAGCCGCTAGTACAGGTTATGATATTTCACAATTATTAGATGATGATGTCTCTGATGTAATTCAATTTGGTAACTCTGCTGGATTAAATTTAGATCCAAATGCCACTAAGCCCGAATTACAAGCAATTTTATCTGCTGACAATACTTCTGCAGAATTAGCTGCACGTGGTCAAACAAGAAGTGACTATAATATGAGAGTAGGTCAGTCTGCATTGCGAGGTGGTCGTTTCTTTGCGAATTTTTCGTTGCCTTTAAACGATGATGGTGCAGAATTATATTCTTTTGCCGGTATCAGTTCAAGAAAAGGAAACTCTGCAGGATTCTACAGGTTACCAAGTCAGAATAGAACATACACCCCTGCTTATATTAATGGATTTTTACCAGAAATTAACTCGGCAATTACTGATAAATCTTTTAGTGCAGGAATAAAAGGAAAAGTAGGTGAGTGGAATGCAGATTTCAGTAATACCTGGGGTAAAAACTCATTTTTATATACAATAGGTAATACATTTAATGCTTCAATGCAAAGTGCATCACCAACAACTTTTGATGCTGGTGGATTTTCATTCGCACAAAATACAACTAATTTAGATCTTAGTAAATTTTATGAAGATGTTCTATCTGGAGTAAATGTTGCTTTTGGAGCTGAATACCGTGTTGAAACTTATGAAATAGTTTCTGGTGAGCTAGGTTCTTATGCCCAATTCACGGCTGATGGGCAAGTAATTACATTACCTTCTCAAGACCCTTCGGTAGACTTTTTTGATAGAGCAAGACCAGGTGGGTCACAAGTATTCCCAGGATTTAGTCCTGCTAATGAATTAGAACGTGGTAGAAGTAGTGTTGCTGGTTATTTTGATATAGAAGCTGATATTAGTGAAAGCTTTTTACTAAGTTTAGCTACTAGATATGAAGATTATTCTGATTTTGGGTCAACACTTAATTTTAAAGTAGCAACGAGAATTAAAGCTGGTGAAAACACAAATGTTAGAGCTGCTTTTAATACTGGTTTTAGAGCACCTTCTTTACACCAATTAAATTTTAACTCGACATCTACAATATTTGACCAAGACGGTATCCCTATTGAAGTTGGTACTTTTGCCAATGATAGTAGAGCTGCACAATTATTAGGTATTCCTCAATTAAAAGAAGAAACATCTACATCTGCAAGTATAGGGTTTACTTCAAAATTACCAGATGCTAATTTAACATTTACTGTTGATGGATATTGGGTTGGAATTGATGACAGAGTTGTTTATACAGGTAGATTTACAGGACCTGGTACTGGATCTGAATTAGATAATTTATTAGCTCAGGCAAATGCGGGTGCAGCTGCATTCTTTGCAAATGCTATTGATACAGAATCAATGGGCTTAGATCTAGTAATTACTCATGATGCAATGTTAGGTGGTAACGCAAAATTGAAAACTGATTTAGCTGCAACATTTGCTAACACAAAAAGAGTTGGAGATATTAAATCTTCGCAGGTTTTAAGAGATGCAGGATTAGTTGACACGTATTTTGATGAAGCTAGTAGAGTATATCTAGAAGAAGCTGTACCTAATACTAAAATTAATTTATCTAACAGTCTTACAACTGATAAATTCAATATCTTTTTAAGAAATGTATATTTTGGTGAAGTTACAGAGGCTACAAATGATACAGATAGACAACAAGTATTCGGAACTAAAGTTGTTACTGACTTGTCTTTCGGTTATAAAGCGAGTGAAAGTTTAACACTTACTATTGGTGCTAATAACTTACTTGATGTATATCCAGATAGAGCTGCTGATACTTTTTCTGATGGTGGTACTAACAGAAGTAGTGGTAGATTTGATTGGTCAAGAAGAGCTCAACAATTTGGTGTTGGAGGTAGATTCCTTTTTGCTAGATTAAGTTTTAACTTAAAATAATTAAAAATTAAATTTATTAAAAAGGGTCGCTAATTAGCGACCCTTTTTTGTTTAATAATCTATTAGTATTGAAAAAACTTTTAGTAATTTGCATCGACTAATTTATGGGTGATTTCTCTCCAAAAAAGAAGGAATTAAATAGGTTAATTTTAAAATTTAAAAGATGGCAGTAGCAGAACAAACTTCATCTCAACAAGCAATAGATTTAGAGAACAAATACGGTGCACATAATTACCATCCTTTACCAGTAGTTTTAAACAAAGGTGAAGGAGTTTATGTTTGGGATGTGGAAGGTAAAAAGTATTATGATTTTCTTTCGGCATATTCAGCCGTGAATCAAGGGCATTGTCACCCTAAAATTATCATTGCTTTAAAAGAACAGGCTGAAAATTTGACACTTACATCAAGAGCATTCTATAATGACAAATTAGGACGATACGAAAAGTATATTACTGAGTATTTTGGTTTTGATAAAGTTCTACCTATGAATACTGGTGCAGAAGCAGTTGAAACCGCCATAAAAATTGCTAGAAAATGGGGGTATGAAAAAAAAGGTATTCCTGCTAATCAAGCTAAAATAATTGTTTGTGAAAATAATTTTCATGGTAGAACAATAACTATAATTTCTGCCTCAAATGATCCGGTTGCTACTAATAATTATGGGCCGTTTACACCTGGTATTATTTCAATTCCTTATAATAATTTAGCTGCTTTAAAGGAAGAGCTTAAAGATGAAAATGTAGCTGCATTTTTAGTAGAACCTATTCAAGGTGAAGCAGGTGTTTATGTACCGGATGATAATTATATAAAAGAGGCTTACAGATTGTGCAAAGATAAAAATGTGCTATTTGTAGCAGATGAAGTACAGACAGGTATAGCCCGTACAGGAAAATTATTAGCAGTTAATTATTCAGATTTTAAACCGGATATATTAATTTTAGGAAAAGCTATTTCTGGTGGTGTATTACCGGTATCTGCAGTGTTGGCAGATGATGACATAATGGAAGTTATTACGCCAGGAACACATGGTTCTACATTTGGTGGTAACCCATTGGCATGTGTAGTAGCTGTTGCAGCCTTAGAAGTAGTTAAAGATGAACAACTTGCGGAGAATGCGGATAAACTTGGTGATATTTTCAGAAAAAGTATGCAAGCATTAACTAAAAAAACTGATTTAGTTAAATTAGTGAGAGGTAAAGGATTATTGAACGCTATTGTAATTAATGATTCTGAAGATAGTACAACCGCATGGGATATTTGTATAGATTTAAAAGAAAACGGATTATTGGCCAAACCTACTCATGGTAATATTATTCGATTTGCACCTCCATTGATTATGACTGAAGAACAAATGTTTGACTGTATTGAAATTATAAGCGATACAATCCTGAACTTTAGAAAGTAATCTATGAAGTTTTTATCAGGCCTATTCTTTGTGGTTATTTTAATTATTTCACAACCAGTTGGAGCCCAACAGGCTGAGGAAAATAAGATAAAGGAATTGATATCATTATTCTTTAAAGGGTTACAAAGTGGTGATACTTTACTTATTAAACAGACTATAAATAAAGATTTGAAGTTACAAACTACTTTTAAAAACAAGGAGGGAAAATCAATATTAAGAAATGAAGATGTTTCCAAATTTTTAAATTCAGTTGCTTCAAAAAAGCCTGATGATATTTGGGAAGAAAAACTATTGTCATACAATATTCAAGTTGACGGTACTATGGCAAATGTATGGACGCCTTATGAATTTTATTTAAACAATGATTTTAGTCATTGTGGAGTAAACTCTTTTCAACTATTTTTCGACGGTAAAAAATGGAGTATTATTTATTTAATAGATACTAGAAGAAGACAAGATTGTAAAAATACTATAAATGACAGATAATCAGGAGATAAAACTAACTAAAGAAGAGTTTGAAAGCATTACATCAAATGAAGAATTACTTCAGTTGATTAACAAAAAAGGTAAGAATATTGATAATATATTAAATACTTTACATTATGAAGATGAACTTAAGAAACTTCAAATCGAGTTAGTAAAATTACAACAATGGATTTCAAAGAATAAAAAACGGGTAGTTATAATTTTTGAGGGTAGAGATGCTGCTGGTAAAGGAGGTAATATTAGACGCTTTACCGAACATTTGAACCCACGATCAATGAATTTGGTAGCTTTAACCAAGCCAACTGAAATTGAACAAGGGCAATGGTATTTTAGAAGATATATTAAAGAATTATCTAATCCGGGTGAAATTGTATTTTTTGATAGAAGTTGGTATAATAGAGCGGTAGTTGAACCGGTAATGGGTTTTTGTAATGATGAACAATACTTTAGGTTTATGTTACAGGTACCAGAATTTGAACATATGTTATATGAGGATGGTGTAAAAATTATAAAATTTTGGTTTTCTATCTCTAAAGAAGAACAAAAGGCCAGATTCGATTCTAGGTTAGAGACTCCATTAAAACGATGGAAATTTAGTCCTGTTGATCAAAAAGGGCAAGAATTATGGGATAAATATACTTTTTATAAAGAGCAAATGTTTAGCAAAACGCATACTACTTATTGTCCTTGGATAATAGTAAAAGCCAATGATAAAAAAGTAGCCCGTTTAGAAACAATGCGTTATGTTTTATCACAATTTGAATATCCAGATAAAGACAAAGCATTAACTACACTATTTCCTGATCCAAATGTGATTATGCGTTATTATAGATCAGCAAAACAATTAGATTTTTAAGAATTTATGGAAAAATATATCTTAACAGAGAACGATGTTGAAAAATTAAATACAAAAAAGGGACTACGGGTTTTACTTTCTGAAGAGCCTTATAATTTAGCTAAGGCAATACGTTTTTTAGATTATGAAAAGAAACTAAAAAAATTGCAAAGTGAATTGGTTAAATTGCAAACATGGTCTATTCAAAATAATGAGCGGGTGATTATTATTTTTGAAGGAAGAGATGCAGCCGGTAAAGGTGGTGCTATTCGTAGAATCACAGAAAGAATCAACCCTAGACATCTTCGTATTGTGGCTTTACCAAAACCATCTAATGAAGAAAAGACACAATGGTATTTTCAGCGTTATGTAAATCAGTTTCCTAGAGCGGGTGAAATTGTTTTTTTTGATAGAAGTTGGTATAACAGAGCTGTTGTAGAGCCTGTAAATGGATTTTGTACTGACGAAGAGTATAATATATTTATGAATCAAGTTAATGATTTTGAACGTATGATAACCGAATCTGGTATTAGGTTAGTTAAAATTTATATGTCAATTTCAAAATCAGAACAGGCAAGACGTTTTAATGATATTAAAAAGGATCCTTTAAAGCATTGGAAAATGACAGCTGTTGATGAAAAGGCTCAAGATTTATGGGACGTTTATACTAAGTATAAGAAATTGATGTTTGAAAACACGAAGAATGGTGACATTCCCTTTAAAGTTATTAGAGCAAATAGAAAAACTTCAGCACGTATAGATGTAATTCAACATATTCTAAAATCTATTCCTTTTGATAGAAGTTTAAAAGTATAAGAATAAATGCTACTATTTTTAAGTATAGTAGCATTTATTTATTGTTTAGTTCCTTTCAGGCTCTATTGATTTTGTTGAGCTTGCTCGATCAATTCTTTATATTGATCCATTACATCTCCCCATTGTCCTGTGGAAATAATATATATCATAAAAATAGTATAAAGCCCACCAATAACCAAACCAATTATTGATGTAATTCTACCGGTATTGGCGTTGCCAATACCAATGTATACGTCTGGGTTTTCATCATGTGTTCTTTTGGCCTTTTTTGCTTGATTTAATCCTATGAATCCTAAAATTACTCCTGGTATTCCATAACAACAACAAGCCGTAATGATCGACGTTATCCCTAAAATTAAAGCACCTTGTGAATTAGGTAATTTTTGTTTTTCCATGATAAATTGATTTTTTGGTTTAAAAAGTTTTTAAAATAAAATTGGTAAATATAATTATAACATTAATAATAAATAAATATAATAGAATACTACTTCCTTTTTTAAAATTGAATTTCAAATGCAAAACTAAAAAAGCAAACATTATAAAAAGTGTATAAATAGCCGGATACAAATAAAAAGCTTCAATAAATTCACCTTTCAAAATATGAATTAATGAACGTTGCATACCACAGCCACTGCATTCAACATTAAACTGCTCTTTCCATTGACAGGATAACATATTTTTTTCTAAAAAGGATATCAACCCCATAATTGACTAATTAAATATTTGAAATAGTTAATTTTTTAGTGGTGGTACCATAATTAAGCGAATCAAACTGAATTGTGTTTCCATCTGCATTGGTCAATTTCAAGAACTCAAGCCCAAAGGTACTCTCATAAATTTGTTGATATTGGTTTGGTAGCAGCGTTCTTAAATCAGACAGGGTAGTATCAGAATCTAAATAATCTACTATCCCGTCAATATCATCATCATTTGTGACTGACTCTTCAATAGTTAAAATACCATCACCATCATCGTCATTGTCTAAATAATTCAATATACCATCGCCATCAGTATCATCGGTGGCTCCTTCATCTTTGGTTGAAACTCCATCATTGTCATCATCCGAATCCTTAAAATTTGGAAATGTATCCCCATCAGTGTCTAAACTATCCTCAGGATCTTCTTCAACAGTATCTTCATCATCTTCTGTCATTGTGGTAGTTACGTTCAAAGTACCACTCCCATTCCATTCATTTATAATAGATGGACTGGTAGGAGGTATATTCTGACAAAAATAGCTTGTTGTTGGCTTTGCATCAAAAGTTCTATAGGTTATTGTTTGGCTTCCAGTTTCAGTTAAAGAAAAACTATCATTATCTCTTTCTTGCGTAAAGAAAGTACCATCAGTATTATCCGCATTTAACTCAACTATTAATGTTTCACTTTCGTTAATCTTAAAAAGGACCAAATCGCCACAATCATTTATAGTAGCATTAGAAAAATCAAATTCCGGGACATCTATATTGCCATCATCACAAGACAGTATACTTAATGCAATTAGAAATAGTAAATATTTTTTCATTTGAACAAAAATAGGAGTTTTCTAGTAGAGAATAAAAATACTTACTGTTAATTTTAGTTACTTTTGTTTAAGTTTTAGAAATAATGAATACAATTTATTTAGATAATGCGGCAACAACACCTATAGATAGTTCGGTTATACAAACTATTACTAACGTAATGGCAGAAACTTATGGTAATCCCTCATCTACACATCAATTTGGTAGAAAAGCAAGAACTGTAGTTGAAGAAGCGCGTAAAAGTATTGCGAAACATTTTAATGTTACTGCTGGTGAAATTGTGTTTACTGCCGGTGGAAGTGAAGCTGATAATTTAATTTTAAGAAATGCTGTCGAAAACCTTAATGTAAAACATATTATTAGCTCAAAAATTGAACATCATGCAGTTTTGCACACCATTGAATCAATCACGAAAGAGTTAAATGTTACAGTTAGTTATGTGAACCTTAACGGAAAAGGAGAAGTTGATTATAAACATTTAGAAGAATTGCTGGAGTCTAATACTGAAAAGACATTAGTTAGCTTAATGTATATCAATAATGAAATAGGAAATATTTTAGATGTTGAAATAGTTTGCGACTTATGTAAAAAGTACAAAGCTCTTTTTCATTCTGACACAGTACAAGCTATTGGTCATTACCAAATGGATTTACAAAAAACGCCTATTGATTTTATGGTGGCGAGTGCACATAAATTTCATGGACCTAAAGGAGTGGGATTTACAATTATTAAAAAAGGTTTTGGTATAAAACCATTGTTAGTGGGCGGTGAGCAGGAGAGGGGAGCCCGGGCTGGTACTGAGAATGTACATAATATCGCAGGGATGCAAAACGCTTTAGATATAGCTATTGATAATCTAGAAAAGGATACAAATTATATTAGTGAGTTGAAACAATACTTTATTAATAAATTAATTAGTCTTGATGCTGGTATTCAATTTAATGGATGTTCTATTGATGCTTATAAATCTTCTTATATTATATTAAATGTACGTTTACCGAAAGACTTCCCTATGTTTTTGTTTAACTTAGATTTAAAAGGAATCGCTGCATCGGGTGGTAGTGCTTGCCAAAGTGGGAGCGCTAAAGGTTCTCATGTGTTAAAAACTATTCTGTCTGAAAGCGAAGCACAAAAAACTTCTGTGCGTTTTTCGTTTAGTAAATTTATAACAAAAGACGATTTAGATTATACCCTGCACGTGATAAAAACACTGCTCTAATTTTTATATTTTTTATTGTTATTGGTCAATAATTCATTACAGTAAGTAAAGAGAGATTTCATTTAAATTGAATTAAAAGTAGTATATATTTGTCTAAATGTAAAATATATTTGTCATTATGACATATATTTCATACATTTGAACAAATATTAAATTCTTTAAAATGAAAATAAACTATTTATTCCCTAACAAGTACAAAAAAATTGGTTGGTTTATCTTTATTCCAACTTTGATTTTAGGATTGTACACAGTTATTACAGATTTTGAACCTGAGTTTTTAGATGTTGATGTTTTTGCAGTTTTAATTGAAGGTATTATTCAAGATGATAATAGATTATTCGGATTTGTGAATAATAATATCTTAAATGAAATTTTAGGTGTTTTAATGATTCTCAGTTCTCTTTTGGTTGCTTTTTCTAGAGAGGTTGATGAGGATGAATATATCTCCAAAATTAGATTAGAATCTTTGGTATGGGCTACTTATTTAAATTATGGAGTGCTATTATTTGCTTTTTGGTTTGTCTATGACTTAACCTTTTTGTGGGTAATGATTTTTAATATGTTTACCATATTACTATTCTTTATTATTCGTTTTAATTGGCAAGTTATTAAATTCAGAAAATCAGTTGATCATGAAAAATAGCATTAAAGTAGAACGTGCAAAAAAGAATATAACGCAAGCTGATTTGTCAGTATTAGCGAAAGTAAGTAGACAAACTATCAATGCAATGGAATTGGGGAAGTATGTGCCCTCTACGGTTCTTGCATTACGATTGGCTGAAATATTTGAAGTTGAGGTCAGTGAAATATTTAAATTAGAAGAGTCAGATTGGACATAAGAAAGTGTTTAAAACATTAAAAAACCGAAGTTTACGCTTCGGCTTTTTAATGTTATAGAATTTTGTTAGTTTCTATTTCTAGAGTCTGGTCTGCGTCTATTTTTATTTTTGTTTCTCCAATTAGAATTCCCCGATTTTGAAGATCGTTGATGTTTATTCCTAGGTTTTTTTTGTTGTGTTGGTTTATTTGATGGAGTTTCAACATCATCATCAAAATTTAAAAATGGATGTTCTGTTATTACCGGTATTTTTTGATTGATCAATTTTTGTATGTCGCGTAAATAAGCTCTTTCTTCTTGCATACAAAACGATAATGCAATTCCGCTAGCACCGGCTCTACCTGTTCTACCTATACGATGTACGTATATTTCCGGTATATTTGGCAAGTCATAATTAATAACATGAGATAGTTCATCAATATCAATACCTCGTGCGGCAATATCAGTTGCTATCAATACATTGGTAACTCCGCTTTTAAAATTAGCCAATGCTTTTTGTCTAGCCGCCTGTGATTTGTTTCCGTGAATAGCTTCAGCCTTGATATCAGCCTTATCAAGTAACTTGACAATTTTATTAGCACCGTGTTTTGTACGAGAAAAAACCAATGTTGAATGAATATTTTCTGTTTGTAACAAGTGAATTAATAATTTTGTTTTTGCTCTTTTACTTACAAAATAAATAGCTTGTTCTACCTTATCAGCAGTGGCCTGCTCTGGTCTTACCGTGACGCGTTCATATTGCCCTAAAATTTTACGAGATAATTCGATAATATTAGGAGGCATAGTCGCTGAAAAGAACAATGATTGCCTTTTATGAGGTAATTTTGCAATGATCTTTTTTATATCATGTATAAAGCCCATATCAAGCATTTGATCTGCTTCATCTAAAACAAAGTATTCAATGTCTTTAAATGAGATAAAACCTTGTTGCGTTAGGTCTAATAATCTTCCCGGAGTCGCTACTAATATATCTACACCCCTGTTTAATTCTCTGGTTTGTGCACTTTGTTTTACACCACCAAAAATGACAGTATTTTTTATACCCGTAAATTTACCGTAGGCTGTAAAGCTATCCGCAATCTGAATTGCCAATTCTCGAGTAGGTGTAACTATCAAAGCTTTGATCTTACGTTTCCCTGAACTATACTCAATTTTATTAAAAATGTGTTGTAATATAGGTATAGCGAAAGCAGCTGTTTTACCGGTTCCGGTTTGGGCACAACCTAATAGATCTTTATTCCGAAGTAAAATGGGTATTGACTGCGCTTGGATAGGTGTAGGGTGGGTATAGCCTTCGGCACTAAGCGCTTTCTGTATAGGTTCAATTATTTGTAATTCTTTGAATGTCATAATTATTTATAAAAGCGGCAAAGGTATGTTAATTAAACTGATAATTGCCTTAACGGTATTTTATTACAAATAAGTCGAGCCGACTTAACTCATAAAAAAAACCGAAGTGTAAACTTCGGTTTTGAAAAAATTATTTTTTCTTTTTTTGTTGCTCTTGAGCTTGTTTCATGGCGTCATCTAAACGGGCTCTGAATTTACTTTTTTTCTTTTCAGGTTTTGCCTTATTTTCTTGAATCTGTGCATGAATTTTATCTTCATCTAAAATATAGTGCTTAATTACTAACATAATAGCAATGGTTAATAAGTTAGAAACAAAATAATATAAACTCAAACTGCTCGCATAATTATTAAAGAAGAACAACATCATGATTGGTGAAAAATACATCATCATTTTCATCATTTTACCCATATCCGGCATACCTTCTTGCGTAGGTTGCTGCATATTCATTTGTTGGCTTTGAGTCATTCGCATATAGAAGAAAATAGCTACAGACGCCAAAATTGGGAATAAACTAACATGACTTCCATAATAAGGAATGCTCCATCCTTCCGGAAGTGTAAAAATAGTATCGTATGAAGACAAGTCCTCAGCCCATAAAAACCCTTTTTGCCTCAGTTCTAAATTTGAAGGAAAAAATCGAAATAATGCAAAGAACACTGGCATTTGTATCAATGCCGGAATACATCCAGAAAGTGGACTAACGCCTGCTTTACGTTGTAAAGCCATTGTTTCTTGCTGACGCTTCATAGCATTTTCTTTTCCCTTGTATTTTTCATTGATCTCATTCATTTCAGGGCGCAATACTTTCATCTTTGCACTTGATAAGTAAGATTTATAAACTACCGGGGACATTATTATTCTAACTACTATGGTCAATAAAATTATAATCAATCCATAATTGCTGATAAATGAACTTAAAAAACTAAATACCGGAACAAAAATAATTTTGTTGATCCAGCCAAAGATTCCCCAACCAAGATCAACAATCTCATTAAGATCAGTTCCTTTATATTTCTTTAAAGTTTTGAAATCTGTAGGCCCGTAATACATATTCATGGCATAATTTAATTCACCATTTTTCATTTCTAAAGGAGCCTTGATTGTAAAGTGTTTAGTAAAAACAGTATCTACATCTTCATCTTCAACTAAATTTTTTGAAATAATGTTTGCCGTAGAAAAAGGTGTTTCAGACATTAATATAGAAGAGAAAAAATGCTGTTTAAAGGCAACCCAAGCTACTTTCTTTTCTGTTTCATCATCGTCAGATAATGATAAATAACTTACATCATCTTCACTTTTATAATAAAATTGAGAATATGTATTCTCTGTACTTAAACTTTTTTCCTGGCGGTATGCTTTTAAATTCCAATCTAAATTTAATGTCTGTGAAGTATTAATTGCGCTGTCCATACCTTGCGATTTGATCGCAAAATCTAACATATAGTCATCAGGCTTAATTTCATAACGATACTCTAAATATCTATTATTCGCCACTTTTAACTTCATGGAGAGTACTTGATGCTCTCCATTTTTTGTTAATGTTGGCTCGAAGAACAGATCTAGTGTGTTCAATATTCTATTATCTGTTGTACCAAAATTTATATTAAATGAAGCATTGTTGTCATTCACTAAATATAATGGCAACGAATCATGAGTTTTAAAGTTTTTTAATTCTACTTGAGTAATCTGACCACCTTTATTCGAAACTTTTATTTTTAATAAATTGTTTTCGATGGTAGTTTCGTTCTCTTTCGCCGAAGGTAGCGTTGCACCATAAGCAAAAACACCCAATTCGCTTTGGGCATTTGTTATAGCAATAGAATCATTCGGGTTTATAGCAGTAACCGGTGTTTCTGATTGTACAGTATCTTTTTGGAGTTGCTCCTTTATTTTTAGAATAGAATCTTGAACCTGTTCAGTTTTTTGTTTGGCAAGCTCTTCAGGTGTTGGTTGATTGGTATAGAAATACCACATCATTATTGCACCTAATAAAACAAATCCTATAAGTGAGTTAACATCAAATTTTTTTTCTTCCATAATTTGGGATGTCAGGTTGACATATATATTAAAAGCTATTTGATTAAATAGCGACAAAAAGTCTAAATTTAGTATCTTTTTTGCAGATGCGAAAGTATAAAAAACTAAGCATATAGCCTTTATTTGTTAAGTTTTTTTGGGTTTTATTTAAAAATGAAAACACATATCGTTTTGTATAGTCAAATAATATTCCAAAATGGATTTTTTGTTAAAATATTATACATCCTAATATTTGAAAGATGGATTCCTGCCTTCACAGGAATGACAAAATATCGAAAAGGTCAAAAGTTAATCAAACAATTTTTTAATGGCAACCGCTAACTTATCAGCTGCTTTTGGGTTATTTCTAAACCATAATTCAGGTTCAAATAATTCAAGTTCTGCTATAGCCAATTGGCCGTCATTATCTGTAAACATATCCACTCTTGCATAGATAGGTTTTGAATTACATGCTTTTACCGCGATTTCTGCAAATGCAATTTCTTTAGTTGTTGGTTTATAAGTATGAACAGAACCACCAAAATCATCTTGTACTCTAAAATCACCTTTTTTGGCTATTTTTTTTACAGCATGGGTAAATTCACCGTCTATTATAATCAAAGAGAGTTCTCCATTTTTTACAATATTCTGTTGGAAAGGTTGTAACATAAACGCTTCTTTAGCATTTAATTCTTTAAAAAGAGGTTCATGAACATGCAAGTTTTCGGGGTTTAATTTATAGGTATGTCTTGCTGCGCCAGAAACCACTGGTTTTAATACCGTTTCTTTCCAGTTATGTTCTTTGTGAAGTTGTTCTAATGTTATTTGTTCTTCAGATTCAATGAATATTGTTGGGCAACAATGCACACCTTTTTTCTCCAAATCAAGTATATAATGTTTGTCAATATTCCATCTGATAATTTGTTCAGAATTAATAAAATTGGTGAGTTTACCTGTTTCATTAAACCAAGTTGAGAACTCATCAAACCTATCAAAATAATCCCAGGTAGTTCTAAATAGTGCATATTTGGTCGTGGTCCAATCAAATGTTGCATCATCCCATGATAAACGAAGCACTTTTAAATCCAATTTTTCTAGTGCATCTTGTACTAATTTATCTTCCAATAAAACATTATGATTATAATCGTTAATTTCAATAGGATTTACATATCTGGAATCAGTTAAGATAACTACGTCAATTTTTTTCATTGAATTTGGCTCCGAATTATATCTGGATAGTGTTTTGAGACCTAATTTAAAACCCGGCAGCTTTATCATCACCTCTTGGGTCGGCACCACCTTCTAATTTACCATCAGACAACACTAAAATAGCATCAACTTTACCTATAACCGGTGAGTTACTTTGGTCAATTTTATAGCCCAACTTTCTTAAAGGGGCAAATGTTAAGGTGTCGAACGAAGGTTCAAATTTTATATCATCTGGCATCCATTGATGATGAAAACGAGGTTTAGAAACAGATTCTTGCATAGTCATATCATATTCTAATACATTTATAATATTTTGCATGACCGAAGTAATAATCGTAGAACCTCCCGGAGAACCCAATACCATTTTAAGCTTTCCGTTTTTCTCAACAATAGTTGGTGTCATTGAACTTAGCATTCGTTTTTCTGGTGCAATGGCATTCGCTTCAGCACCAATTAATCCAAACATATTTGGTACTCCAGGTTTTACACTTAAGTCATCCATTTCATTGTTTAAAAAGAATCCGCCCTTTTCAACATATACTTTAGATCCATAAGCTCCATTTAAGGTAGTAGTTACTGATACTGCATTTCCAAACTTATCAATAATAGAATAATGTGTGGTTTCATTACTTTCATAACCGTTAATTGTACCATGAGAAATTGATGAGGAGGGTGTTGCATTATTCCAATTGAAATCAGCCATTCTTGAAGTTAAATATGATTCGCTAATAAGACTATCTATCGGGATATCAACAAAATCAGGGTCACCTAAATAATGAGCTCTATCTGCATAGGCTCT
>Ga0209633_10001728_pt1 | contig 21977 bp, 15 predicted proteins | sample Cruoilmetagenom1_FD_187290 | JGI IMG/M metagenome (GOLD analysis project Ga0209633, IMG submission 187290) | Oil polluted marine microbial communities from Coal Oil Point, Santa Barbara, California, USA - Sample 1 (SPAdes) (version 2) | ecosystem: Environmental > Aquatic > Marine > Oil seeps ... | reverse complement strand
CATTGTTGCTCGGTTGTATAGGTATTGCCAGTTCTGTGCATATATATATCAAAGAAAAATTAGCCGATGTGGCTGTGCTGAAATGTTTGGGTGCTACAAGAAAACAGACTTTTTTGATCTATTTGATACAAATTGCCGGCATGGGTTTGTTGGGAGGCATCATAGGTACAGCAATCGGAATATTACTACAACAGGCCTTTCCACTTATTTTACAGGAGTTTTTACCATTTGATATTCAAATTTCAATCACGCCGCAACCCATTATTATGGGACTCTTGCTCGGTGTTTTGATGTCGGTATTATTTGCATTATTGCCCTTACTCAGTACCTGGTATGTTTCACCGTTGGAAGTATTGCGTGTGAGCGAAGAAAATACAGTAAAACCTAGAAAAGCACGGGCTTTCACCTTTGCCGCTATTTTACTTTTTATCTTTTTGTTTTCATTTTGGTTGTTAGGAAATGCCCTTTTTGCACTGGCATTTGTACTAGGAGTTTTGATCACTTTTTCAATTCTGGCAGGTATTGCAACCTTGTTTATGAAGGCGATAAAAAAATATTTTCCTGCGGCCTGGGGATTTACGGCGCGGACAAGTTTATTAAACCTGTTTCGCCCAAATAATCAAACCATGGTGTTGATCTTGGCTATCGGTTTAGGGACATTCCTGATCAGTACCTTATATTTTACAAAAGATATCTTATTAGCAAAAACCGCCTTAGCGGATAATACAGAAAATGCGAATATTATCTTATTAGATGTGCAACCCGACCAAAGAGAAGCAGTAGCCAATGCCATTACACAAAAAGGCTTGATGGTATTGGATAACCTCTCGTTGATTACCATGCGAATGCATAGTATTAAAGGTAACCTCGCCAATGATATTCGAAAAGACAGTACCACAAAAATTAACGAATGGGTATTGAATCATGAATTCAGAACGACCTATCGTGATACCTTGATTGCCTCAGAAGAATTGATAGAAGGCACATGGATCAAAGCAATAGCATCCGGAGAACCCATTAAGATCTCTATTTCAGATGACCTTGCCGAAAATGCTCAGGTAGGTGTGGGCGATCAGATCATTTTTAACGTACAGGGCGTTTTGATGGAGACTACTGTAGGGAGTATTAGAAAAGTAGATTGGGCACGTATGCAAATGAATTTTACTATTGTTTTTCCGAAAGGGGTCTTAGAAAATGCGCCTCAATTTCATGTCTTAACAACCTATGTACCCGATGAAGCCGGTTCAGCTTCTCTGCAACGTGATCTGGTACAGAAATTCCCAAATGTATCTGTGTTAGATATGCGGCAACTCTATACCGTTGTTGAAAGTATACTCGATAAGATCTCATGGGTTATTAATTTTATGGCATTTTTTAGTATTCTTACTGGCATCATTGTATTGATTGGCTCGGTGCGTACCAGTAAATATCAACGTATTAAAGAGAGTGTATTACTGCGAACGTTGGGCGCCAAGAGTAAACAGATCTTACGCATAACCGCACTTGAATATTTGTATTTAGGCATACTCGGTAGCCTTATAGGTATTGTATTGTCTTTGATCGGTAGTTTGGTATTAGCAACTTTACTGTTTAATGAACCCTTTGTGCCTTCAGGAGTTCCTTTCTTCCTGTTTTTACCCGGTATCACTGCCTTGGTCTTACTGATAGGCTTAAGCAATATTAGAAGTGTACTAAAAAGCCCGCCCTTAGAAGTGCTTAGAAAAGAAGGCTAACAAGTAGTAGTGAACCTTTTCTAAATATGTTCGCGATTAATATATTAAGATAAATATGATTTGTTTTTGATCAAAATAATTACTTCAAATCCTACCTAAAAACATTGAATTTTTAAAATACCTACTTTCTCTATTGACTGACATAGCTTACTCCTTTATATTTATAGAGTATTTCTGAGGTGATAGCATTGTGTAGGTGATTAACATTCTTGCTTACCAATTTTTGAAATGGGAATCAGACAGTACAAATTTTACCGGGGAATATTACCCACAAAAAAAGGGGAAAAATCCCCCTTGACAATTAACAAACATTATTTTAATTTAGTGGCATATTAAATCAATAATAGGGTATAGTTATTTGATTATGGGAGAGATTAAATAATTATGTGCTTCTTACCCATTATTATGGAGCTAAACACGATAGACAATAACACTAACCTTGACAAGTGTCGAAAGACCCTTTCAGATCCTTATAGGTTGAAAAAATTGGTACGGGAATTGGAAGAAGCATTTGTGACAGGTCCTACTATTGACTATAATTCTCTTCAACGTTTTACGTATAATAACAAAAATAAATATAATCCCTTCGGTTATGATCTGAGAAAAGGGGAAAAGCTTAAAAATAGAAGTTCATTTTACCGAAGAAACCGCCTTCGTCATAAATTAATTCGCATTCGTAAAGAATTTAATTTTGTCAAAAACAATATAGTCTCCTATCAAGAACTTACCCTTAGGGAAAAGGAGATCATCCAGTTATTGGCTAAAGGGAATAACAACCCTGAAATAGCAGAACGTCTTTTCATCAGCAGGTGTACCGTTGAACAACACAGAAAACACATTAACCATAAATTAAAGATAAGATCTTTTCCACATTTGATGGATTATTGTTATGCTTTTAATCTGGTTTAAATATTTATAATACGCGCTTCCCTATTCTACAATTTAACTCAATCGTAATAATTTCATTGTCACAATTTGTGTCTTAAAAATGCCCAAGTTTGGGTATTGACGTGAGTTGTTGACTTGTGTACCTTTCGAATAGCAAATATCTATGCTTGCTTTATAAAAAACATACTTCAAAATTAGGTTTGATATAACAAGTACAGGGTATTTCTATGAAACAAGAAAATCAGGTAGACTGTGATAAACAGGATATGGATGGGGAAACCGAAAACCGTATAGAGTAGGTAAAATTAAAAAAATATAAGCTATGGCAACATTAGAAGCTAAACAATTAACGATCGCCAGACAGGAATTCAATTCGTATTTAACTGTTGGAGAAAAAGGATTCGCAAAATTGAAATTAAAAACACCACTCAAATTTTTCAAGGAAAAAGGAAATTCATTCTATGAAGAGCTTGGGTGTGTAGGATACAATCCGGTATTTAAAGAACTTACCGCAACGGTAAAAATAAAAAAGCCAACAGGCTATTCAGGTAATTTATGCAGTACAGGGTCTTTTGAGTATGTACGTTTTTATCTCGATTATAAAGATGGTAACGGATGGCAGGACATGGGATATACAGCCATAAATGTGCACGATATTCCTACCCAAAAAGACTGTGCCAATAAAAACGAAAAACCAATTGATTATGTAGCTCGTTTAAAGATAAATCCTAAAAGATATTTTTGTACCAAGGCCAATCTACCAAAGGTAAGAGCGATTTTATCATGGAATTCCATTCCGGCACCCAATGATCCGAATCAAAATAATGGAGCCTATACCTGGGGAGATGTAAAAAATGAAAATATTCAGATCAGACCTTTTATTTTCCCATCTATCGATTTTCCATTCAAAGATTATGGAACTTTACTAGAGAATGCACTTCTTTATCCTTCGGTTTCATTAAATCAAATTTCCGAATCTATCGATGGAGGGTCTGAACAATTAAAAAATGCTATAAAAGACGTAATGCCTTCTAAATTAGGCTTTGCAGGCTTAGCTGAAAAATATAAGAAAGAAAAGATCGAGCCTCATCGCTTCGGATTTTCATTACTTAAAAAAGCAACGCAGACGCAAGATATTTCACTTAAGAATAATATCATAGAGGCTTTTGAAAGCCAGAAGCTATCATATATAGATTCTCTGGTAAATCTTCAAAAAATAAACTGCAATACAAATTATGAAGAACTCTTATGCGTAGGTGCAGATTACAATCAGGAAGCCCTGGTAGGAACCTTAAAAATAAAGAGAAAGAGTGGTTATAGTGGTGATCTATGTGATAAAGGAAGTAAAGAATATGTGTCTTTCTATATTCAAGAAGAAAAAAATTGCCAATGGATACATGCAGGAACTACTTTTGTTGAAGTACATGACATTGATGATATTCCGAATAACGGCTTATCATACTCTGTGATTCTTCCTTATGATTTTTCAAATCTAAAAAAGAAATGTTCAAAACCCCAGGTGCTAAAAGTGAGAGCTGTTTTATCATGGAATACGCCACCTCAGGGGATGAATTGTTCAAATTGGGGGAATGTTGTAGAATCATATATTCAATTAAAACCTTTCAATTTTAATTTCAACGGGCCAAAAATGGTCATCGTAGGAGGTATTGCAACAGATGAAATTAATCCTTTTACAGGGCTTACTATTCCTGGTGCCACATTTGTGATCAACGAAAAGCTGGTGTATAATAATAGTCCTTTTGGCGGGGTAATTGCCATTCAGGGTAATACGGCATATTTTGCCGGGCAAAAATACAAGGTAAAAGTAACGAATCTCAATGACGGCACAAGTTATTACCACAACGATCCTTTCAGTCTTGTTGGTTTTAATCCGTCTACGGGAGACATTACACATTCTGTTTCAACGCCAACCGGAGACGAGTATACATATCCGCTTTACCACGATAATACAGGTAGTTTTATGGCGAGGTTCTCTCCGGGAACTAATGACAGGTTATTAATAACCATTGAACACAGCAATGGTACCTTTGACAGCCAGGTAATTCAAATGGACAATACACGTCCAAAAGTGACCATGTCTATTGATGATGGTGGTAATTGTACACATTATAACAAGGGCGATACTATCAACGGTGTATTTAGTGTAGATGTTGCGTATCTTGAAAGTTATGCGGTAACTACTTCGGTAGGCGTTTACAGTCATGTGAGTGGCATAGCACGAGTAGGTATTGGAGATAATGGAGACCCTGATGGCAACGGAGCCTTCAAGATCGTAACTTTTACTAATAAGAACTGTGGAGCTATTCATTTAAAAGCCATTACAAAAACTATTTGGCATAGTGCCAATATTGGCATTGATGACGATGCGCATATTACGGTATGTTTAAAATAATGGTTGTACTTATTTAGTAACCAAAAGAGGCTGTCTGAAAAGTAATACCTTGTGTCAGTTTGAGCGGAGTCGAAAACTATAAGTTGTTAAAAATAAGAACCTTTCGACTGCGCTTAAGGAGACAATTCGTTTGAATTTAGTCTTTTTAGACAGCCTCTTTTTATGCAAGTACTTATTGGTTTGTACAAGTAATAGCGATTGGCAATGCAACTTTTCTAACGAGATTATGCTCAAAAAGAGGGGGTAAATGGCATTTAGTATTCTTGCTGTAATCCTCTCATTGCCAATGTATAATTACGGGAAAACCTCAAAAAATGTGCGGAAAAACCGTAATCAAGTCTGCTAACTTTTGATTAACTTACTACCTTTAATAAACGAGAAAACACCCGCAAAAAAAAGGAGAAAAACCCTGTTGTTTAAATAGTTAAGGGATGTGCCTTGTATGCAGCCTAAACCCATAAAACATGAACCCCTTAATTCTGATTTCAATACTTATTATTTCAAGTGGCTTAATCGGTGGATATGCTAATTACCACAGATATGAATCAAACCAAGAATTTCATCGGTTTAATTTTCGCAAGAGTATACTCATAGGTATTGTTTCCGCTTCAACAGTCCCTCTTTTTTTACAGATGGTTTCAAGTAATTTATTAACTGAAGCTGATAACGAACCTACAAAATATTTTGTTTTTGTGGGCTTTTGTTTGATTGCTGCATTTTTCTCAAACAGGTTTTTACAATCGGTAGCTGACAAAGTAATAAAAGATATTGAGGATGTTAAAAGGAAAACTGATAAGATAGAAGAAGAATCAAATCAAAATAAAGAAAAAGTTAATGAATTAATAGAAGATAAAACAGATTATAAAAGTAGTTTATTGTCAAAAGTTACTTTAAGCGATATCGAATCAAATATTGATAGTGAAAATCTAAAGAAAATTTATAAATCTTTTCAAAATGAGAATTTCAAATTCAGAACTGTTAATGGTATAGCTTCAGAAAGTGGAATTCCGGAATTAGTAATTAATAAAGCTATCAGTTCTTTAAAAGAGAAAAAATTAGTTAAGCAGTTTAAAGGGAAAAATGAAATTGAAATATTTTCTATGACCAATGAAGGTAAAGAATTGCTAAAAAAATAAACAACTATGAAACAATTAAATAGATTCTTAATCTGCATAATCTTATTAATTGTGAGTAAACATTGTTTTTCTCAAATAAAGGATATCAATTCGATTAATTATGGTATTCCCTTAGAAATCGAAATTGACTTACCAAACAAATACAATCACATTGTTGAGATCAAACTTGAAAAACTTCCTAAAAAGTTAGCAAGAGGCTACTACAATCAGTATAATGATAAAAAGCTTGATACATTGTTTGTAAGTTTAGAAAATGCAGTCATAAAATGGGAAAAGAAGTTAGGCATGGATAGTTCTTACATTGTAAATGTTCCACCATTAAAACCTAATCATTTCTATAGGATTGTTGTTAGTTATTTAAGTAGTGAAAGTATGTTTGCTACTTATTTAATGCTATCTGATGAAGGAATTAATAAATGGCATACAAAAAAAAAGGAATGGATGAAAATGTTGGAGAGGATTAGTAAAAGAAAGTATCCTTTTACTATAACACATGATCCAGAAGTGATAGAATTTTATAGCTTCAAAATTGCAATTGAGAGTATTGATCTGAATATTTTCGATAAAGAAATTCATGATTTAATTGATACCACAAATATATCTTTAGAAGAATTAAAAAAGAAGAAAGAAGGTTTTAAGACGAAGAAAGAAAAGGTAGCGAAAAATTTGAAAGATTTACTTATTAAAGAATTTCAAATTTTAAAATTTAAGGAAGCGCAAGATAGAGTTTCTAATGATCACGTAATACAGTTCAGCAAATGGGTAAAACAAACTAACAGTTTCAATAATGATAATATTTCTGAATTTTCTAGCCAAATTATAGATTTTACTGATTATCTTAATGTATTTGAATTCTACGAGAAAAATTTGTTAAGATTATTCAAAGACGGGGATATAAAGGGACGAAAATTAATTGATTCAATTGCTTCTAGGATTGAACTTGAAAAAAGTCAATATAAGAATGACGAGCTCATACCAAATCACTTAAAACACTTAGACACGCTGATAATTAAAAATAAAAAACCAATCTCAACATTCGCCAGTACCTTTGAAACAGCTTATAAATTATCACTTGTCCCTGATTTCGGTTATATAGGTTACCTAGACAGCTCTGGAAGTTCTCCAAATGGAGGGAATTTGTTTCTTGGGGTTAATGTCTCGCTATCACCATCTAATAAGAATGTTCCGCTACAAATATCAGATCTAACACTGATGCAACGATTGGCGCTTCATACTGGTGTAACCATAGGTTCTATAAAAAAGGATAATATTAGAGATAATTTTTTTGGAGAATATTCATTGTTATTAGGAGGAAGCTATAAGGTTTTTACCCAAGGAACCAGAGTTAATTTTGGAGGGCTTTTTTATAAGAAAATTGATACCATCGACGGTGGTAAATCGGTTGCTGTACAACCTTATATCGGTTTATCAATTGACTTGGAAATTAAAAAGTGGATGAATAGTGTTTTTCCTAACTTAAAACTTTAACTCTTATGAAAACTGCAATAAAATGCTTAGCTCTATTACTTCTACTTTCATGTAATAATGACGATGAGTTTAAAGCAGAAAATTTAAAAAACATTTTAAAATTACAAATAGATAATAATAATGCTCTTTCAGATGGAGTAGATATTGTAAAGGTAATTGCTGAATTTCCACTTAATTTCAGCACAGAAGATGATAATTTAGTTGAATTTACAGTGCTTAACGATGGAGAGGAGGAAGTTGTTCAAGAGCGTATTGAATTGATTCAAGAAAATAATATTCAGAAAAGAATAGCAATATTATCTGTACGAAATAACAAACCTAACACTCTTATGGTTAAAGCGCAAATATCAATTAATGGTATCTTAATATCAGAAGAAGTTTTAATTCAATTCAAAAAAGCATACTTAGATTTTATAGAAGTTTCTGCTAAATCTTTATTAATCACACCGAATTCTTTTAATGAAATCGAACTAACTACAGTACTAAAAAGAAATTTAGGGAATGTGAGCTTGAATTCAATCGCTGAAACTACCGTCTTAGATACCCTAGGAATACAAAGAGGGTTCTTTAATAACTATAAAAATCGTACAGATTCAGACGGCAAGATTGTAAATCAATATACTATGGGAAATGACGATTATGAGGGCAATCTTTTTGTAATTGCTGCTGCCTTTGATGAGAGTAATACAATAGTGTCTGACACTACAAAAATAATATCTCAAAAAAACAGATAACTATGAAGAACTTTAAAGAAGATTTAAAAAATATTCCTCCAGAATTATTTGAAAAAATTGAAGCGATGTTGGCAAATGAATATGGTATGCATAATGTAAAAGTTACCGATTTAAATCTAATACCTCAAGATCAAGGGAACAACCCTACTGAGCAGGATTGTGCAAGACAAGGAAAAAGGCTAAAATGTAAAAAAAGAGCGAATGGTACTATAAAATGTTGGTGTGTTAGGGCCTAATGAGGTTAAGATTTGGTACTTACATAATTGCATAGGTTAAAATAAATGAATTAAATTAGGATAAATGGGTTTATCAAAGTTCTGATAGACTTGTAGTTGTTAAGTAAAACAATTCTATTCGATAATTAAATAAATCATTCAACTAATAATTCTAATTAATATCATATGAAACTTATGTATTTTTTAATCGAATCTCTACCTTTTGTAGAAATAAGTAAGTATACTGGAATAGCTGGGATATCGTTGCTTATATTATTTTATTTATTTAAAAATATAATCAATAAATTAAATTGGCCTAGACAAAATAGGGAAAACGCATTTAAGACAATTAAGCTATTGATAAATTGGGTAGGTGTTATAACAATTATTTCTATAATAACTTATGCAATTATAAAACCAAAAAATAATGAAGTTAAAAAGGAAACAGTTGAATATCGTGTAACTAAGATTAAAGTATTAAATGATTCTATTATAACTAAAATGAGCTTCTATAGCAATGAACATCTCAATGATCATTGTCAAGGTACTACACCAATTAGCTGGAAAGTAAAAGCCTCTGAAGGATGGTTTATTAATCAGGATTCTATAAATATCGTTTCTAGATCAGAACGAGATGGTTGTAACATAGGAACAATAACAGATAAAAACAAAAATGGATTCATAATTGAGGGAAGTGTACAAAATCGTGGTAGTTGTATTGGCCCTTCTAAAGATGCTAGAGGAAAAGTCAGTATAGGTGTTGAATATATTGAATATCAACTAATTCCAGTTGAAAAAGAGGTTGATTCAAAAAATAGATACGGTATGATTAGTTCCAATGGGATTGCTGAAATATTTTTAGAAAAAAACACAAGTTATTATGAGATTGAACTTTACTCAAATAAGGATACTATATTGTTAAGTAAAAATAAACTTAACGAATCTTCATTTTTAATAATTGAAGATTTAGAAAATAACAAAATAACTTTAAGATCATTTTAGAACATAAAGAATTGGAGATTTGTCTCTTTTTTGACAGGATTTACCCAAGAAAAATTAGGGTGTTTTTTCCTTATTTTTCAAAAAAAATGCTTTTATGAGTCACTTTTTTTATTAAGTTCATCAATTAATATAGAAAATGAAAACACATTGGAGAAGTGTTGATTATAGAATAGAAAGTTTGAGTCAAACAATCCAAGAATTAGAAACTGCAGTTCAAGAATTACGAAAAAAAGAAAAAGAAATTCATTGGTACTATGGTCTTTGGTTTTTAGAAGAAGTTGAACATATATATGGATTAGCTTTTATTGCTCTCCAAAACTATATTAACAGTAGTATTTATGATAGATTTCAAAACCTGACAAAACAATATCTGAAATATAAAATTGGAAAAGAATTTAATAATTCTGGAAGGACAAAAATAGAATTAATTATTGCATTAGCTAATTATTATAAGCACAGGGATTATCCGTAAGATTTAAAAGGAGAAACAGTAATAATATTAAATAATTTTGATTTTGACAAGGAAGCCGATATTGAAAATTCGCCAATTTTCAATGCACTTGAAATGATTTCCAATAAATGGAATTTAGACATTTTAGTTAAAGTTGTTCAGGAATGGAGAGAGAATTTATGGTTAAATGAATAGAGAGCTAATGTCAATTATTCCAAACTATGAACATATTTTTAGATTCAAATATTATTATAAAAGATTTCATGCTCAAAGGAGCAGAAGCAACCATCTTTTTAAATAATTACTCTGAAGATGGTAATAAATGTTTTATTTCCAAAGTGACCTATTTGGAAGTATTGAAAAATTTTGAAAAACAGCTCAGGTTAAAAGTTGGTAAAATTGAAAACCAACTAAATTCCATAAAAAGACAAACAGGTTCAATTGGAATTGAAATTCCAGAAGAATTTATTAGAGAAGAAGTTAAGAAATATAGAATTTTTTTTGATGTTAAACTTAAACTTCATAAAATAACGATATCCCCGATACCTAAAATATCTCATATTGAGATTCTCAAATACACTATTCAAGAAAAGGCTCCATTTAATCATTCAGATGAAGGATACAAGGACTTTTTAATATTCCATGGTATTCTTGAAAATATCGAAAAGTATCAAAAAGATGTAATTCTCATTTCAAACGATAATGATTTTGGAGAGAGGGATGTTCATTCTGATTTAAAGGAATTAAATAATTCTAAGAATCATATTAGTCTGAGAAAATCTTTAAATGAAATAAACCAAAATGAACTCAAGAATAGTATCGCTTTGGGGAACGCTAAGTTAAATTTTATAACTGAATTATTTGAAGATAGCTCTCACAGTAGTGAATACCTTAATTCTGTAATAGATTATATAAATGAACAATTTCCTGAGATCAAACCAACTCATTTAGACGATTATTCTGATTTAATAATGGATGAACCATCTTTAGATGAATTTGAATTCTTTGAAAATTCAGGAGATATAATTAGTATCAATGCTATCTCTTCAGATTTGATTGTAGTCAAGGCCAAATTTGAAGCGCATATTTCTTATTCTTTCATAATTGATCCAAGCAATCTTTATTTGTTTAGAGATTTACCGGACGGTTTTGAAATGTCGTATGATATTAACGAGGAGAATAATGCATTCGTATGGTTAGCGGGTAACTTAAGTATAAAAGCTCAAATTCAAAGTGACAAGAATGGTTTAGACATAAGAAACGTGGAGTTGACGATAACGGATGGTAACTATCCCGGACCTTGAGTTTAGGATAAAGCGAAAGTTTATCTACAATTTCTTGAATTTTTTTTCTTCCACAATGTTAATGGTACACTTTTTATGCAAACCTACGTAGGAAGGAAGCTAATGTGTGTGGAATGGATTTTAAACAAATTTGAGGTATATTTGAACTCGCTAATAAGAATATTCATAATTCAATTTAATGCCAAATTTTACCAAAACCATTAATTTTCCTTCAACAAGATATCAAGGAAGCAAGCGTAAAATTTTGCCTTGGTTATATGAGAATTTTAAAGAGCTCGAATTTGAAACGGTTCTTGATGCCTGTGGTGGCACAGGTTCGGTAAGCTATCTACTCAAAAAAATGGGCAAAAGTGTAACCTATAACGATATTTTAAAATTTAATTCTCTTATAGGAAAAGCTCTCATTGAAAACCAAAATATTAGAATAAGTGATGCAGATATTGATTTTGTATTAAATTTTGATAAGGTTGATAGCGGTTTTAGTTTTATTAAAGATACTTTTAAGGATTTCTATTATACAGAAGAAGAAAATGAATGGCTTGATAATATTATTTCAAAAATAAATTTATTAGAAGGAAATACTGAAAATGAAACAGACATAAAAAGAGCATTGTGTTTTTATGCATTATTCCAATCGAGTTTAAGAAAAAGACCTTTTAATTTATTTCATAGAAAAAATCTATATATAAGGACTAATGATGTAGAAAGAAATTTTGGAAATAAAACAACTTGGGAAAAGGAGTTTTCTTCAGAGTTTAGATTTTTTTTAAAAGAAGTAAATGAAGCAATATTTGATTCAGAAACTAATTGTTCTTCAATAAATGATTCAATATTTGATGTTGAAAATATAAACTATGACCTAGTTTACTTTGATGTACCATATATTACTGAAAATGGAACAAACGAAACAAGTGATTATTTAAGATGCTATCATTTCCTTGAAGGGATTACAGATTATAAAAATTGGAATGAAAAGATTGATTATAATACCAAAAATTTTCGCTTTAAAAAAAGCAAAGAAATTAACCCATTTAGTAGAGAGAATATTTATAATTCATTAGATTTACTATTCAGAACATTTCAAGAAAGTATTATAGTTTTTTCTTACAAAGTTGGGGGAATTCCGTCTATAGATGATATAAAAGATTTGATGGAAAGATATAAGGGTAATGTTGAAATAAAAGAAAAACATTATATATATGCGTTGAACAAACAAAATGGTAATGCCCAATATAATAGAGAAGTTTTAATTATTGGTTCTTAATGGAAAAATTAAATTTAGATAAATGGCCAAAAACAATTACTGTCGATAAAAGAATCGTAGGTATATTGAGTGTGTCAACTTATAAAAATTTTCCTAGGGCACTTAAAGAAATAATAACAAATAGCTATGATGCAGATGCCACTAATATCTTTATAAATATAGATATTGATGAAGAGACAATAACAATAGAAGATAATGGTAAGGGAATGAATTCCGAAGATTTTGGTTTTTATTTGAGAATTGCGGGTAAGGATAGGAAGAAGAATAAAAGTGAAACAGATTTAGGTAGAAAAATTATTGGGCAATTTGGAGTTGGATTTTTATCAGTCTTTCCATTTTTTAAAAATTATTCAATTGAATCTTCTAAAGCTGGATCAGAAAAGGTTCTGCATGCAGAAATTCCTCTTTCTAACTATTTTGATATATCTACTGGGTCGTTAGAAGATGTAGGAAGTATAAGAATTAGTGGAGGAGAAATCAACGATGTTTCCAAGAAGGCAAAAAGTTTTACAAAGATAAAATTGAAAGGTTTCAATGATTTAACAAAGTCTTTTTTTAAGGCATCATTAGAAAAAAAGTCAAATGAAGTAGAAACTTTTCCAGGAATTGATAAGCTTAAATGGATATTGTCTGATGATTTGCCTTTACCATTTAAAAATGAAAAGTTTAATAAAATCTTTGATTACCCGAAAAACCCTAGGTTTGATGTGCATGTTAATGGAGAAAAACTATATAGAGGTGTGTATGGTGATGAAATCTTAGAAACGCATATTAATGAATTTAGTCAAATTGGGAATATTAAATTTAAATATTTTATATCGACTCCTAGAAAGGCCATTTCACCAAGGGAGGCTAGATATTTAAAAATTAGAAATATAAATGTTGGTGTAGGTGATGATAGAGAAGATTTTAGCAAAAGAAGGGGGGGGTCAAGATCAAGATTGCATTGGTTAACTGGGGAGGTGCATATTATTGAAGGTATGAATGATTTAATAAGAGTCTCAAGAGATGATTTCAACTATAGTCAAGATTTTGAAGATTTGAAAGATTTTTTTAATTCTAAATTACAGCATTATTCTACGATTTTAGAAAGGGAATCAGCATTAAAAAGAGAAATTAGTCAAACAGGTAAAGATTTTAGAATTCAAAATGTTAATCTTCTAAATCCTGATAATATCAAGAAGAAAATTAAAAAATTAGAGGAAGATGGTTTTGAAGTTGTAAATAGGTCTACTAACGATTCTTTTAAAACGGGAGTAACAATTAATAAAGAAAAAAAAGAAATTTCAATTAATGAAAACTTATCAAGTTTTGAAAAACATATAATAATAGAAAATAAGAGATATCGCGTGAAGTCTGATTCATGGAATTATGACAATGAATTATATCCTGCTTGTAAAATAATTAATAACTCTATAATTATTAATGCAGAGTATCCATTATTTAAAGGATTAAAATATACAGATATCTTTGTAAAAATGCACCTGTTGATATTAATGAATTTCAAAGATTCTTCAATTACAGAAAGTATATATAGAAAATTAACTAAAGATATTTTAAAATATTATTCAGATTACTAGTATGAAAATAAATCAGTTTACCCTCGATAACTTCAAAAGCTTTAACGATACTAACAACCGTTTAAGCAATGTTTTAAATATTAATTATATATATGGTGAAAATAATTCTGGAAAGTCAAACATTCTTAAATTTCTAAAACTCATTTTTAGTTTAAAAGATGATTTTAGTCGAGATGTTTTAGTTGAGGGTGAAATGCTGTCTCCAAGTAGTGAGAAACATTTTTATAGTGGAACAATTCAAAACGAACCATATATTTTTCATAAAAATAAAAGAGATAAACCAATAAAATATCATTTCTCAATTAATTTAAAACATGCAGAAATAGAAAATGCTGGCTTTGGTTTTTATGATAAATTAAATACAGGTTATTTTAAAAAAGATAGAGATGAGGCTCATCTAGAATTTGAGGGAATCATTAAAAGTATAGACAATTTATCCACTTCTGAAATAATCTTAAATAAAGTCCAAATAAACAAAAAGCCAATATTTGAAAATAAAACTAAACCAGAGTTTTTTGGAGGAACAAGTGGCACTGGTGACCTTAAGGGAAATAAATTAGCATTTAATTCATTTATTGGTTATCTAGGTGACATAACCGAATATATTGATAATAACAGGTATTTTAAAACCGAATATTACAAACAAAATGATAACATTTTAGAAGCAGGTAATTTTAAAAATTGGTTATACAATCTGTCCTTAAATGAGTTTGAATTTGATAAATATTTAGGGTTATTAGAATTTATAAAGAAATACAAAGTAGATAGCCTCCCGGTTTTATCGAATCTAGATTTATCGTTTTCAATAAATCCACATAATATCATAGAGTTATTACTCGATAATGAATCTGAACGCTTACCTATTAGTAGTTTTGGTACTGGAGTAAACCAAATATTATATATATTAACTAGGTTATATTTTTCAAATGCTCGAATAATTTTAATAGAAGAGTTAGAATTAAATCTATCTCCTGATACTCAAAGAGAATTATTAAATATATTAAGATTATTAATAGAGGATGATAAGATTGATCAAGTCTTTTTTACTTCACACAGTGATTATTTTAGTTTCAGACAAGATATTTCAATTTATAAAACTTCAATTGATGGAAATGGGGTTTCCAAAGTTGAATCGAAAAAAGGTGCATCGAAAATTTATTTTCGAGGTAAATAATTTGTTCGAAATCAGTATTTTTTAATGACAGCCTCATAAAATTTTATTCATAATTTTCTATTTACTAATTGTTTACTATTTTTTCAATTTGTTTGCAAATTGAGATTCGGGTTAAACATAAATTTTCAATAAAGTAGCAACCACGGCTAAAAAAAAAGAAAAAAACTCCCGGTAAAACTATAAATCCTATTCAAGGTTCTAATAAAAATTTTCTCCCATAAAAAGGCCGTTTTATGCGACTAGTTTAATAAGTTTTAACGGTAACAAATAAACTCTAATCCCGAAAAATGTAAAGAATAAGAGTTTATTTGTCGCTGATTTTAATTCGTAGAATTCATAATATATCAACAATTATTTAATTCGGTTAGTTGGCTTGTTAGTGCGCTTATTCATTCGCCACATGATACCCAATTGAGCCGTCAAATAATCGACATTATTATCATTGAAAACACGATGGTAATCAACCCCAAAACGAATGGCAAAAGGTCCGGAAGCCAAAGGTACTATCCCGCCAACACCAACATTTATACCTACATTAGAACCAACACCTGATTTTTCCCAATAATAACCCGAACCTGCCTGAACATAGCTAAACCAACCATAAGGCATAGTAGCATAAGCCTGTACATTACCCGAGAGATTAGTCCACGATGTATTGTCAAGCCCGGATGAAAAATCTGATGTAAATTGACTAAATCCACCCATCAGAACAGCATTTAAATTATGTCTCAATGGATATGTGGCGTCTAACCTCAAGTGAATATTAGCGTCAGCGTAGTTGTTGAACTTACTCAAAGGATGGGATGAACCTACATGAAATCCCCAAAGAATACTCTTGTCCTTTCCATGCCCTCCTGGCCAATCGCTTGGGCCATCATCATTTGGATCATCCTGACCTTCTGGCTCGTCAGGATCATGTTCCAATCCGGGAAATGACCAAGATAGATAAAGATATCTGGTAAATGGTTCGTTTAAAGCTGATACTCCGTTAACAGTCAGACTTGCAAAATAGCCTCCGGGCATTGAGTGCTTAAAAATTTCGCCATAAATGGCATCAGTATTCCTACCATCTTCATGCGCTCCATCATCAGTTAAGTTGATCGAGACATGGCTTTTGTCCGGTAACACAACATCACCTGAAATATTACAGAATAAAACAGGTTCTGAATCACCTACAACAACCCTCAGGGGAATTTCAAAAAAACCAGGCGATGTCTCAGTCATAGTTCCCGTTTTTCCAAGTGCCAATAGATCAGTAATTCCAGAGCCGATGGCCATAAATTCAAATGGATCTGTAGTGCCTAGTTCTACGGTGTAATAATACCATCCGGGATGTGGGTCGCGTATTTTGTAAATTTTATGACTGGGGTCATTTTGAATGGTTTGTACCGGTGGATTCGGTGGTATTGGAACTAAGCTGGTATCGTATAAAATAACCTGTTCTATGGCATACTTTTTATTCCAATGAAAACCTACTGAAATTGATTCAAAACCATGCGGAACATAGAGAGAATCTACGCGAATAAGTTTTCGATGAGAAACGGCTGCGCTTTGTGGATTAAAAGGTGCGCTTTGCACTACTATTTCATCTGGAATACCTTCCTTATAATGGAAGCGTTGTTCCCCTCTCATTTCCTCATCTATATACTTATATACTGATGCCAGGCGACTTATCAACCCATATGATGCAGTCCCTTCATACAGATTGAAAAATTGACCTCCGGTTTCGTTAGCAATTTCCATAAGAAGTAAAGCGTCAGCATCCTGACCAACAGCTACTGTATGAACCCTTACGTTTGGGTCGGCAGCTAAGACATTTGGTTTAATAGGTAAAACAATGGGAGGACCGGGCTCGACCTTATCCCAAAAGGGAGCCAAATTTTCTATACCATCTGATAATAATACAATTTCCCATTCATGACCGGCATCGCCTTCATCCTGCACTTCGGTGAGTGCTTCTAATAAACCCGCACCAATTGTTGTTTGATATGGAAAATAGGTGCCATCTGGTTCTATACCATTCACAACACCTATTGCAAGATTTCGATTATCTGTCGTTGTGGTGGTGTCAAAAGCATCGGTCATCGTCCAATCGGTACGCGCCATTTCGTTTTGTTCGATGACACCATCACCATCATCAAGATTTCGCTTAAATGAGGTCACGGCGATCTTGTCATTATCTTCAGAGAGATTCACAAAGAAGTTGGCCGCCGCTTTGGCTGCATCCATTTTTTCAGTTTCGAATACCTCAGTAACTGAGTTGTAGAGCATCGAAGTCGTTCGATCTATAGCTAATGACCGATCAAAAAGCCGCTCTTCTGAATATTCAAGAGACTCTAGTTCAATATCAGCGATTTGTGGGTCATCTGTTAATGCCACTTCCAAAGAATATAAACCGTCTGCATTTGCAGGCATTTGTACCAACAGCCAATATTCTTGCTCAATTTGTGAACCAGTTACAATAGCTGAAGGATCAAGCTGTACACCATTAACTTTAATTATAAAGTCTGATGGTAATAGATCTTCTACAACAACATTCGCGCGTACATTGATCAGAACTTTTCGACCTCCGGTAGCAGATCCTGCATAAGCAGCATTTCCGAATTTTGGATATACAATATCCAAGCCAATGGTCAGATTCTCATAGAACTGATTTGGTCCACGGCCAAAACCACTTCCTGACGGTGCTTCATCATCACCATCCTGCCCCGTTAAATATAAATCTAGATCGCCATCTAGATCAAAATCCAGTAAATCTGCCGATAGTCGTTGATAGGTGCCGTCATGGTCAGGCAAGACAGTTGACGAATTGCCTCCAGTGATTTCGGTAAAATTACCATTACCATCATTAATGTAAATAGGTACATTTTCTGCTATATCTAAAATTCTACCTCCAACGATATCTACGAATCCGTCATTATTTATATCTCCGGGTTCCAGATCATAAAATGGATTATTTCCACCCGATGGCTCAATTACAACTTCATCATAAGTACATTGAGCTGCAGGATTAGTAAGACATGGGCTATCGGCTCTGGTTAAAAATACCTTAACTTCAGTTCTTCCTGCAACAAAATCCATTAAACCATCACCATTAAAATCAGCCTGCTCTGCGGTAGTTGCATTAATATTAAATGTGCGATTTTCAGAAAAATTATTGTTTCCATCATTAAGAAAAAGCTGGACACGGACATCTATGGCATCAGTACCTATATTATCCCATTCATTGGCTGCAATGATATCATAAAAACCATCATGATTAGCATCAAACCAAAGTACATCATGCGTAGAATTTCCGGTACGGCATGTGATAATTATGGGTGCAGCAAAATTTCCATTTCCAGTATTTTCAAATACTCTTATTTCAGATGTATCACCATTACAAAAAGAAGGAGAGGTTCTCATGGTTACCGCAAAGTCAATATCACCATCACCATCCATATCTACATGGTCAATATCATCGGGACAGCCTATACTTCCCAAAGCGTTAGCCGGCATTCTGGCAGCTGTTTCTTCACTAAATTGCCCGGGAGTATTGTCTCTATTGTTGATCAACAAACGAACGCGATGATCTGTTCCTCCTGTATTATTAGCCGCAGTTTGTAAAAGGTCAGGGTAGCGGTCTCCATTGATGTCGGCATAATCTGAATCATAACTAGTATGATCTTCAAAAAAATCACCGCTCGGATCAATTTCCGTAGCGAACGTTCCCGTATCTCCTGAATTGAGTGGTTCTAATTTTATAGCAGTAAATGTCTTGTCATGCGCATTTAGCCGCAACACAGAATGAGAATTATTTCCCTCATTATTAGAATTATTGTCATTAAGATCGGGCCATCCGTCATAATTAACATCAGCCACTTCTGCATCTTTTGTTCGGGCTGAATTCAAATTAGGACTTCCTAAAACAGTCGATAAGTCCTCATGACTCGCAGAAATGTTGGTCAATTGTCTAAACTCTAATGATGGGTTTAGTATTTTTAATGTCTGAAATGTGAGAGAATTTGAAATGCCGGGAGTTTTATCGACATATATCTGTAATGGTGTTGAAGGTATGGGAAGTGTGGTTATACCATCAAGTTTACCAACCGGTACACGTATTTTTATATAATTATCTTTCCAGATATAAGCCGTTCCGGCATTCCAGACATTGGTGCCATCTGTAAAGCTTACGATACTGTTTCCTTGAGAATTCCCAAAATTGGAACCAACAAGTTCGATATAATCATGCACCCGTTGAGCTGGAGGGCTCACGGACGTTAAGGTTTGCGAAATTAAACCCAAAGGAAGCATTAATAATGCTAACGAAATAATAAACTTTTTCATAATAGAAGATTTTTTAGTGTTAATATTTATTCACTAGGTATTCAAGCTATTAATGAATGCATGGTTTTTTAAATAGAAGAGAAATCTCCCCTATCGATTAAGAGAGTGATCGGTTAGAAAACCCGGATTTAGTTTTAGCGACATTCATATAGAGCCTTTTTTTCTGTAAGTTGTTTATTTACTCAATATCGTTTGTATTTACTTTTATATAGCGTATTAGACAACCATCAATAGCGAAATTAAATCATTAATAATCAGGATACAAGAGGGTTTTCCCCCTTTTTACAGGGTTTTTTCCCCTGAATTTTTTACAGGTTTTTTCCCCTTTTAAAAGTTTCGTAAAACGAACGTTTTTGGCGACAATAGAATTTTATTTTTAACTTGCTAGTCAAAGTTCAAATAAACGATGCCTGAAAGACAATATCGAGTTTACGTTATAGAGTTATCGAAAAAAGTATTTACGGAGAGCACAAAGTTTCGGGCTGCAAACCCACAGTTCAATGGAGTGTTGCAGTGCCTGTATGTTGGTATGACAAGCAAGACTCCCAGAGAACGATTTGAACAGCATAAGTCTGGCTACAGAAATAAAAAAGGCCATAAACTTTCGTCAAATATCGTTCAAAAGTATGGCATGTATCTTAGACCCAGCCTTTACAACCATATAGATCCTATGTCAACAAGATCAGTAGCCCTTAAAATGGAAGAAAAGCTAGCTTTAGAATTAAGAAGGCAGCGATATGCAGTATGGTTCAATTGACACAAAAGAAGGATAGAACGTATCTCAAAGAATCTAAAATTGAAAAGTATAGATAAACGATTGTTTAAGAAACGTGCAAATAGAAATTTATGTAATTAGTTGAAATTATTGATCAAACAGAAGAATTGGCAAAAGAAGGTCTCAGACCTGATCAATATCATTGCATCTTTCTATATTTTTAAATATTTTGATTGATTAAATAGTAAAGTGTTTTTGAGTCATGTACAAATTTGCTGTCATATTATTGGTTACTTTTTTTGCCAAAACTTCAAATGGTCAGGATGACTATCTAGCCAAAAGAGAGCATATGGTTAAAACACAACTTTTAGCAAGAGATATATTTGATCCTGTTACACTTAACGCCATGCGTCAAGTGGAAAGACATGAGTTTGTACCAGAATCTATGAAGAAATATGCCTATGCTGATGGCCCTTTATCAATTGGTCATAAGCAAACCATTTCTCAGCCCTATATTGTGGCTTATATGACCCAGGAGCTCAAATTAAAACCCGAGCATCGTGTGCTTGAAATTGGTACTGGTTCTGGGTATCAAGCTGCTGTATTAGCAACTATCGTAGACAATGTTTATACAATAGAAATAGTTGAACCATTAGGACTAATAGCCGATAGACGATTAAAGCGTTTGGGTTATAAAAACATTGAAACTAAGATAGGAGATGGTTATCACGGTTGGCCGGACAAGGCACCATTTGATGCTATTATAGTAACAGCCGCAGTAAAAGTGATTCCCCCTGCATTAATAGATCAATTGGCTGAAGGTGGACGAATGATCATTCCGGTAGGTCAATCTAGATATCACCGGAATCTGGTGCTCGTTACCAGAAAAAATGGAAAAATTAGAAAGAAAAATAAAATTCCTGTCGCTTTTGTACCTTTTACCAGAGAAAAAAAATAACTAATAAATTTAAAAGGTCTTAGATTCTTATACCGCATATCATAATATATTTATTGACGGCATTTATAGATCAATTTGCAAAAACAAGGAGCGCAAAAAAGCGCTCCCCAACTAAAAATTTCAATCAGATATATTTGATTAAAAGTGAATATCAAATTGTAATCGGTACATTAATTCGTTAGTACCACCAGTTGTAGTTAAATAACTAATGTCTGATTGCACTTTTAATTTATGGCCTATAAGATATTTAGAGACTCCCAAAGTGTATTGATCTTCAGGGTTCTTTCCTGTAATATTTTTATCAAGTTCTATAGTTGTATACCGTCCAGATACTTCCCAGTCGTTCTTAAATAAATAGCCCGTTTGCAGGTTGAATCCGTTCCCTACTTGTACTTCATCTCCTGTTATGGTACCGTCAACATTCTTTGCAATTGGGTCATCCGCATCTCTGTCGGCATATTCTGCCATCAACGAAAAGCCTTTATATTTGAACATGGCATCTATAAAAAAGGTGTTGATATTGGTTTCGTAAAACCCATTATCCGTAAACATATATGACCCTTGATTACTTCTGTTTTTTACAGCATTATTATTAT